>JAABUP010008436.1_pt1 | contig 13148 bp, 11 predicted proteins | sample 5559201 | NCBI WGS metagenome assembly JAABUP01 (sample SAMN10711887, study PRJNA513373) | rock metagenome | isolation source: Antarctica rocks | place: Antarctica | reverse complement strand
ACCTCCTCTATTAATATACTTAAGAAGAAATTATAGTATATCTCTAACTCTAAGGTAGTAAAGGAGAAGGCCGCTAGGAAGGTGTAATTTATATTCGTTATCCTAATCGCTATAAATAAGAGAAGGCCATTCTTATTAGTGTTAAACGTAGCGTTATTCTATATTATAAAATCGCTATAGAAGCGTTTTATAAGGCGTTTTTATTCGTAGTTAATAATAACGATTTAGGCTAGTATCCGCTTTACCGTTACTCCCGTCTTATCTTTAATAAGGTTATAGCGTTTACGGGTAAGGAAGTTCTCGCTATTAAGGGCCGAGAGGAGGCCTAGGATAACGTCTCGAGTTAACCGGGTAGTAGATAGGATAAGATTATAGTATTTCTTTTTACGAAGCGTTAGAAGTTCGTCTACTTCCTAGGGTATATTCTCTAAAATCGCTATTAACTCCTTATAGGTTAACCCACTTATACGATAAGTACGAGCGATCCTAATAGCCTTAGCGTAGTTAGGATAACGCTATAGATAGACCTATATACTAAGAGGATTCGGAGTTATCTTATAGCTATACTCGAGAGACTCTATTCCTAAGACCTACGTCCTATCTTCTTAACCTCGCTTAAGGCTTCTCTATAAGATATATAGTCGCTATAGACACCCCTTAGCCTTAATCCTAGTCTATTCGTACTAGCGAATAGCCGTATACCCCTTATCTACCTCCCTATTAACGTGCTCCGTTAGCTTTCTCTAGTTTTTAGTCTCGATACCGTAGTAGATATATCGATAGTTCTTACGATTCGATTTATACTACTTAGTAACTATAGTAAATCCTCGGCTAAAGGCGTAGTCCTATATACGAGTCTAAGTATCGTCCGGTGTCTTAAAGACCTCGTCGGCCTTAGGTAGGAGGAGGTGGGTGGCGGGTATAGTATTAATGGCCTTCTATATAATAGGCCTTATCTCGGCTTCCAGGCGGGGATGCGGGGCCTAGGTCGTAGCCATAGCGACGGCGATAGAGGAGGTTATAGTGCTGCGGAGGAGTCGCCAAATAGTGGTATAGAGGAGGGAGAGCTATGGCGTATATAAGGTGGAAGACTCGGAGAAAGGCGGTGAGTGGGTTACCTAGATACCTAGATTTAGGTGTGGTACACACCAAAATCTAGGTAGTTAGGCAAGTTTTACCGTATATAAGTTTATCGGGATTCCTTAGCACTAACTTCTACACTTAACCTCGCCCCGCGCCCGCGTTTTAGGAAATTTTCGAAAAGAAAACTAGAAAATTATGCTACTAGTAGATTTAGCTAAAATAAATTTTACGTTAGGCCTTAACTAAAGAGTGTAAATTATAGCGTAGGCTCTTCTAAGTATATTTTATATAGTATACTACTATTTATATTATATTACGATAGTATTATTAGGGCTTTTCGTAAAACTTACTTACTTCTAGAATTTTCTTTTCGAAAATTTCCTAAAACGCGGGCGCGGGGCGGGGTTGAGTGTAGAAGTTGGTGCCAAGGAATCCCGATAAACTTGCACACGGTAATTAGCCGAGTTGTGCGTTGCGCTCCTATCTTGCGCCCCACGGACTTCCCGCTCAAATCGTGCAGCAAACCCCACCCGATCATCGTAGAATGCATATGCAAAGACTGCATATGCGATGACCTCAACGCAGACAGAAATGATTAGCTTGCTGATCTCCATCATGACGGAAAATGGGAAACTCAGACATGTGAAAATGAAAGACGGCAGAAAACCGAGATCCTGAATCTATTGACAAGAAATAGATAGCTAATTACTGAGGTAAGCTACGCTCCATAAACACTGTGATCCATAATCTCAAATAAAACTACAAACTATTGGTGACACCCATTCAATGTTCTCTGTCCGATACCGTTCGCAGTAGCTAGGGGCGCTCGAATGCCCAGCCAGCAGCTGGCCAAAGCAGATGAACCACCGGAATCATTTGTGGATTCAAAGGTTCGAACCTAGTATCAGCAACAGTGTCTTTGCGTTTGACACTAATTCACATCGGTTGCTAGAGGAATGGCCGAGGGTATGATATTGGTGGATGTGTACAATTTGGGTATCTCGGCAGCCTATACAAGCAGCCAGGCATTTGCATCTGCTGACCAGAATTCTCTTACAAAGCATACGGATTCATCGAACGGATGGTCAAGCATGGTGGGCTCTTGGTGAGGTCCGTCTTGAGGATCACCGGGACTCTTGTCATCTCAGTGACATCCTGGATGTACTCACCACCCTCCTCTCGCAGCTTGAAGAGACTGAGATGTTTCTCTTTGTTGGTCAATTTTGCTTCGGGGGTGTCATTAGGGGCAGATGCTAGCTTAGGATCGGATTGAGTGCGTGGAGGTGCATCGCCTCCAGATCCGTTGTGCGTCGGCGAAGGGGGCATGCTCTGGGTAGGACGATCGGATGTTGGTAGCCCAAGGGAGACGCCCGCAGTAGACTCGGTGATCTCAGAGATGTTGTCCTCATCATCAAAGAGGGCGTCAACATCATCCGTTGACATGGTGCCCGTCTCCGTCTGTCTCCTTTGTATCTCTTCCTTCTCTCGGGCTTGCTGCTTGTTTGCGTCCGCGTGTCGGCTAGTCACGCTACCTTGATGCCTAGAGCCAGACGTAGCTCTAGGACGCTCGTCTTCGGGTACGTACGCGGATGACGGGACGCCTTTCTCCCAGTAAAGCTCAAGCACACGGTCATCTTTGCGGAACTCGGCTTTTTTCAAAGGCAGCTGATCACAATGAACCCGCTTTTCGAAGCCATACTCCGGGATAAGAACATCAAAGGCAGAATCGTACACGCAGATGACGATGCCCTCACTGATAAAACCACTACCGAGCTCAACGCGCTTCTTGTCCATGATACGGCATGATTCAATATGCACGCTTTGCTCCTGGGCGCTCTGTGCTGAGTCCTTCTTCGTGTTGCATGCCTCTGCTATCTTAGTAAGACTCTCGACATCTTCATTGAAATCGGTAGCGCCATTGGACAGGGCAGTCTCTAATTGGCGATGGACGACAATATCGGCATAACGTCGGGAGGGATTGGTGAAATGTGTGTACAATGGAAGATTTAAGGCGTAGTGAGGGACTTGGTCTGGTCTTGCTTTTGAAAGGACAAAGTATTTGGCCCGCTGCATAGCTTTGACAAGTAAAGTCTCCATACCCTATATTCTTGTAAGCACCATGGAAATAGATGATGTAAGTAAGGAACTTACCTTGCGAAGATCCGCATCTTTCACATTGAACAAGCTATTCTGTAGAGTTCCACTTGTGGAAGTGTCAATATCGTAGCCAAGTTTGGTCATCCTGTCCGCGAATGTGGCTAAACGCCTTGCATTTGGAGGTGCTTGACGACGAAGGAAGGCTTTGTCTGGAAGAGCTTGGGCAATCCGCTGAGCGACGAAGGTGTTTGCCTTATGACCTAGCTCCTCAATAATCTCATGCGCAGGTGTTGAGTCAAAAATATTTTGCTCCACGGGGACGTTCTCATCGTCGAGTTGATGGAGCAGACGCATTGCAGGGACCTCCTCCGCTCGAGATCCAAATCGCGCTTCACGAAATTTCTGCGCAATTCGCTGCTTCATGTCAGCAAACGGCTAATCTGAATAAGGAAAGAGAAGGTACCTTCAGCGTCTGAATGTCTTTGACGGTGGCACCTTGAAGCTCAACCTCTCCTTTGCCATTGATGACAGCATCAACTTCATCATATGTCAATTTACCGGCACTCTTGATCATCGCCTTTCCGATCCAAGCTTCTTCATCTAGAACGCGACCGCTATCCAGATTGACTTTGAACACGACACTGACCGTGAATCGGTCTTCTCCAGGACTCAGTGAGCAGATGTCAGACGCAAGTTTTGGTGGGAGCATATTGACGGCACGGTTCATCAGATACACTCCTGTTCCGCGCTTCTTTGCTTCACGGTCGACAAGCGAATTGTGCTTTATAAAGTGGGCTGCATCAGCCACGTGGATGCCGACCTCGACCGTACCATCAGAGACCTCTTTAATGTGGATCGCATCATCGAGCTCTTGAGTTCCATTTGGATCAATCGTGAATGTCGTCTCCCCACGGAAGTCACGTCGGGAGGCAAGCGCCTCTTCAGACTCATTTGCTACGGACCATTCGTCGAAACCTATGTTCTTCATAACAGCCTCCGAGAAATCATCGGGGCCAAAGTTGTTGTCTCTGAGCAACGCGTCTGTTTCTACCTTTAGGTCTCCCATCTTTCCGAGCATCTCTACCAATGTACCGAACGGATGAAGAGATGTGATCGGCCATCGCTTGATGCATGCAACAAATATGCAGCTAGCATAGTCCTGGTGCTTCTCCACGAAATCACGCGGAGCTTGCTCGGTTGGTATAGCGATCAGTGGTACGCGCTTGTCGGTGGGCTTGAACCAAACGATCTTTGGCTTGTCTGGCTGTCGGTCCTGCAGGTGACGACCAGAACCACCATCGCGGTGTTGACGTTCAGCTTCCTGCTTCTCCTTCGTAGCTTGGCTACTCGGTCGCAGGAGACCGAGGGTGCTACACTGACATTAGTCTCAGTCTATTATGATTTGATAAAGTGATGACGAACCCGGAGAACATTTGTCCAGCCACACGCTCGATAACAGCAACAACATGGCCAGCGTACAAGGGCTTCTGTTCATCGTTTACCTCTTCCTCTTCCATCAGCAAAAGGCTCTGGCCTTCCACCTCTACATCGTCATTTTTCTTTTGTGTTGGACGCTGCCTCAAGCTGCCTCTTCTTCTGAGACCGCCTTCATTACCACCGGTCGGGGCGCTATCGCCATTAGCAGCTGAGTCGCTTCGCGAGCGTCCCCCCTCAGGGGCGGCATTGTTGCTACTCCCACTTCTAGCATCTGAAATATCTTTGCGCTTCTTTTTCTCCTCTTTTTCGCGTTTCTGTCCCCACACCTCGTCAACATCAAGAAGTTCAATGGCCACATAGTCACCTTCTAATGCACGATTTCTATCTTTACTACCACAGATAAAGATATCTGCATCCAAATCACTCGCAGTAACATAGGCGTCGCTACGATTCTTTTTATTAACACGGAGAATCCCAGCTACCAGCTGGTCATTTGCTAACAGCGCTGGAAGATTTGCTTGAGGAAGATAAGGAGTGAACAAGGTCTTGCGCGCTTGTTGCTGCGCAGACAGCTGGGGTTGAACAGCCTGATTTGCTTGCATATTGAAATGTTGCGCACCCATTTGGGCGGCTTGCAGTGCTTGTAATTGCTGAAGTTGCAATGGATTGAGCTGCTGACCGGGGAACATTTGAGGTTGCTGGATCATAACCTGCCCTTGAGGTAATTGCACCAGCTGTGGTTGATTTTGGAATTGAAATTGACCAACTGATCCCATAGATTGATTCATGGAGCCTCGGACCCTGTGTCCCGGCTGGAAAACATTGGCGTTGGGATTTTGGTTTTGCGCAAAGCTACCCATCGGAGGCTGCTGCTCTTGCATTTGTGGTTGGGCAGCGCCTTGTTGTCGCCAATTACCGTCAAAGTTCCTAGAGGAAGTCCGTCCATGACCGCCATTTTGGCTGCCACGTCGTTGGAAGTCGGATTGCTGGCCCGCAGGACTGGCTCCAGCATCATTGGTTGCCATCGGGGGTGGAAACTGAAAGCCGCTTGCACCACGGCCTTGAGGCGCACCACGTCCATTGCCCATGGCCATACTCTGGCTCCTACCGTGTCCTGCTCCTCGATTTCCGGCTCGGACACTCAGACCTGAGGGGTTTGGCAGGGCTTGTTGGCCCTCATTGCCTTTTTCATCAATGGTGGATGGACTTGCGGACCTATTTGCTGCGGTAGGAGAAGCGCCGGAGGCTCCTGGAATCGGGAACTGAAACCCAGAGGTAGTGCGCTTCTGCTGGGCAAGTTCTGCAGCTTTCTTTGCTTCTGGCAGGGCCAGGGAGTGACGACGTTGATGGCCTCCACCTGCCGGTCCACCACCCCTTCCTCCTCGTTGTGATCCGTTATCCCGACCCTGGCTGCCAGGAACCTGTTGGCCGAAGTCACCGAACCCTGCGCCGGAAGCTCCAGACGAAGGCGCTGGGGGTGGACCCATACTCATATTGGGAAGTGCCGACTGATTACGGCGATGTGATGCAGGCTGTGTCGGAGCATTCATCGGAACGCCCAACTGCTGCTGCTGTGAGGGAGACTGGGCCTGTTGCTGTTGTCCCTGCTGGGGGAACTGAAATGCGTTTGCATGGGGCGACATGCCCGCCATACTCACTTGCGGCTGCATCCCCTGCTGGGGCGGGAAGTTTACAGTAGGTAATTGCTGCTGTTGTGGGATCATACCCATGTTCACGTATTGCTGATGCATGCCAGCTATCTGCTGTTGCTGCTGTTGAAGATGCTCTATCTGTTGCTGCAAAGCAAGTTGTTCCACTAAAAGAGAAGGCCGGTCAGTATCTTTCTCATACATTGTTACTGGCTTCTCGAGGTCATGGCGCCAGTGCTAATTCTTCACAGTCATCTAGATGCACTACTTACTGAGCAACGGAGTCATTTCCGAGGGGCTACGACGATGAGCGATGTGAAGTCGTCGGCCAGTTGGGCCGGGAACGCCAGGGTGTTGTTGCTGGTCCATGGTGTAGCTAAGAGATTTGAGCAAAGTTGTGAGGTGTCACGAATGAAGATCCAGTCCGTCGAGGATCGACCGCAGGATCAATTTCCGGAGTGTTTGGTGATGATAACAGTGGATTGTCGAGGAAGCCTAAGCTTGCGAGACACAAGCGGGTGCTCTCGAGCACTCCGGTCAGGGATCTTGAACACAAGAGGCGCTGGCGACCTCGAGTCCTGCAAAGGAAGGATGTAGAAGGGCAAACAAAGGACGGTCAGTACTGCAGAGAGTCATGCAGCATGTGGGTGGTTGACAGGGTTGCTGTACGGTGACGTTGGCTTCTCCCCGCAAAACGACAGGAGTGGTAAAAGGGTGCGTCTGCAACGCAATAGTAATGCCTCGATGACAACGGCTGGTGGTAGCAGGAAGAGATTGACGATGGCGAAGGAAGGATGGGCGAGAGATTCGATTCAGAATCGGGCTGTTTGGGAGGGAGCGACGTGGAAAGAAGGAAGGAAGGTATGATGCATGTGGGAGAAGGAAAGACGAAGGAAGTCGGATTTGGGTGTAGCGGGTGTAGCCTTCTCGGATCGCCGTCATTTTTTCTCCGATGGTCTACCATCAACTTTCTAGCTGCACAAGGTCTCTAGGATCATAGAAGCCTTTCAAAAATCTACAAAAATTCAGGCGTTGTCATAGGCTTCATGACTATAGTTCGTAAACGTTTACAGCAATATCGAACCGATTTGCTTGATTTGTTACGCTTGTGAAAGTTCGGAGTTCTTTCGCGCTACTGGCCACGACTTATGCAACCGACCCTCGGCCACGCCAAAATAATTCCCACCACCCTACCCACCCAAATTCATATCACAACGGCTGAGGGGATAGGAATATTTCAGGAGAGGGAAGCCTCATTTCATCTGCAACGATCGGTCTGCGTACTCTTCAAGCGGCGTTGATTCTCGGCTACTTTCCCCCGTACTCTGAAAAACACTACGAACAAACCTTTCCCTAAAAGATTATGAAGGTCTTCTCCCAGCAATCCTTCCTCAGTCAGCTAGCTATATTGACTCAACAACGATTCTATGACCACCTCGACCACGAGAATGAAGAACGGGAGGCCGAACACAGAAAGGCGCTGACCGAGGCAGCCGCCGAGCATGACCGTGTTCGAAGAAGCGCAGAGCAATTTCGGGAACAGCTAGAGCTACAAATACATATTGAGAGACAAAGGGAAGAGGAAGTGGTTCAGGAAGAAATAGAAAGGCAACGGAAAGAAAAGCTCGCTCGAGATGAGGCAGCAAAGAAGAGGGAGATTGAACGTGCCCAGGCCGCAGAGCTCGATGCAAGAAAGGCGGCAGAGGCGGAGAAAGCAAAAGTTGAAGCCCTAGAGCAGCAAAGACGTGATAAAGAGCGACGAGACTCAGAGATAGCTAGACGTCTGCAACAAGAACGAGACACACAAAGAGCTCAACAGGAACGTCAGCAGCAAGAGCGTCAAGCGGCAGAAAAGCAGGCTAAGGCCCAAGAAGCTGCAGCCACAACTCAGGTCTCCAGCTCAGCACCTACAGCGCAACCCTCCTCTCAGCTGTCTACTACATCCGCTAGCTCGGTACATGAGACAGAGCACGCCCGCTACAAACAGATCCACAAAAATCTCAAAGAACTACGCAAGTTCATGACTGATCAAGCCAGACAGAATGCCGAATTGAAAAACGTCATGGGCGAGATGAGAAGGGGCATCAAAAAGAGCGTAGGCCAGATCAGAGAAGGCAAAGTAAAAGGCCAGAATACCAAACAGGTACGTCTCGAGCTGCCCCTTCTGGGCGTATGCTAACATCATAATGAAGCTACAATCGATCCTCACAACCCTCAAAAAGGCCGCCGAACTCGCTGAACCCACAATCGATATCACCATGTTTCTCGCCTCTCCGCCAAGCGATCTGCCCCGCCGAAACTGTCCTGCTCTTTTTCTATATCTGCTAAACATTTTCTCAAAAGCCATCGTCGCCCAACTAGTCGACGAAGCCAGCGCAAAGCCCCAAATCGCCGACAACGTCGGCACCATCTCTAGCCACATATTCGCTGTGGAAGCCCTCCGATGGCACGGTCATACCGTCATCGACATACTCATTTCCAAAATCCATATCGTCTGCCCCGTCCTATTTGGCATCTACGGCGACGAAAAATCCCCAGCAGGCAAAGACCGTCTCGGCTGGCGCCGAGAAGCACCCAACGGCCCCTTCATCACAGAACTAACCCATTTCGGCCGAATGACCGGTCTAGGTGCCGGCTTCGCCGGAATCTCATTACGAAACTACGAGAAAGCCGTCGCGAAGAATCCCTACCCCGACTATCACTACTGGCAGTGTCTAGCCCGAGTCACCAACGTGCCACCAAATCAGATCACGCAGACGCATTTCGTGGTGCTGAAGGCTATGATTGAGGGGTACGAGGGCAGGTTTTTGCAGTTTTATGGGGATGCTGCTATGGCGGCTTTGAGACATGCGCTGATTGAGCTGCCGAGAAGGTCGCCGCAGAGTGTGGCGGCGAAGACGCTGGCGGGCTTGGTGGATGTGCAGAGGAGGGAGTTGAGGCTTCTTTTGTGAGGGGTGGGGGATGGGTTTGAGGTTGAAGATGAAGAGAAGGCTATGTTTATCGTCGGGATACGAGGCGGCTTGTGCAACGCAGATTATCAGGGGTAGTGTACGAGCTGATTCGCTTGCTCACGGAGGGTCTCGTGACTGCTAGAGCAGCAGCTCGGGGTTGGGGAGAAAATCGCAACGCAGCTCCAAGTCTAGTTTTCAAACACGGTTGGGTGAAGGTTGGTGTCTTGTGTGATATTACGGATGTACGATATCTTGCGGATTGATTTATTGATACCCGATCAAGCTTTCAAATCGCCGTCAGGCTCGGGTCGCAGCGTTTACGGTCGGAATTATTGTTGGAGGAATGCTCTATAACCAGTCTCCTAGCTAGTGAAAATTCAGCGTTATATCTCAACAAGCCAACTATACAAGCTCCGACACGATTCGGGTATCTTCATGACATGAATAACAACGATATGAACACACACGCTGATGTCGATCCAAGCTCCAAGCTCAAGCCTTCTTCCCCAACCTCTCCTCCCCCCACTTCCTCACCGTCCCATCCATATCCCACCTCACAACCACCATAACAACCAACACAACCCACCCCACAACCGTATCCAGCACCCCCCACCCATTCCTCCGCGAACTCCCCAACATCCCCACCTTCATCGCATACCCCAAAAGCCCCCCCGTCGTAACCAACTCCTCCCCCCTCTCCAACCCCCTCACACTCGCCCTCGCAACCTCGTCCGCCGTCTGCCCCCCATCACTCTCCTCCAATTTCTTCGTGATGCCGGGTTTGATGAGGTTTTCGCGGTCCAGCGAGGCGGTGAAGATGGTGCCGGGGAAGATGGTGTGGGTCTTTATGGGGCAGTGGGGGGTGTAGAGGAGGAGTTCTTGGGAGAGGGTGTCGGAGAGGGTGCGGAGGGCGGTTTTGGAGGGGGAGTAGGGGCTATAGCCTACTATTGGGTAAAAAGACACTACTGACGAGGTGAAGATGATGTGTTTTGGGGGTTGGTTCTTGGGGGGTGGGGAGGAGGGGGGGTTTTGGAGCCAGGGTTGGAGGAAGGCGTGGGCGATGTAGGCGGCGGAGAAATAGTTGCTGTCCATTTGGGATTGTAGGATTGAGGGGTCGGTGTCGATGAAGAGGCTGGGGTGGGAGGAGCCGGCGCAGCAGAAGAGTATGTCGGGGGGATGGTTGTTGTTCCAGGTTGTTGTTTGGGCGATTATGGAGGGGCCGGAGGTGGGGGAGGTGAGGTCGTAGCTTAGGTGGTGGAAGCGTTGGGTTGGGCGGAGGGCGGAGGCCTGGGGGGCCTTGTTAGTATGCTGGAAAGTCGTATTGGAAAAGGGTGATAGTATACGGATATCTCTTTTATTGCGGCTTCGAGCTTCTCGACGTTTCGCGCAACGATTATGATGTTGGCACCTTTTTTGGCGAGCTGTATGGCTACGCTTTTGCCCATGCCTTCCGATCCACCTGTGATGAGGACTGTCTAGGAGTTGCACTGTCAGCTAATGCTTGAGAGGGAAATTCGAGCTGGGCTTACTCTGCCATCCACAGGGAAGTGGTTCTTGCTCTGGAAACCGCCCATCTTGTCAATGATGAAGACAGACACGAAAACCACAAGCAGCGCAGATGCCCATATTATTCCAATAGCCATTAAACCTATATTGAATGCTCAATTAGTCTTGACCTAGGAAATTAGAAAAAGTTAGTGCTTGAGCTATCAGCTTAATTTTCAGAAAACTTGCCTTAAGTCCGCAATCTTAATTCCGACCCACATTTTTCTCTTCGCCGTCGTCGCTGTACTTCATCCCATACTTGCAAGATAATTAGCACAATGGGAAAGAAAAGGAACGCCAATGGAAGGCCATTTGGACATGAAGACTCCCGGAAAGGTACTGACGGCGGGAGTAAGCTAAGAATTAATACCTTTGAAGATGTGGCGGATTCGGAAGATGAGTTCCATATTAACAGAGACAAAATTTTGCTCGAAGAGGGTCCGGCGCAGAAGCGGCAGAGAAAAACACGAGAAGAAGGTGAGGAGTATATGTGCAAATCTTGGGTAATAGAACTGTGTATTAATGGGGAAAAAGAGGACCTTCTAGAGCCATCAGATGAGGAAGTCCTAGCGCTCAACGAAGATGTATCAACCTCAGACGACGACTTCGAGGATGCTCAAGAGAATTCAGTAGTGCATGATAACCGGTCTATACGAGTGAATACTGGAAGACTTCCAGAGGACTCAGACTCCGAAGCATCAGCAGTACCCGAGGACGACGAAGACGCCGGCGGCTGGGGAGCCTCAAGACAAGACTACTACAATGCCGACACCATCGAGACCGAGGCTGATGCCTTGGAGGAAGAGGCGGAAGCAAAGAGGTTACAGCGGAAGCAGCTGCAAGGTATGACGGAAGCAGATTTTGGATTTGATGAAGCGGACTGGCTGCAAGCTGGTAAGGATGACCGAGATGAAGATGGGAAAGGGCGAGGGAAAGTCATTCGTGAAATTCTACCCAAGCTCGAGATCACAGATGCTATGAGTCCGGAGGAACGACTGAAGATTCTCAGGACGAGGTACCCGGAATTTGAACCCTTAGCTAAGGAGTTTCTTGAGCTACAGGCAGTGTATGACGACCTGAAGACTGTCGCTGCTGAGGCAATGGCGATCAAGGAGCACACCACAAAGAAAGCTGATAGGACTGTCGAGGTTGACGAGACATCCACACCAATGGCAGTCATCAAGCACAGCATTATAGCTGCTTACCTCGCGTCCTTGTCCATGTACTTCGCGCTCCTCACATCAGGTAGCGAAGCGACGGGGGATAAAGTCGCTGCTATGCCACCAGATGAACTCCAAGATCATTCCATCATGGAAACGCTGGTTCAATGCCGAGACCTATGGCAGAAGGTCAAGGATATGAATGTACCAGAGTCTAATGGTCTGCATGATGATGATGATGGTGGACCTTATGATACCACCAAGAAAGGTAGCAAAAAGAAAGTCAATGGTGTTCCGAATTCACTGCACGAGAGCGAAGACAAGCCCAAAAAGAGCAAGCATCGCAAATCCAAAGCCCAAAAGGCCCTTGAAGCAGCTCAAGCCGAAGCACAGGCTGCTCATGCCGAGAAAATGAGGAAGACCGAGGAGAACCTCGCAGATCTCTCAGTATTAACCGCTCCCTCCAAAATCCTATCCAAGTCCCACAAACCGCTCCCCAGCACCACCAAAAACCCCTCAGACTCAGACTCCGACTTCGGCGACCCCACAACCCTCACCCCCCACGAAGCCTTCGAAAAAGCCCAACGCAAAAAATCCCTCCGCTTCTACACCTCGCAAATCGTCCAGAAAGCCAACAAACGTGACGCCGCCGGCCGCGACGCAGGCGGTGATGCCGACCTCCCCTATCGAGAACGACTGAAAGACCGTCAAGCACGACTGAACGCTGAGGCTGAGAAACGAGGCAAGAAGCCTAAAGCTTCTAACAAGTCGGACGACGTGGGAGGCCCTAGCGACGACGAAGACTATGCCGCTGCCCAGGAATTACGAAATGCCGATGGAAGCGGCGAAGAAGATTACTACGACCTCATTGCCTCGCGCTCCGCCTCCAAAAAAGCCGCCAAAGCCGCCGCCCACGCCCAAGCATCTCAAGAAAACAGCGCCGTACGTTTCCCGGATGAGAACGTAGCCGAAGACGGCAAACGCGGCATCTCCTACCAGATCGAAAAGAACAAGGGCATCATGCCGAAGCGGAAGAAAGAAGTGAGAAATCCCCGCGTTAAAAAACGAAATAAGTTCGAGGCCAAGAAGAAGAAACTGGGAAGTATAAGGCCTGTTTGGAAAGGGGGCGAAGGAAGGGGCGGCTATGGGGGCGAGATGACGGGGATTAAGAGTGGATTGATTAAGAGTGTGAAACTCTAGAGGGGACAGATGCTAGGGAATTCGCA
>JAABUP010008435.1_pt1 | contig 13148 bp, 17 predicted proteins | sample 5559201 | NCBI WGS metagenome assembly JAABUP01 (sample SAMN10711887, study PRJNA513373) | rock metagenome | isolation source: Antarctica rocks | place: Antarctica | reverse complement strand
TTACCATCAGCCAGAGAGTTAGCTCCAACTGGACTTGTAATAAGGGGAGTACCTTCCGGTCTAATGGGACTACCGGAATATCGTGCGCAGTTCTCGGTGTTGAAATCGAGCTGTTCACCCCCTGTCACTTCGCGACTCAGCTAGAAATATCTAACCTGAGCTAATCACTGGCTTATCATATATCAAATTGTAAGTCACGCCCCCAGTGTACTCCGTCTGCTCTATACTCGTTATAACCCGTTGTCTGAATGGTTTGGCGGTTGGCTGACAAAGCTGTCTCGGGGCACGAGAGCTCTATTGGATTTGCATGTGGTGGTTCTGTTGGTTTGGCATGGATGCCGGCAGTCATCGCAATTAGGATGAAGGTAGTGGGGAAGAGATAGTACATGATGCCCAAAAGGGCTGTCGGGTCCGGCTGGACAGTTGTTGAATCTTTGGTGAGTCAGAGCTCGGAAGATTCTTTGATTTCTGTGTTAGTAGTGGGGTACTTGTTCGAACCAGAATTGTTCCTCAGACAAAGCTCTCATACGATTTATCGGACGAGCAAACTGGTATCAGACACAAACAAAAGATAGCTTGAGCGTTGTTTCAGACATTGACAGCTCTCGTGGATCCGGCCACTTTTGTCTGAAGTCCCATGAACAACAACATTGCACGCCTGTCTTTGTTGCGGTCATTGGCATCGTATTTTGTCTCCGCTTTGTTGGAAGAAGGGTGGACTCCCGCATTGAAAAGGGCAATGATTGGCCAGCGAGCCTTTTCATATATGGAGCAAACCATTCCCCTAAGTAGCCGTTTCCACACTGCGACATTAGAAACTCCTCAAATTGTCAGAGGAATAAGCATTGATGCAACGCTTTCATATTATTTCCATTCTCGAAGTGTTCCCGGTTGCTGCAGGTAATACAGTGTTGCATCCAACAATCACCATTAACAATGTTTGCCGCCTTGCACATGTCGTTTTCCACATCATATTCTGCCGGGACAAGGGTCAAAGGTTAGATTTAGCAATATATTAGGGCATAGAATTTGATCGAGGTGTATACGTCCCGCCAAGCAGTTCCCATCTAGAGTGCGAACTGGCGTGGCCCGGAAGGAGATACTGTTCTCTCTTTCCGAGGACGCTCAAAGCGCGCAGCACGTAATTTTGGCCAACTAGTACAATTGAAACCTCTTGACAAACCATGGTAACCCTTGCCTTCGACGTCCGGCTTCTTTCATAGCTTTGCAGGCAGCTTCACCGCTCTGATCGCTAATGATGGCAATGATGCCCAACGGAGTCAGACACAAACAGACTGAGCACTGCGTGCTATGTGGCCGCGTCGGAGCTTCCAAGGCTACACAGCTCGAGTGTGTCCACCGACGTAAGCCTTGCAGCTATACGCAAGTGTGTACCCTCCTACCCCCTTTTCTCCATTCATGTTAGTCTTCCATAATGTAGCCTTCTTTCCACATCTCTTGTGCCCCATCCCTCGCGAAGTTTGGACTGCCATTCTTCAGGTATCCCCTGTCAACAATTCAGTACTGCAGCACCAACAATTGCATGTATGTCACCAGGACAGCGGAGTCGCTCAGACGCACAGTGAACTGGCCACTCTTCTCATCATAGCTTATGTGGGTGATATGCTTGAAGCCTATAGGGGTCGAAATGTTGATTCCTCTTTGTGTAGGCGTTCTTTTGCCTCGTAGCAGCTGTAGCCACCTTACGAACGAAGGGCGTTTCGAGGGTCTCGAGTTCGGGCTAGGTGTAGTAGGCTTAATTAACGAAGTAGAGGATGCAGCGTCAATTGAATAAACTGGCCTCTGTGAATGGCCTTTTTCCATTGTAGCGGGCGAGGAGTTGGGCGTTGGACGTTGCTTTTTTCTTCTCGGCGTAGTCTCCTTCAGTGCTGCCAATCAGCCTCGGAAATCAGGCTTTGCGACAGACTTGTGCAAGAGATGCGCTAGCTCTCAAGATCCCATGGGCTTGTTCGATTCAAACGGTCACGCAAGGAATAGTAGCGAAGCGGTCTTTGGCCTTGAGTGAGCTGCGATACCTTCGTGTTGAAGTCTTGTCTCAAGCGAGGGAAGTAAGCTTATTGGTAACCACACGGAGGAGGTACCGAGGTACATGGTGACTCATGTTGCAATTTTCTATATATGTCTACTCCGAGAGATGTGATATTTCAAGACTCATTTCTGTGATCAAGACACTTCCATTTGACTACGATACATAAGGTATTCGATAATCGCCTAAGAACAGCCTCAACATGCCCCTCGTCATTCAGAAGGCCCAAGAAGGTGACATTCAGCGGCTGCTTGACATCATGTATTCTTGACGATCCCTGGAATCGTATAATGTTTCCACACATTCCGGCTTCCAGATCAAAGAGCTGCCTCAATTGCGCGATGGCATGACGAAATCATGATTGACCCCCATACAGCCTTTTTGAAAATCTTTGACACAGACATTAATTAGATCATCTCATTCGCCCGATGGCACGTCTTTCGGTCTGATAGGCCGGAGAGCGAATGGAAGGGCATCCTGTCAAGAGGCTGGGACGAAGGGACCAATGTTGAGGCCGCCAATGAGTTTTACTACGCCATCCATGAGAAAAGGGAGAAAGTAATGGGCGGAAAGGCGCATTTATGTATGCAGGACAGAGGGCATTTATTCGAAAATTTCCGCTGACAATGACTCCCATAGGCCTTAACATGCTTGCGACTCATCCCGACCATCAATATGGAGGTGCCGGCAGAATGCTTTTACGCTGGGGAACCGATATAGCAGACGCGTTGAAGGTTCTTCCATGTTATCTGGAAGGTTCGCCGGCAGGACATGCTCTGTACCGAAGCGCTGGCTTCGAGGACGTAGAGACTTTAGATATGGATTTGTCGAGCGGGGAGGTCAAGGTCTCCAATCACCGTTATGTGATGATCAGGCCTCCAGAAGTTACCTAACCCACTTTCAAATTGTGTGCTTTTCCACGAATCCAGTCGAGTACTCCAGAACGAGGCCAGGCGTTCGTCAGAGCGTAGTTGTGACCTATATGAAAGCAGTGGGTCAATGGCAAGAGATATGGCAAGCCAGGATACAGTATAGATCTATAAGCTCGAGCCAATAGTCCAAGGAGTGTGGTGACTCTGACTTCGCTTACTGATAGCTGTCGAAGAACCGACGTTCTCTCCCATTTTCTCCCTGAAATGCGAGAGCTTCCTTTTGACTTGTTGGGAGATTCCTCACTTTTGGTGGTATTCCCACATAGAATCTTTCAAATGCTCGCAATGATTGATGTAGTACGTCTAGGGCGGGACTCTTGCTTCAAGGACCATCAGGCTTTTCCATTAGCTCGGCCGTTGCTTGAGCGGGCCTTTCCTGCCTTTTGAGCTGGCGTTTTGCCCCTATTGGGAAGCGTTTCGCTGTCCCACAGGTGGTGCAGGTCATGACGAGGACGTCAGCCCAAGACTTCTTCCTGCCACGACTCTTGTTCTCCATGTAGGTAGAGGCTGAAGTTCCAGGGACGAGTAGTAGATCGCACCGATTGCATATCGTGTGTTTTATGGCAGGAGACAGCCTTATCTGACCTTTCAGTGAAACAGCTCGAAGATGCCCAAGCAGTCGATGAACAAGCGCGGGGCTTTTCGACCCATGGGCGCCGTCCACTTGGTTAATGGTAGGCTCATCACTGTTGGCTGGTACGAGCTCCTGATCCGCATCAACGGGAGCTCCGGACGTAGCTGAGACTGTTCCACGGTTGTTTCTTGCTGGATCACTTGCCCCAGGATTGGGATTGCGTGTTTGCTCTTTGACAGAAGCTTCCGCAAAGTATGTGGCAGCCTGATAAAGGTAGGAGATTCGCGAATGTAGATGTTTCTGAGCTGGTCCCTTTTGTGCTTTGGCTTTGTTCGTACTCATGGCTTCTGTTTGAGGGACCTTACTGACTTACATCTAGATAAAAAGGTCCCACAACATCCACAGTGAAGGGTGAAACCCCGCTGGAATATAGTGAATAACGAGATGTGTTACAGGCACGACAGGGCAAGAGTCACTGCCAAGCTGCGCCTAGCGACGGATGAAGATTAGCGCCAATTTAGCTTCTTAAGATCTCAGCTATTCCCCCCAACTCTTCCTTCCATCAATAACCCCAACAACACCACATTCCACCACAACAACTATCCTCTTTGTTTGTTCCGTCTAAGAAACCGTGCTCGAGAATTCAATATCAGTCTAGAATTTCAGCATTCTCAAGGCTATCTCACGGTTGACAACACGATCAACACCATCAGCGCGAATCTGTAGCCTTGCGCTGCAAAGCACTCACCGGCCTCTTATAAACCTCGACCTAACCCCTAATTCCTATCCTCTTAAGAAGATGTCTCACGCCGAAGAGGATCTCATCGATTACTCCGATGAGGAGCTCCAGACCAATGACACAACAGCTGCGGTGCCATCAGCTACAAACGGAGCCACGAAGAAGGGTGATCTGACAGTATCTGGAGGTAATGCGGACAAGAAGGGAAGCTATGTGGGCATACACTCGACTGGATTCCGGGATTTCCTTCTGAAGCCAGAGCTTCTCCGTGCCATCACCGACTGCGGATTCGAGCATCCATCGGAGGGTCAGTCATAATTCCCTCCCCAGCTTCCTCCAGTGCCTCGTATGTCCACCGTCTGTCCATCTTCGCGAGAGGTAGTCGTGCGCTATATTGTTCGCAACGCGGGCGGCCCAAGGAAGTCTCACCGGATCTGGCTATACTGTATTTCGACTGCAGGTAGCAACGACGGAAGAAGGCGTTCACGTGAATCTCATTGCTGTAATCATTCTTTCAGATGATGTTCACAATAATGAGAGGTTCCAGAACATTGCATCACTAAGAGACTTCCGAGGCCGCCTGCGACAAGTATCGAGCATGCCGAAACATTGTTCCTTTGGGCTTTAGGACCCGGTTGTATGCTTGTCTTTGGCAAGATCTATGGCCATCTTTGAGATTGATTTTTTTGCAAGATGGATGGACGTGACGGGGGACTGGGCGTTTCTATCACATAAACATTCGGGAAAACAAGTCTGACATCGATTTCGCCTCACTACAGTACAGCAAGTGTGTATCCCTCAAGCTATTCTAGGAACGGATGTTCTTTGCCAGGCCAAGTCCGGGCTTGGGAAGACTGCAGTCTTCGTCCTCACGACGCTCCAGCAAATCGAGCCAGTACCTGGCGAGTGCGCCGTCCTTGTTATGTGCCACACCCGCGAGTTGGCATACCAGATTAAGAATGAGTACGCACGCTTCAGCAAGTACCTTCCGGAGGTCAAGACGGCAGTCTTCTACGGCGGAACGCCGATGCAGAAGGATGTCGAAACCCTGGCTAATAAGGACACCCACCCCCACATCATCGTTGCGACACCCGGCCGACTGAACGCCTTGGTCAGAGAGAAGAAACTTAGGCTTGGGAATGTCAAGGTCTTCGTCCTTGATGAGTGCGATAAGATGCTGGATCAAATTGGTAAAAGAAAACCTCATACCAATTATAAAGTACACAAGCTAATCCAACGAAACAGACATGCGTCGCGACGTCCAGGACATTTTCCGAGCCACGCCTACACAGAAACAAGTGATGATGTTCAGCGCAACGCTCGCTCAGGAAATTCGACCCATCTGCAAGAAATTCATGCAGAATCCGCTCGAAATCTACGTTGATGACGAGACCAAGCTCACCCTGCACGGTCTCCAGCAATACTTCATCAAGCTCAGCGAGACTGAGAAGAACCGCAAGCTCAACGAGCTCCTGGACACGTTGGAATTCAATCAGGTTATAATCTTCGTCAAGAGTACTCTCCGTGCTACAGAGTTGGATAAGCTACTGCGCGAGTGCAATTTCCCTAGCATCGCTGTACACTCAGGTGTAAGCCAAGAGGAGCGGTAATTCACTTGTTCTACCGAAGCAGTGCTCATGCTTACATTCTTAGGATTAAGCGGTACAAGGAGTTCAAAGAGTTCAACAAGCGAATCTGCGTAGCCACCGACGTCTTCGGCCGTGGCATTGATATCGAGCGGATTAATTTGGCCATCAACTACGACCTGCCAGGTGACGCTGATTCATACCTTCATCGAGTCGGTCGTGCTGGACGATTTGGGACAAAAGGTCTCAGTGTGTCCTTCGTGAGCAGCGAGGCTGATGAGGAAGTCATCAAGTCCGTTGAAAAGCGATTTGAGTCCACCATCCCGTAAGTAGCAATACCTGAAATCCACGAGAGGCGAAGTTCTAACATAGCTGTAGCGGTTTCCCGGAGGATGGCGTCAAGGCTAGCAGCTACATGGGCACTGGTTGATTGACGATCGAGGGATATGGTACTACTTGACGGCTGTGGCATGCTTTCCGTCTTCTCGATTTCACAATGCTCGGCTGGCTCCCAAGAGGATTGTCGTTTTGTCAAGGAGGATATCACAGGTGGATTTCTTAAACTAGAACAGAATGTACTCTAGACAGAGATGAATCTCTGAATCTTGAAAAACGCATCAATCTCCAATCTGCAATACACTTCAATCAATATCGTGGCTACTGTACGGATTGATTTTTTAGACGCCAAACACACTAGATGCTCTACCCCGTTCAGCACTTGAACATGGTGACAAGCCGCCCATTTACGTCGAAGGACCCCTGCGCTCTGCGTAAAGGTCACTATTCCTCGGGTTCGAACCCTTCCATGCCCTCTTCCACAGCTTTCCCAATCCCAGAAGCCGCCCTTCCAACCTCTCCGCCTTCATTTTTTGCCGCTTCCACACCCATGTGAACAGTGCTCCGGAAACGTTTGTGGAAGATTCTCTGCCTCTCTTCCCGTTCGACGTACATCTCCCCCTCCTCATCTCTTGGTGGTCCGAATAGATTGAGATGTGCAAAGGCGTTTGAGCGCGTGGGGAGCATGTGGGCTTCGGCATGTCGCAGGGGGAAAGGCCATTTGCTTTGGTATGGTCCCACTTCAACTTCTTCAGGAACGAGGCCAGCGCGCAGGAGTGCTGCCAATGCATTCAACGTCTTAACAGGTAGCTTACCCTCCGCACCTGCATTCCCCAGAGTTGGTGCCCGCGAAGAAGTCCATATGTTTGATCCTGCCCCTCCTTTGGCTGTCGTCGGAGCGGGAGCATGCCAGTGTAGAACCGTTAATAGACACTTCAGCGTCTTTACCCAGCCACCTGCGCAGGATACCAACCCATTGTTCGGACAGGTTTCGACGGCCAAGAGTAGTATATCTGTTGCTGATGAGCGGATATCTGCCGCAAGATGCGTCAATCCTGCGCGGATGTAGAGTAGTATTTGACCAATATGTGGCTCGATATCCTGCGGTGGGAGAGCACGGAGTAGTCGTAACAATTGGCTTCTTACCCCGTTACTGCCGTCAAGCATAAGAGGATTGAGCTTTGGAAGTAGTAGACTGACAGGTTGTGGCAAGGGGGCATTGACCGGTCTCGAGGTAATAGCTGTGGTCAAGAAGGCTAGGGAGTCTCGGCGTTGAGTGGATGTTTTGGACGAGAGGAGGGAGAGGTGGTGCGAGAATTGTGCTGAATGGGTTGGAGCGGCGGCGGTTAGGGATTGTTTGGCGAGGACGATGGATTTGGACTTGAAGCTGGTGTCTGTGAAGTTGTCAGGTTTGGGGCGTGCTTTGCCGACTTTTAATTTGGGCTTTTTAAAGTCTTTGGCTTTTTCTTTCTTCTTTTTGGAGCTGGACCCCATGGTTGTTCAGGGTGGGCGTGGCTGAGATCTTTTTGTCTGTGCTGATTCGGGGCTAGTAGACCAAAAGCCACAGAAATTTTGAGGACTGTATCTAGACATGCTGGCGTAGCTGTCGAGGCTGTGAGGAGGGATTAGGCGACTTCAAGCCGTCCCTGCTATTCTGAGAACAGACCTAGCCGAGTCAGCACGCCATTCTTCAGATCATCAGCAGCGAGAGGATCAGCCAAGCTTCTGTCCCAAGCAGTCGCGGATACTTTGGTGAGAAGGCACCTGATTTGAGATGGTCTTGGCGCCGTTCTAGGAGGCCCCCTCGGCCTTCTCACTGATTATTTTTGGTAATTTTCATAACGATTCGATGGTTGCCTGTCTCAGAGTATCTGTGAAGCAGTCCACTATTGTATCTAGATTATGACAACTGCCAATCAACTCCACAACTCCTTAGAAGCTAACTTGTATGCGCGTAAATTCCTCACTCGCTTTTAAACCACCCGAGTGTTCTCAAGTGAGGCTGCATTGCATGAGACTAAAGCCTCAGCCTCGTGGACGCCTAAAACTAGCAATGCCGGTAATAGCGCAAAAGCGAGGGCAATGATGACTCCGGCTGGCCTTCAATTCTATTGAAGTCTTTGATCAGGATTCGAAGGATTCAGAATTCAAACTATCTAAACCTCAATGGAACAGCCGCGTCTCCAGCAGCCACCCTACCCTCCTTGGGCAAGTCTGGTCTCAAACAGCGACTCTCAGCCAAATTTGTCAAGCAGCCTATTTGTAAAGCTGCCAGGCCACTGTTATGTCACCCCTGCAGATCTCTCTGCCTACCTCACAAGCAATCTCAATGTTTCCCGCCTGAGCAATATTTTCCCCTTTCTCTGGTTTGCAGGCCGGCCTGGCTACATCCGCCCTCTGCACCGCCAGCGCCTCGTCCAGCGCTCCATTATCGTCACCGAGCAAGCGGACCTCCATCTCATCTGGTATGACCAGAAGATGTACACCAAGCCACTCCCTCCCTTCCTCCTCTGTCACGACTTCTTCTTTCGTCACATCTGCGTCTCGCCACTCTACGCTGATGCCTGTGGCCTGTTGCTGTCCTATATGAAACTTGTGCAGCACGAGAGCGACCATCGCATAGCAGTCGAGCTTGGGCTGCTGCCCGAAGGCATCTTATGGGCGCAATGGAGCGCGTTTGCGGTTCAGGTAAGGCCAGCAGCGGTGTCGAAGCGCTATGAGTACGGTGAACTACGCCTTTTCAGGCTCAACCTCATCTTTCGCTTCTGGTTCGGGCACTGGATCTGCGGCTATCATTTGCTGCACACAAACTTCAACTCGTTCTTCGGGAGAAATTTTGCGTGGCCGTTGGTCACATTTGCGTATCTGACGACGGTACTGAATGCGATGCAGGTGGTGTTGGCGTCAGGGAGGCAAGGCAGGCAAATCGAGGTAGCTTTCTTTGGGGCGGGGTCTATTGTGGTGATGGCGATTCTGGGGACGTTCTGTGCAGTGGCGGCGTTTTTCATTGTTCTGTTATTGTATAATCTCGTCAGGGCGCTGAAGAGACGGGTTCGTATGGAATGTGATGATCCCGAGGGCCAGGAGAAATGCGTGAGAGAGGTTTGATTGGTTGAGAGGGGACGTTGTATGGCAATTAGGGTTTGGAAGACAATGGGTATCTCATGCAGTATGCTGTGACCTCGAAAGACTTGCAGATTAAGATCCATTCCTAGCAGGACCTTCGTGAGCTATAATTCCTCAGGATGGCCAATGAGAGAGTCTTGAGTATCGAGACTTCAGCCTTTTGGGTCTTGGGCTGGGCTCCGTTGGGGTTGCAAGTTGACTGAAGGCAGCTCGAGGTCAACCCTTTTAGATTTTCTCTGTAGAGGCCTCTTGACCGATCCGTCTGGCAACTCTTTATACCTACCGTACAGTGCGTCTTTCCAACGTTTTCTACTCAAATCCTCCTGAAGGCAATCAGACTTCAAGTCTCACACATCACTGTTGACTGCCAAAGCATCTAGATTTACTGACCTTGAGCTCGTCGCAGGCGTGAAGCAACAATGAAAAAGAATATCGTAGGTCTTTTTTGTAATATCCAGAAGGGTGCCAAGCTCCGAAGGCCTCAGGTCCTTTTTCATACAACGCTCTGATCTGTTGGGGTCGGATGTTTCCACGTACTGACGCGAGTCAATGTGAATGCTGCGATAGGGATATCTCATTGGTCACCGACCTTCCAGAAGCCAACAAAATGTCGAGATTAAAGCGCTCAACAAATTTTCATCAACTATGCACAGCGATCTGTTAGTTTTCATAAGGTCTCTTTCTAATGGAAAAGGGAGTCATTACATACCGGGCAATGGGGGCGCAACAACAAAGCCACGTTCAATGCAATTCTCATGCGGCTGATCTCCTCTTCCAAGATCCCAATCTACGATCTGAATTGCTGTGCCGGCAAAGGCGGAGCGGTCCCCCACTCTCATAACAGTCCTTCGAACCATGGTCGTAGCGAAATGCTGACAATTTGCCCCAAAGAGTCCGTACACAGACAATTGGCGGACTGCCCATTCTGCTAAACTGAGGATTTGATCATGTCTATAGTCCGTCTGCCCAACTTTGTAAGCCAAGAGAACTTTCCGGCCTGCTGAATTCCGAAGTCTGACATAGTCTTCTGGATTGACGTTCCTCAAGTCCTCGTATTTCAGTCTACATGCAGCTTCTCTGGACTTGACAGCATTTTGACTCTTCCCGGTGGTAATTCTGGGCAGGTCTGGAGCAGACAAATGGTAGAAGACGCCCTGGGTGTAGAAAGACCAGTGCTGGAGTGACCCTGCCGGATTATTTACAACACGTTCTGGTCGGGTGACCAGATAGACGTCGCTCGCGATGGAAGCAGGATCGGCGAGAAGGGGTTGCAAATGCTTGTGTAATTTGACTTTGGCGACGAATTCACCATTGGGAAGGAAGAGGAGACTACGTCGACCCTTCCAAACCCATTTTGCCTTGGAGGCGACAGGAGGATTGAGCTCATTGATGGTCGGGAGAGCGGGTCCTCCAGTGGTCGTGTCGTTTAGGATATCAGAGTTGGGGGCTTTGGAGATGGCATACATTCGGAGCGAGCCCGCCATGGCGCCCAAAGAGGCAGTAGTGGAGACATCTGCTAGCTGTGGACATTTGCAGGTTAGCAATCATGGTAGCAACATTTCTCCAGACAGGATGGATTCAAAGATAGCGTTGTCACCTCCGCCTGGCCTATGAGTAGCTAAGCGTAGAGTTATATAACGAAGAACGTTGGCGAGGCTGGTTTCTAGGATCGCTGAGCGGTGGACGCGATTGCTTTATCGACAAAATCCCGCATGTCAGAGCTTCTGACTTCACAAAAAAGCTGATGGGTCTTATTTTTTATCTAAAGGTCTGAGACAAGTTTGCCAGTCCTCAACGTTAAGCTCATGGTTTATCGATGATTGGCTATCACTTCTTGGACTTGAGCCGCAATATCCTGGTTTATCAAACTCAAGGATGAGCTCTTACTTCTTTAACTTCACCACGTTTGATGTCCAGCTTTGGCCGCCTCCACCCAAGACTGACCCTAAAGTCTTTGCTGGCCTCACTCTGAACCCGTCATTGATTCTACCTCTCCTGCTCGTCTACCATGCTCTGACTTCAATCGTCCTACAGAACCCAGATTTTCGTGACTACCGTGGCCGACGTGATACGATCCGGTACCAACTGTGTCTTGGGCATATGTTCGTGCTGGAGTGTTTTATGATACACTTCCTCCTCATTTACCAGAAGCACTGCTCGTTGTTTGAGAACATTGCTTTACTACTGTACGCCGCCGTTGGTGCAGTGGTACACATTTTGTCGTGAGACTGCTCTACGTATTGTCCGACATGGTACAGCCAACGGTATGTCGTTCAACACGCTCTACACGCCGTATTTAGCAATGCTGACTACCTCTTCTAGCCCGCAGCAACGTTGGAAAACCTCTCCCGCCTTGCATCCAAATCAGGTGTCCAATCCACCCTCATACTCTCCAAAGCCGATGGCTCCATCATACGAAGCACTGGACTCCTTGCCAGCTCCTCGCAAATATCTCCACAGAGCCCATCGATTGGCAAAGGTACCAGTCAGAATGCTTCTGCGGAGCCAGTGGACGCAATAAGAAGCGGGAGTGAATACCCTGGCAGCAATGACAACACGAAGGGGAACACTGCTGAAGAGGTTGCAAGAATGGTCTTCTCATTCCTTGCGGCATCGAAAGCATTCACAGAGGGTATGGACAAGTCAGATGAAGTCAAGCTTCTCAGACTTAGGACACGCAAGAATGAGATAGTCATTGTTCCTGGTCAGCCCTCTATGAGCCAACCTGAGCCAATTGTGCACGCGGCTAACATGCATTGCCAACAGATCCCAAATTCCTCCTCGTTGTAATCCACGATACACCGGCCGCCTAAGTGCGAGATTTTGCTATGCCTTCCTCTTTCCACCACATTGTTCTAGAAATCATTAAGGTATACCAAAGCATGGCGTCTGGCGAGTCAACCGAGCGAGCGGACTTACAATCGAGATCAGATCTAAGAACGGAAATATGTCCTGGGAGGATGCTTTAAGAGCCACCTCGGTATCCAACATCAAATAATTTCGATAAGAACCCAAGTGCTTTGAATATTCCTCTGCATATTGACAAGCGAAGAAGTTTACATTGAGCGACCAATTACATTCCTTCCGTTTCGGAGCGAGCGCCTAATCGGAACCATCCGATAAGATTCGGTAAAGAAGCTTGAGGCAAAAATTTGTTAGTTGCGGAAACAGCCTTGATCACCGACGGGTGCGGGTACCAGCGGTGCCAAGAGCATACTGTTGACAGGGACTTGTCGCCGGAGGCCCGATAGGACTTCTTGAAGGTTGGGAGGTGTCGTGACATCTCACTCCCTTCCAGAAAGTAGCTAGGATATGAAGAGCCGAGGGACTCTACGAGTGGATATAGCGCGACTAAAGCTTGATACTTACTAAAAAGGCTTGTAAATGCTTGTTAACGCCGCTGATGCTAGGCAGGTTTGCGTTGAAGGGTGAACACACTGTCTCACTATTTCAACAGGGTCTACGAGCTTTGTCAGAAAGAGCTTGCTCATTCTGACTACCTTCGCCTGCGATAAGAGTAAACTCCCGATAAGAGTGACCCATTTGACTCACGCTCAGGGGTCTAGACTTTAGGTACCATCTGATGTTACCGAGAGCGATTTGAAGTTGACATCTGGATAAGGTAGGTATCCACTTACCGTCCGCGACCAGTCTTACCCAGGCAAAAAACGGACTTCCAGAAGGTCAAAAGAAGGAATACTCCCTTACATTTGCATGATCCCACGATGACATGGTAGGATTTCCTGCATCACCTTTGCACGGCATCTGGATGCTGAGCCGAGCTTCAAGATTTCAACTCCGTAATGAT
>JAABUP010008433.1_pt1 | contig 13149 bp, 14 predicted proteins | sample 5559201 | NCBI WGS metagenome assembly JAABUP01 (sample SAMN10711887, study PRJNA513373) | rock metagenome | isolation source: Antarctica rocks | place: Antarctica | reverse complement strand
GAAGCCTGGAACCAAAACCTTTCATGGTTGTGAAAAAGTTTTCGATATGTTCTCTCATCTCTGAATGTATTAGACAACCACAGGGTTTAAAGGATTTCTGCGTGTCCGAGATAAATGGTAAAGCTCTATTACCGTTCAATATTTCTGATGGTCTCGGAGGAAGCGCTTGGACTTAGACAGAGGGGATTTTCTGTATGAGTTGGAAGAAAGGCTGCATTTCTGTTTCGGCTATGCTGTTGTGTGATGGAAGATAGTATTCAAAGTGACGAAAGGAAGTGGAGCTCGATGGAAATTTGTGGAGCGAGCAATTCAACGAGCTACGAGTCTTGCTAGGTATCTATACGTGTCGCACCAGTTCAGAAGGAAGAGTGGTGAGGATGAAAGATCACGTTTGAAGTATTGAGCATTGACTGTGAATCCACTGTTTTATTCATGTCCAGTCCAAAAGTCGGACTAGCGCCTCGAAAGCAGATTTTTACTACATATCAGCAGCATACTTGACCACGTCTAAGCCCAAGAAACATAGCCCTAGATCATCCAAAAGCCACATCACATCAAACATCAAAGATCTCCCCCGCCCCTCCACCCCCAACCCTAACATCCACGACATCCATCCTCCACCCCTCCCAATCCTTCAACCCCCTCTTCACCTCCTTCACCCTCTCCACCCTCTTCCTCGCCTCCTCCTCCTGCGCCACCCTAAAAGCATCCTCATCGAACTCATCGTCCGCACCATCAAAAGGATCGTGACTATCCCTCCCGCCTCCACCAGTAAATGCACTAAAGCCACTACTCAGTACGTTTGAGAGGCTCTGGCCTCTGCCACCTGCCATACTTTGTCTTCGATATGAAGGCGTTCCACCAGTGAGATCGATATCGTCGAATTTTGAGCTGGGACTCATGGCGCCATCTTCATCCGTACTTCCGAGTTCCCTTCGTTTGTCCCGCCACACGCCTCTGCGAAGCTCAGAGACTTCGCCTTCAAGCCCTCTGACTTTACTCTCGAGCCGTTTCCTCTCTTCGTCTTCTAGCTCGTCTACACCTTCATCGTCAGCCCCGCTCACATCCCTTTTTCGCGCCCTCTCTCGCTCTTCCCTCAAACGCAGATTTACATTTTCCAGCGAAGTCAGTCGCCGTCTCATATCGCCCGCCTCCTTTTCTAGCCTTTCACGCTCTCGTTCGCCTGTCTGACGTCGCCCTTCGGCATCTTTGTGCATTGTGGTCAAGGCTGCAAGCTTCTTCTCCAGCGTGTCGACGCGCTTTATTGATTCCTCTGCAGCTTTCTTCGATTCTTCAGCTTCACGACTGAGGCTGCGTATTCTCGTCTCAGCCGAGGTCCGTTCACTGCCTTCTTTTACCGCTTTCTCGCTCGCTCGCTCGAGACTTTTCTTCGCGTCAAGGAGTTCTCGTTGTGCGGCACCAGCAGCTCGCTCGGCTCTATCAAGCTTCTCTTCGAGTGCGGAGACTTGCTCTGAGTGAGCAGTTGTAGATGAGGTAGATTTACCAAGTTGAGAGCGAAGATTTGAAATTTCCATCTCCATGGACTCAATTGTTGAGCTCTTGCTGTCGATTTGGGCTTGCAAGGATGACGCAGGACTGGAGGAATTGGTCGCCTGGCTCGAAGAGGAAACGTGACGTTTAGAGTGGGATTGAAGCTGAGAGTTTTGGCGTTGGAGGGACGTGTTTTCTTGCTTCTAACATAGACAATTAGCATATGAGCTCTGGTAATTAAAAAGAGAGGAAGGAGTGACATACCATTTTGCTGTACTCCTCCATCTGAGCTTCTGCCTTCTGCGCTCGGGATTTGAGCTCAGCAACCTCCCCACTCGCTTCACGTAGCTCCTCCAACTCTTCTTCTGTGTGTCTCCATCGCTTCTCTGCTTCCTGCGCCTCTTTCGCCAAACGGCGATTCTCCTTTTCGAGCTCATCTAGTCGAGCAGCTTGCTTGCGATAAATTGAATTCACGGAGTCGCCGTCTGGCGTCAGCACTGGGAGCTCAGGTGATTTCGTTCCATTTGGAGAAAGGGGGGCCTGGGAGATTGACGTTCGCCGGAATGACGAAGATCGTAGCTTTGATTGTAGGCTTAATGATGGCTGGCGATTATGTGGTGGCTTATTTGGCATCTCGAGATCCTCTCCATTTCCCTTTTCCTCCTCAACTCCGTCTTTGGGCTCGGGATGCTTTACCGCTTGCTCATCCTCGGTACCATCTGTGCTAGGCTTGGGTTTCTCCGCAATGTCTTCCATTCGCTCTGCTGGGGCCTGGACATTGGTGACTTCCTCTTCCTTGTCATCTTTAGAGTCCTCTTTTTTCTTCGATCCCCCAGGCTTCTGGCCCTTGCCCTTCTGTTTTTTCAATTGCTCATACTAGAGGATGTTCAGCATTCGAGCGCTTCGAACAAGAGCCGTCGTGATGGGCAACTAACCCTTTTCCGAGCTGCTGCGAGCTTTTCTGGGTCCTTCTTCTCCTCTACGTCCGCCATGACAGAAAGATTCGACCGTTGGATGGCTGAATATAAGGAAACGGACTGGGGATACTGAGTTTGATGGTCTTACGATCGAAGACTTCTCATGGATGACAATCAAGCTCCACACAAGGCAGCACTTGTACGCTCATCGAACAAGATCCATCAGGTGAGACATTTCTATGAGAACGACAGATACTCATCCAGCTACAAGTGGCTTTGTACAAAAGACAAGGTGTCTGTCTCGTAAAGGCAGATCCTCGGTTCCTGGCTGATGGCGTCCACTTGGCATGGGCGGCACCCCTGCCAATCCCGCAATCCGGGATTCCTTGCAGCAAACAAAAAGCTCCCTTTGTTGCTGAACCCAATCCCTTGGAGGCTTGCATTGCAGGGGTTCGCGACGACAATTTAAACCGAGCTCGAAGAGAATACTGCTAACTAGGAAGTACTAGAAGAAGCCTTTGTTCGAAGCCAACTGTTCCACCCTTAACGTCAGGCCGTTCCTCGAAGGCTTATCCTATCCACGTCCTGAAAGATGGGGCCATGACAATGGGATGCTGGGCAAATCCCATCTTTAGGAGTGTTTGGGGTGACGAAAACATTGGGGTCGACCCGCTATACGAGAGGATCTGGAGTGCTGTGTCATTCGTCCCCCTGGCTCCCCCCAGGGATTGATTATGCAAGCCCCTCGCAGCAGTGGACAGACGATGGCAAATAGCGAGGGAACCAATGGCAGGTGGAAGGACTATGGCGTGCCGTCGAGAATACCAGACACCTCGTATGGGCTTGAGAAGGGCTCGAACGGTACGTCCAGAGATTGTCGGATTGTGGACTGGAGCTGTGTCTTCCCGCTGAAGACGGATGCTAACACAACATCCAGGGAAAGAGCAATTACCAGCAAGATTGCAGAGCGACACCCCGGATGGTGCAGCACTGTCACGGCCAGCAGAACCTACGCCTCTGTCCAGCTCCAGACCAGACCCGTTTCCCACCCCCGCTACAAGGAGAAGGCAGTCGTCGTTTCGGGAACGGCGAGCGTTACAGCCACCCGGAACCCTGCAGACATCTCCGTCAAAGAAGTATGTGAAATTCCTGTGTTTGGGAGAAGCTTGAGCTTATCGTTGACACGGTCAGGCTGGCCTCCAATGGTCTGTCGAATCCGCAAAGTACGCGCGGAGGCAACGCTCCAATCCTGTCATCCGAACCCCATAACAGACAATCTTCAGTCAATACCTCCTCCAGGTACAGCTTTTCTCGCCCAGGTGTGGTTAAGAAACAAGAAACCTTGCAATCATCCGGATCTTTCGATTTTCTTCCCTCTGTCAACTTCGATGATCTCCATTCCAGCATTGGGTCAGGCGAACCTGATATCCATTCGTTTCCCGCGCCTGGAGGAGCTTCGCAAGCGTTCAGTGGTATCTCAGCCGGGCCCACATCCACAACGTACCGACCGGTGACGAGCGGGTCCTTGAAGTCGGTAGATCCATCTGACTTTGGCTTTCCTAAAGCTCTCAACAGCTCATCCCTACGTCGGCAGAACAGCAGTACGCACCAGAAAGGGCCGGCAGTGACGGCTGCAAATAATATCGTACATCCAAATGGGCCTGCTGCAGCAAGAGCTCGACGTAAAACCTACTTCCCTGCTGCAAGCTCGGATGTTCACGCGAGTGCTCCTATAATGCGAGCTCCTCGAAAATCCGTTGGCCCCGGAATACTGACAGTCGATACTGAAGGAGTGTCACATCCACAGAGAAGACCCACACTAGCACAAGCTGGGTTTGGAGAGGCTGCGAATGCAAGTGATCTGGGGACTTCTACGAGCCGTAGAAATGTTTCAGATACTTTAAATGGAGATAGGGAGTCGACCAATAGACATAACAAGACTAAATCGCTACAGCCACCGCCGAGAAAAATTCTAGCGCCCGAGCAATTCTATACTCCAGCAGGCACTCCTGAACAAAATTCTGCGTCACCGATCGGTGCCTCCCGGTCACCAGGAAGGCCAGAACGTACTCACATGACAATCACCCCTTCATCTAACAAAAGATTGTCTGTGATGCCAGGTAGCGCTCACGCAACTGGACTGGGTGCACGAACAATCAGTCCAACTGACGCGCGTAGGCTCAAAAGGATGTCAATGATGCCAAACCCGCCTCCAGTTCCTTTTACACCACCAACACCTCAGCCGGACCCTCCTTTTGCAACCGAGCGACCAACTGCGCCTTCACCTTCAATGATTCCAAGGAAGAGCGTGACTCCATCCTCTTCTCGTACAACGCCAGACCCCAATCGTAAGTCTTACAGTTCAGGCATCTCCAATTCATCGACCACAAGCTACAACTCTTGTCTAGCCTCCTCCGGCTCCCTCCGAATGTCTCAAACCCTTTCGACTTCAAGATTGCCCACCCCTAAAACAAAAGGCGACAATGCTCCCACCGGCGACGATGAAGTTGTGCCGCCAGTCCCAGCCATTCCAAAAGCGTACGAGTCTCCAAAAGGAGACTTCGAGCACCCGCCTTTCTTTTCGACTCGTAAATCCAGTGTGAGCCATGATACCAGCAGTCTAAGCAGTACATTAGCATCTGGAGAAGTTCCCTCACCAATCGACCTCGAGCCTCCCAAGAATGACCGCCAACTTCGGCCACATAAAGTTTCAAATGTGGAAACAGAGCCAGCCACGGAGAAGAAACCCAATCTAGGAGCCAATGCTGCTAACAGACGAACACTACAGCCCTTACGATTGCCACCTTTGAACCTCTTGCCGCTGAGTACTCCAACCACTTCCAAAATCGCTGCTCTTCACGAAGCTTCAGCCTCAAAGAATGGAGGAGCTATAACCCCTCCGCCTAAGAATGGCGCCAAAGTGACGCCGACAACACCAATGACAGCATCGAAGGCCAGTTTCTCGCGGAATTACTATGAAGATGATAACGCACCTTTGCCAGCAGGAATTCGAAGTAGCAGCTCCCACTACAACATGAGGGCGGAAGCGTTGTCTTATCGTGCTGCAAGCAGCTCTAGCACTGTCGCTCCAGTCCCCTCTGACCCTTACGCGGTCACTGCCAGTCGTACTGCGATGTCCCCCTTCGTTTCTTCATCACTCCCCAAGAGCAGTCTTGACTTTGGTTATGCCCGACTTGAAAAGTCGAATACTTTTGACATTGGGGCCGAGGCCAAGCCAGCGAGATTGACGGGTCCACGATTGCAAAAGCCAAGAAAGACATCGAAGGACGATGCCTCGAGCATGGAAACCACCAACTCGATAGACACAAGTGTGCATTCGATAGGCAATTCCATCCGCCGTAAACTGAGCTTGACGCGGAAACGAAGCAACTCCAAAGCCCAATCCACGGCTGACAAAGAGGCGGAAGCGCTCCACAAATCAGCTCAACATGATGATATGCCCCCACCTAAGTTACCTGCCTCAGCTACATGGAATGGCCCTCTGCTTGCCAGCCCAAGTCCGTCTCAGCAACTCGGTCAATCACGAGCTTCAAGGGTTGCGTCAAACTCGAGTGTCAATGTACGGCAAGACCGCAACCGAAGCAGTACATTTGACGCTTCTGTAGCGTCCAGAAGAGAGACGCGACCTGCAGAAAACGTACCAAATCTAGGCCCGAAAAGGACTGCTAGGGCTGCTTTGGAGGGAGCGCCAGTCAGTAATGCATTGAGCCTCAAAGACTTTCTACGGGAGGCTAAGACCATGGAGCTCACTCTTGACCGAGATGATCTATCTGCTGAGGATGAAATGAAGAAGCTTGCTTCGAAACGCAAGGAGACCGAAATCGCTGCGAAAGAGGTCGACGCATTGAGGCGAAGGGCAACAGCCAAGGAGCGGGTGGGGCCCAGCTCGGCCTTACGAATGGCACAGCTGAATATCTTTGAGCGTGGAGAGATAGTTGATTACAAAGATGTCTATTTCTGTGGGACTAAGGATGCCAAAAAACATGCCGGAGACTTGAGCACTGGGGTAGCCAATTTCGGATATGACGATGATCGAGGAGACTACAACATTGTCACCGGTGACCATCTATCATACCGATATGAGATTGTTGATGTTCTCGGGAAAGGTAGCTTCGGGCAGGTCGTCAGATGCATTGATCACAAGACTGGAGTTTTGGTGGCTATCAAGATCATCAGGAATAAGAAGAGATTTCACCAGCAAGCACTTGTAGAAGTCGAAATTCTCCAAAAGCTACGAGAATGGGTAAATCTACATCGTCTTGACTTCTTCGCCTTGCATGTGCTGACCGATCAACTAGGACCCCAGTAACAAGCATAGCATGGTTAACTTCGTGCAAAGCTTTTACTTTCGCGGGCATCTTTGTATCTCAACCGAGCTCCTAGGCATGAACCTATACGAGTTTATCAAATGCCACGACTTCAGAGGATTCTCAATAAAGCTCATTCGACGCTTCGCCAAACAACTCTTGAGCAGTCTTGTCCTGTTGAAGAGTAAAAAGGTGATTCATTGCGACCTGAAGCCCGAGAACGTCCTACTTGCGCATCCAACCCGTTCGGAAATCAAAGTCATCGATTTTGGTTCCAGCTGCCTTGAGAACGAAAAGGTCTATACCTATATTCAGTCTCGCTTCTACCGCTCTCCAGAGGTCATTCTTGGCATGACCTACGGTATGCCGATCGACATGTGGTCTCTTGGCTGCATTCTTGCAGAGCTCTTGACAGGCTACCCCATCTTTCCTGGCGAGAACGAGCAGGAGCAATTGGCCTGTATAATGGAGGTCTTTGGCCCTCCTGAGAAACACCTCATCGAGAAATCGACTCGGAAGAAGCTATTCTTCGACTCTCTCGGCAAGCCTCGAATCACCGTCTCCACCAAGGGTAAGCGACGCAGACCCAGCTCCAAGTCTCTCCAGCAAGCCCTCAAATGCGAAGACGAGTCTTTCCTTGACTTCATAGCCCGATGTCTCCGATGGGACCCAGATCGCCGTCTCAAGCCTGACGAAGCCATCCATCATGAATTCATCACTGGCAAAGTTAACAGGAACAACGCTCGTCCCCGTACCGCGCCTTCCAATCCAAACTCCTCGCCTATCAAACGCTTCAACTCCGTCTCCCAAACGCCAGCTAGCACTCGCCCACTCCCCGAACCTCCAGTAACGAGCCTAAAGAACGGCACAGGCATCAGATCACGGGATGCTACAATGAACAATCAGTCTCCCAGCAAATCAGCAGCCCCTCCGGCGGTCATCAAGCGTCATTCTACAATGACTGGAATGCAACCTAATGGCACTGGTGCCGCAGGTGTCAAGCGGACCCTGAATGGAGCTGCGGTACCAGGGAGCGCGCTCCCGCGGGTTACAAGTACGCCTCGAGTAGGCACAGGCAGCGGCAAGAACGTGGATCTGGCCGCCGCGGCTGCTGTTGCAAGCTTGGTTCGTGACACCTCTCCCCCAAACCAAAACATCTCACACACTAACCCCCTGCCTCCCCGCAGAAATCGAAGTAAACAACAATGATGATGACGGACCTTGCTCATGATGACGCCGGAGGATGGGACCCTGTACATAGTTGGCGTTGGAAAAGAAAAGAACCACAGTGCTGAGCACTTATCGGGGTTTGTGTGCATGCATATTAAAGGCGTCGGGTTGGGATCCCCTTCTACAACGCAGCCTGGGGTGTTGTACACCCTCAATATACCCTCACGCATCATTTTTATCCTTTTGTATGAGCGTTGCTTGGGATACGTAGCAGCTTAGCATTATATTCATTGGCTTTGGTCCCTTGTGCTAGTGATTCGATTGGCTGTGAGACTTAAATGAAAAGTCGTGATAGGGTAATAGCCCTTAGACTTCGTTAATATAGGGTAAGACTCCCTGAAACAAAAAGCATAATAAGGTAGGGAATATTACCGTCTATAGTGTTATTAGAACCCTCGCTATAATCCTAATAACTGAATAATTAGTAGAACCCTGACAGGGGACTAATATTCGGTTACTACTATTTCTCTAGAGTTCGCTATTACGCGGTGAATATCCCTAACATAAGAATTTACCTCGGATATAGGACATTATATTTAATAATTATTACGGGATTCTCATTTTAATTTACTTACTTCGTTCGGCCGTTAATTAATACTTCATATATTATCCAGGGTATTACTTTCTAATTATAAACTCCAAACCGGTAAAAAAACCTAACAAGTTATTATTATTAACTATCTACTCCCCTCCGAACCAATTACATCTCGGGGAATTTCCCCGCTCAGATCCTAACGCCAAAGAAAGCCGCCAAAAACAATCCCACTCCTAGGGGCCAAGCCCCAACCCCCACTACCTCCGCTCCACCAGTGTACATTGCAATCGATGTGCTGGGGGACGCTGCCATTGTATTCGATGTCATGGAGGGGGAAATGACCGTCCCATGCCTTGATGTTGTCGGGAATATGCCCGCGGAAGCAGGCATTGCGGGGGCGATGGACCCGGTCGATGTTTCCTTGGTTGGCATGGTTGTGGTCTTGGGGGGAAGAGTCACAGTCACTGCACTGCTGTTTATCGCCGTGGTGTTGACAATGCTCGTTGCGCGAGCTGTTGAGGGTGGTGCCGGCGGTGTGAGATTTTCAGAGCTTATTGACTGCGATGCGAGGGTTGTGCTACTTGCGAGGCTGGTGTTTCCAGTGCTGATGCCACTGCTGCTCGTACTGGTGACCGAAGAGCTTGATGTTGGAGGAGCCGATTGGGAGATTGTGGACTGCAATGTGGTGGTCGTGCTGATTGCGTGGCTCGTCTCTGCAGTGTTATTGTCGCTGGTGCTGACACTGGCAGTCGTAAGAGTGGAGGACGGTGTGACATTTTCATAGACGGTAGACTGCAATGTGGAGGTCAGGTAAATGGTTGAATCTGACATCGATGCAATATCCGTGCTTCCTGTTGTACCAGCAGCCAAGAGGGATGGGCTGGACGTGGTGGGTGAGTCCGAGGTGCGAGATGCTGAAGGTACGGAGTCGGCGGTGAGAGCCTCGCTGGCGCTGTTTGAAGGTGCGGAGTCGGCGGTGAGAGTCTCGCTGGCGCTGTTTGATGGTAAGATCGAGCTGACGGCTGAGGAGGCGAGTGCAGTGCTGTTGGTATAGGGTCCGGTGGGTCTCAAAGGCAGTGTCGCCATTTGGGCGCCCACCAAAGCCACGATGCATGCAAGGAGGATTCCTGAGAGCTGCATGTTGACTGTAATTTATGTTTTTACAGAAGAAGAATGGTAAGAGTACTGGTGATTCAAGGAGATGTTGTGTCTGGGACAGGGTGTGGATACAGCAGCGAGAGAAGAATGCAAGCCAGAGAAGGAATTGGGAGTGACCAAGAGTAGATTCCTGCTGTTTGTATGCGTTGGATGATTGTTTATCTTCCAGAGTGAATCCACAGGTGTTGGTGCCAAGCCAGGTGTTTGGTGCATATTTGGTATTACCACCCGGTGTACTAACTCGATGGACATACTGCCTTCGTACATAACCAGAAATGAATGTTCTTTTGGATAACATCCATCATTTCAAAGCAATGATCATGGCCAGGTCTGATGCAGTGTTTGTTTGAGTCAAAGTCCATGGCCGTGATATGGTTTCCAAATTCATCACACTGTTCCCGATGTTTGCACACCCATATCAAGCCTGTCTTCAAATGAAGATCCGGTTTGCCTCTCTCAACATTGTATGAGGTCCTTGGAAGACATTGCCAAGATGGTACAGACGCTTGTACCTACTCTAAAGCCAAAGCCGGCGCACTATGACGCGCAGCTAACATAGGCGACTTTACTAGCGTGTTGGTTCTGGACCGGCCAGACGGCCCGCCGTGGGGATGGAAGAGGGGAAGTAAGAAGCTTGTTTGCTAAGGAGAATATTGTCTTTGAACATCCAGCATACACGACCTTCTACTTGCCATCACATGAACTGACGGTAATATGTCTTAGGCCCAGCATTGCTGCAACTCGAAGAAGACCATCAAAAGAAGCGCAGTAAAGAAGCCAACCATGACTTATGAATCTCAGATATCTTTCACATTGGATACGATATGTGGTTGGTGGGTTGCACGATTGGAAGAATATCTCGCTGAAGTCGGTTGCTGAAGCTATCCTTAGGACATATCTGGCAAAAAAGAAGCTAGACATTGGTCAGTCTGCTCCTGCCGGGCCTTCTTCCTATTTAACGTCCTTCTCGCAGCACTTGAACAATTTCGATCTTCTCCAGCGGCCAAAGATGTCAACTTCACGGTCAAATACTTCCCTTTTCAGCTGTATCCAGAAGCAAGCAAGGAAGGGGAAGACAAATACGAATGGTGGGCAAGCAATCCTCTCCCTGTAAATCAGATTTGCGCCTTTACTGATATAAATATATTGTTTTGGCCACCAGGACCAAAAGGACGAAATGCAACAGCTCCGAAGAACAAATGAAGAAGCTTGAGGTTCTGATGGCAGCCCATGGGGTCGGAGTCGGCATCAACTTCAAGTGGCATGGTATGGTGGGAAATACACTGGATGCCCATCGTTTGATCCAGCACTACCAAGAAGAGATGGGTCCAGAGACGGCCGACAAGATCGTGAAATCGCTATATGCTCAGTATTTCGAACAGGAAGCCCACCCTTCTGCTCCGGACACGCTTCTCAAGGCGGCTTTGGATGCAGGCGTCGACCGCTCAAAAGCAGAAGCCTTCATTGGCGACGAGTATGAAGCTTTGCCCGAGACAAAGCTACTCATGAGAGAGCAGACGAGCAATGGGATTGATACGGTTCCGCATATAGTGTTTGAGGGTAGGAGGAGAGACATTACCCTTGAAGGGTCTCGAGAGGTGGAGGAGTATCTGCAGGCATTCGAAAAGATCGTCAAGGAATCGAAATGAGCTCAGGTAGCAGCGCTTGTATATCCTCAAGGCCTGAACATCTCACATGTCTCAAGTATGCTCCAATACAGCTCAAGATGGTCACGTCAAGGCTGAATATGCTTGAAACGGGGAAATCTCGGCAAATCTCGGCCGATGCCGTGCCGACAGACCTAAAACTAGGACTAGGACTAGAATACGAGTAGGACCAGCGGACGTCTCGGGTAAGAGAGCTTGCAATGGATAAGTCTTGCCTTGTACACACAACAACTTGATAGAAACACACCCAATTAACATGCCACCATGGACGAGCTCACCGCTGATGCCTTTGTCAATCGTGACGAGCCCATCCCAGTCATCGCGGTCTCAGGCAACGAGACCCAATCATCTGACACCAAGGGCAAACGTGAGCGCCTGAAAGAGTCCCTTTCGAACAGCAATTTGAGATTGAAAGATAAGCTACACGATGCCGGCTCAGGCAGCAAGGAGTATGGCTATTCTCTGCAGGACCGTCTTTTCGCCAAGTGAGCATCCATGGCTGTCAGAGCGACTGTCAGGAAATGGCATGCTGAGCGCCGTCGGCGTAGGCTTCTGCAGCAGTTCATACCGGAGGAAGAGGTTGAAGAGCTAGATCTGCCCCCAGATGTACGGTCCTCGAAGTATATCAACCGGCCTAGCTTCTCACTTCCGTTGATGACGACCAACTTTCGCCGTTTCAACGCCAGGTATGTACCGCTCGCAGTCATCAGATAGGCTTGACTGACTTGATTCGCAGAGTCGGAGTTGTGTTCGTCTTCCAAAACCGCATCGAGCGTCTCTTGACATGGCGAACCCCATCCCACACCCTCTCCCTTCTCGCCGTCTGCACCTTTGTATGCCTAGATCCCTACCTTTTGTCTGTCATACCTGTCGCCGGGGCTCTCCTGTTCGTCATGGTCCCCGCATATCTCGCCAGACATCCCCCTCCACCTGCGACTATGAGCTATGGATCCTACTCTATGAACGGGCCTCCTGTTGCACCGCCTCGTACCATCAAACCTGCCGGTGAAATGTCGAAAGATTTTTTCCGCAACATGCGAGATCTGCAGAACTGCATGGATGATTTCAGTGTCGTACATGATCTCGTCCTCAAAACAGTCACCCCATCAACCAATTTTTCGAACGAACCCCTCTCATCGGCCATCTTCCTCTTCCTCTTCGTTACATCATGTCTACTCTTCATAACATCACATCTCCTACCCTGGCGACTTCTTGCTTTGCTAACATGCTGGACGGTCATTGCTCTGGGCCATCCCTCCGTTCAGCAACTCCTCTTATCAAGCCACCAAGAACATCTCGCCCCCCATGAACGCACTGCTAAATCCTGGCTCGACGCCTGGATCTCCCACGATATTATCCTCGATGCCCCACCCGAAACCCGCGAAGTCGAGATATTCGAACTGCAGCGTCGGAGAGGAGGGCAGAATGGTGAATGGGAGAGCTGGATGTTCAGTCCCACACCCTACGATCCTTTATCGCCGCAACGCATCTCAGGTGATCGACCGAAGGGCACCAGATTCTTCGAGGATGTCGCTCCACCCAAGGGCTGGGAATGGGGTGACAAGAAGTGGGTGCTTGATCTTGCAAGCCGGGAGTGGGTTGAGGAGAGGATGGTCCAGGGAGTGGAGGTGGAGATTGAGGGTGAGAGATGGGTGGGCGATTTGTCAGGAGAAGGAGATTCTTATGAGATGAAGCCCATCGGGAAGGGCAAGCTTCGGGACTGGGAAGAGGGCAGTGGGTCTAGTAGGATGGGCGATTGGAGGAGAAGGAGATGGATGAGGATGGTGAGGCGGAAAGTCGTTGGCGAAAATAACCCAGCCGCC
>JAABUP010008432.1_pt1 | contig 13150 bp, 12 predicted proteins | sample 5559201 | NCBI WGS metagenome assembly JAABUP01 (sample SAMN10711887, study PRJNA513373) | rock metagenome | isolation source: Antarctica rocks | place: Antarctica | reverse complement strand
GGGTACCAGGAGTACCAGCGCCGCAACACCGACAGCGGCCTGGTCAACCAGTGCTGGAAGGACTCCTGGAACTCCATTGTCCACCCCGACGGCCGCCTCGCCTCGCTTCCCCGGGGTACCTGCGAGCTGCAGGGGTACGCCTACGACGCTCGTCTGCGGACCGCGCGGCTGGCCCGACAGGTGTGGCACGACGCGGACCTCGCCACCCGCTTGGAGCAGGACGCGGCCGCCCTCAAGGCCCGGTTCAACCAGGACTTCTGGGTCGAGCGCCCCGGTTTCTTTGCGCTGGCCCTGGACGGTGAGAAGAACCAGGTCCCCACCCTGACCTCCAACATGGGGCAGCTGCTGTGGAGCGGGATCGTCGAGGACTCCCGGGTCGATTCGGTGGTGGCGCACCTGATGGGCGACCCGCTGTTCAGCGGGTGGGGGATCCGCACCTTGGCGACCGGGCAGGGCGCGTACAACCCGCTCAGCTACCACGACGGGACCGTGTGGCCGCACGACAACGCCCTCATCGCCGCCGGGTTGGCCCGTTACGGCCGTCACCAGGAGGCCGCTCGGGTGGCCCAGGCGGTCCTGGAGGCGGCGCCGTACTTCGGCCACCGGCTCCCCGAGGTGTTCGCCGGCTATCCCCGCGAGCTCACCGGCTTCCCGGTGGAGTACCCCACCGCGTGCTCCCCTCAGGCCTGGGCTGCTGGGACACCGCTGCTGTTGCTGCGCGTCCTGCTCGGTCTGGAACCGAACAACTGCGTTCTCCAGGTCGACCCGCACGTCCCCGACCGGGTCGGTGCGCTGGCGCTGACCGGGATCCCCGGCCGCTGGGGCCACACCGACGCGAGGAGCGAGTAAGCGATGGCCCGCATCGAGGACTACGCCATCGTCGGTGACCTGCAGACCGCGGCCCTGGTCGGCAAGGATGGGTCGATCGACTGGTTGTGCCTGCCCCGGTTCGACTCGGCGGCCTGCTTCGCCGCTCTGGTCGGGACCCCCGGCAACGGGCGGTGGCGGCTGGCGCCAACGGGGGCGAAGAGCTGCACCACGCGGTCCTACCGGCCCGGGACGCTGATCCTGGACACCGTCTGGGACGGCGCCGGCGGCAGCGTGCGGGTGACCGACTTCATGCCAGTTCGCGGCGAGGCCCCGGACGTGGTCCGGATCGTCGAGGGCCTGTCCGGGTCGGTGGAGATGCGCAGCGATCTGGTGCTGCGCCTGGACTACGGTCACGTGGTCCCGTGGGTGCGGCACCTGGGCGGGCAGGTCGAGGCAATAGCCGGCCCCGACGCGTTGTGGCTGCGCAGCCCCGTCCACACCCACGGCGAAGACGACGCCAGCGTGTCCCGGTTCCGGGTCACCCGTTTCACGTCTCACCGACCCCGAATCAGCACGACGCCATCGATGCCATCGAGCTGGCGCTGGCCGCCTACCAGGAGCTGTTCGGCCACCCACTTGCCGATCTTTGTCCGATCGACGAGGCCACCGGTGAGATCAAGACGGTGCTCACGATAGTCCCCGACAACGTCGCCCCGTTCCGCTCGTTGCGGTTCGAAGCGTTCATCACCGCCCACCCGAACTGCACCACGTCCGCACCCGGGTAAGGCGCCCAGTCTGGACTCCGTCCGCCCCATCAACAACACCAGACACACCGGCAACAACCCTGGAATCACTCATCTAGAGGAAACGAACAGAAAATGATGGCTCTCAATCTCAGACATTGGAACGGCCCCACCGCCAAGTGTCGTGGGCGCCTGAGCACCGGCGGGATCGCTGCAGCAGTAACTGGGCTCGCCCTTGCGGGCTGCAACGCGGCGTCGTCGCCAACGGTGAGTTCGGCAACGCCAGAAACAAGCTCGGCCGGCTCGTCCTACCGCCCCGGTGCAGCGAAAAACAAGAGGGTCCGGCTCGCGACCGTCACTACCATCCAATCCGGTGGGCTGCTTGACAAGCTGGTCGCCGACTTCGAGGAGAAGACTGGGGAGACGGTCGAGGTGTACGCAGGCGACGACCCTTACACGCAAGCGCGCGCCGGAAAGGCGGACCTCGTCTTCTCCCATCTGGGCCACAGGGACGCTCAAGCTTTCTCCAGGACGGTCTAGGCCAGTGGCCTCAAGCCGTCCTTTCGAACACGATTGGCTACATCATCCCGCCTGGGGACCCAGCGAACGTTGCGAGCGCAACCGATCCGATACAGGCATTCGAGCGCATCGCGAAGACCAAGTCACCCTTCGTCCTGAACAACAACGAAGGGCTCAAGTACCTCACCGACACGCTATGGAACGCGGCGGGCGCGCCAGACAAGACCGGCTGGTACATCGATAGCGGCCTTCAGGACGCAACCGCGATGGACGCCGCCGCCAAGGCGAACGCGTACTCCCTTTGGGGAGTCAGCCCGTTCCTGGAGTACCAACGGCAGACGCACTCCACGCTCAAACCGGTCGTCATCAACGACTCGCTGATGCAGCGTCTGATGATCTCGGTTGCCGTGGACCCGGCAAAGGTGGCGGGCGTAAACGCGGAAGGCGCCAAAGCCTTCCAAGCCTACTTGCTCGACCCGGTGACGCAAGCAAAGATCCGGGCCTTCCGCGTTCCGGGCGTCTCCCAGCCACTGTTCTGGCCGCAAGGGCGAACGAACGCGTCCGCAATACTCCCGGGCTCGGCTCCGGGCACAGGAAAGACACCTGGCACTGGGAAAGGCAGCTCGACGGCTCCGACCGCGACGCCGTGATCTGAGCGGCGGTCCACAGCGGCACTGCCGCCGTGCACGGCTGGGGGCCGGGTCCGGGATCAGCAAACACATCGCGATGCACCACGCCACGACCCGCCCAGGACCCGTTCAGCCCTAGAAATGACCGGCGGGGCTATCTGGTCAAGTCCCCGGCCCGGGGTTTGTCAGGGGCGGCACCATCCAGATCGCCACCCCAAGTCCACCAATTGCAGCACCCTGAAATGGGCGGCGAGACGATGGCATCCCGTTTGCTGACCGTCGCCACCCTCGCCGAACGTGGCAGTCCTCGGTCACCCAGTGCTCGTCAACGCTGACGTCTCGGCCATTGCCACCCAATCAGGACAAAGCCGGGTCGGACCGGGGCGAGAGACTAGTGCCATGACGCTCGGCCGGGACCATGCCAACGACGGAAATCGAAGCACTCTCATCGGCATGAGCGAGCGGATTGGGGTGCGTCACTCCGCCGCGAAAGACGCGGACTGTTGCATGGGTCTGCTCCGCCCCATACGTCCGCTTCTGCCGCGAGGGGGCGGCTACCGGCCTGGGTCGCGATCCTGCTTCCAGGCGGCCACGGCGTCGTTCTTGTGGTGCAGCCCGATCGGCCTGGCAGGGAACCACCACTTGACCAATCGACCGAGAGAGGTTCGACTGCACCAGCAATCCGGGTCGCAGCCACATTCGCGATTTTGCGGGTTATGGATCTGCTGCAAAACGCTACGTGCCACGCCACCAGCGTAGCGCCGCCCCTCGCCAGCCCCGGAGGCGAGAACAGGAGGGAACACCGGTCGGACGCCCAGCCCCGGTTTCCGATGTCGGTAGCCGGGCGGGCCCGCGACTGGAGTGGCACACGTCCGGATTTGCCGGGCGTCGATCGTCCGACTCTGCCGGACGAGTGCTTCCGCTTCTGCCGTAAGGCGGGCGTGTACAAGTTCGATCGGGGCGTCGTCATTCCTCGCCGCCGGTCACACTCTTGACGGTCGGGTCGGCCAGCACGCACGGGGGCGCGCCGCGCATGTGCCCGCGGGAGTCGATCAGGGAAGAGCATCTGTGGACTTCGCCTACCCCGCCGTCGGGTTCTGGTCGGCGCGGATGGCTAGTGGGGGGAGGTCGTCAACGATCTGCATCGTCTCGAGGCTCACCGTGACAATGCGGGCGAGCAGGTCGACGATGTAGCGCGGGTCCTGGACCTCGCGGCTCCAGTCGTTCGGGTCGTTGACGCGCCGAACCTCTCTGGCTCGGGTCCTTAACCAGGATGGTGATTGCGACGGTCGCCCGGGAGCCAGCATCGAAGACTTTGCCGCCCTCCTTGCGGGACTGCTCGCCGGCCGTGCGTTGGTTGCCCCGGAGGTTGTAGACGTGGATGGCGCTGAACTCGTCGGCAAGGGTCAGCCTCATCCCGTCGGCCGTGTTGGAGTCGAGGAAGCCGCCGTTGGTGACGAAGGCGATGACGCCGCGGTCCTTGATCCGCAGGGTCGCCCACTTGATCGCGCGAATGTAGGAGTCATAGAGAGTGACCTTGTTGACATTTCTCGCGCGCGCGGCATACGTGTCTCGGATTGCCGCGTCGAGCGAAGGGTACTTTTCGTTCTGGTTGTTGTCGTTTGCCCTGTCCTGCCCCGACGAGCTGCTGGCCGCCGCAGCACACGCCTCGGTGCGGGCACTCGGCCGCCACGACGGGTGCCCGCTCTTGGGACGGGCGGATGCGCGCGAGATCGCCGAGACCCTTATGCGGATCGAGAGGCTGGCGACGGCGGTCTTCCAGTCGAGCCCTGCCTATCGCAGCCGCGCCGACGACGTTGCCGTGCTGAGCATCCACCCGAGCCGGTTATCCCTGGAGGACGCGGTGGAGGTGTGGGGCCGGCACGCGCGGGACACGGTGCGCTCACCGTCACCGTCGGCACGCGACCTACAGGCCGTGGCCGCGGACCTTTCGAGGCTGGCCACCCATTCTCGAGTGCTCGTTGTGGCGGCGGTGTCGCAGAACGTCGTCGACCCGGCTCGTGGCCGGGCCGTCGAGGCGAGCCTGGTCCGGCTTGCAGCGGGCTGGCTCGATGTGGCCCAGGCCTGGACCGGACTGCACACGGCACAACCGCCGACGCCGGCGAAGATCGCGGCGTCGCACGCACTCGGTCAGGTCCTCATGGCGGTCAGCCGGGACGGCCGGAACTGGGCTACTCCCGCTGTGGTGGGGGAGCGCGTCGACGTCGCCCGGGCCCTGGGTACTCTTCGGAGGGCTTTGGACGTCGGAAGGGATGTCGCAGAAGCCCAACCGCAACTCGCGACACGGTTGGTCGACTCAGGGTTGCTGTATGCGCCCGCTGCGTTGACGGCGCCCTCGCTCGAGCGACTCCGGGCCCGAATCCGCGGCGACCTCGTCACGGTGGGTCGGCCCGACATCCATCGACTGGCGCAAGCCGTGAACTCCCAACAGAGGCAAGCTCGCGCAGCAGCCGACGTTGTTGGCCGTCCCTTCGTGGTCCGCGAAGCCCGACGCCCTGCCGCAGGGTTGTCGACCACTCAGCCGTGCGCAAAACGGTCCCAGGAGTGAGCTCTGGACTGTGGGATCGCGACTCCGAAGGCTAAAGGATCTCGACAAGGTCGCGATACTGGTCCAGCCTCGGATCGGTGGTCTCGAGTTCCGTGACGAGGAGATCGATGTTCTCCCAGGTGAGGCAGCGCGCCGCCGAGCCCGTTTCGAACTTCTTGGAGTGAGCGGCCAGGACGACGTGGTCTGACAGCTGAGCCATCAGCTTCTTGACCTCACACTCCTCGGCGCTGAACTCGCTCGTGCCGAACCGGGCGTCGATCGCGGCGGCCGACAGGAAGGCGCGTGCGAAGGAGAACTGCCGCAGTGTTGAGGTGGCCACCGGGCCGATCAGGCTTCCCGCGTTGGGGTCCTTCTGGCCACCCGTTAGATAGGCGTGAATCCGGCTGTCCCGGGTGAGGGTCAGAAATGTCTCCACACCGTCGGTGATCACCGAAAGATTCTCTGAGTGGGGCAAGGAGCGCGCCAGCGCGCTGATCGTCGAGGACGCGTCCATGCAGATGCCGACGCCTCCGGAGGGCACGAGCGGAGACAGCTTGCGGGCGATGACCTCTTTGGCGGCGCCGGCGCGGCGTTCCCGTGCTTCGAAGGGCTCCGCTCCGCTCACTGCTCCACCACGGACTCGCCGAACCACACCTTGGTCCTCCAGTGCCTGCAAGTCTCGACGGATCGTCATGGTGCTCACGTGGAAGCGATCGGCGAGGTCCTCGATCCGCAGTGCTCCATCGACGCTGAGCAGATCGGTGAGGGCCTGACGTCGAGACTCGAGGTCGACGCTGCTCTTGGTCACCATCGTTCCGCTCCTAGGGCAATGTTCTTCACGGTCGGATTCTCACACGATCTGGCCGTGGTCACGCGCCGCAGCCTTCGCTCATCGACATGCACTCGAGGCTAGAGCCTGGGCGTTGGGGCATGCCTTCTGCTGGATTGCTCTGTGTCCTTCTCAAGTTTGATGAGTCGGTCAGGAAACTCATCTATCGGGAATCGCGTCGACTCCCTTGACAGTTCACGTTCAGTCGTGTGAACTTCACAGGAAGAAACAGTACTGCTGACAGCGACGTCGGAGAGAAGACATGCCAGAGATAGCCTTTGAGTGCCAGGACCTCGCGAAGGCGTTCGGCGGGGTACCGGTCCTTGGGGGCGTGTCCCTGTCGTTGACACCTGGCACGGTGACCGCCTTGGCCGGCGAAAACGGGGCCGGCAAGTCGACGTTGATGAAGATCGCCTCCGGCCAGTTGAAAGCCGACCGTGGAGCCGTGCTTATCGAGGGCCAGCCGATGGTAGGTGGCGACGCCCAGGCCGCACACCGGCAGGGTGTGGCCATCGTCCCCCAGGAACTAGCGCCGATTCTCGAGATGACCGTCTACGAGAACCTGTTCCTCGGACGGGAACTGCGCAACCGCGCCGGCCTGCTCGAGCGGCGAGCAATGGCGCGCAAGGCCAAGGAGATGCTCGGGGTCTTCGACGTCGACATCGACCCGAACTCGCCGGTGCGTACTCTCTCGGTCGGGCTGCGCCAGATCGTTGAGATCGCCAAGAGTACCGGGGGTGGGGCAAGGGTGCTCCTCCTGGACGAACCCACCTCCGCCATTTCCGACCGCGAGGTCGAACGCCTGTATGCCGTGGTGAACACGCTGCGGGACCGCGGTGTCGCGATGCTCTATACGACGCACAAGATGGAGGAAATCCGAGCGCTGGCCGACCGCGTCGTTGTTCTTCGTGACGGCGGCCTTGTTCTCGACGAGCCGATCGACGACGTCACCGACGACGACATCGTCCACGCGATGATCGGCCGCGAACTGGAGGAGCTCTTTCCCGTCGTCCACGAGCCGGGTCGCGATGTGGCGCTGGACGTTCAGCGGCTGCGCGTTCAGGGGTACCCCAACCCGATCGACCTGCAGGTGCGCAAAGGCGAAATCGTTGGACTTGCGGGACTCGTCGGGGCAGGGCGCACTGAGCTCCTCGAGGCCATTTTCGGCGTACGGAGGAGCAGCGCGGGCACCGTCTCGGTCGACGGTCGATCCGTCAGGCGTAACCAGCCCGCCGCGTCGATCACTCAAGGAATGGCCTTGGTGCCCGAGGACCGCAAGGGCGCCGGGGTCGTCCTCACCATGAGCGTCCTCGACAACGGGTCGTTGCCTCACATCTCAAAGTTCGCGACCGGCGGTTGGCTGTTGCAGCGACAGCGCGGCCGTGCCGTCAAGAAGGCCATGGGGTCAGTCCGGCTGCACAGCCGAGGGATGTCGCAGCATGTGGGGACCCTCTCGGGCGGCAATCAGCAAAAGGTGGTCTTGGCCCGGTGGCTCACCGGGCACGTCGATGTGCTGCTCCTGGACGAACCGACCCGCGGCGTCGACATCGGCGCCCGCAGCGAGATCTACCGCATCATCACCGACCTTGCAGCCTCGGGCATGGCCGTGCTTATGGCGTCATCTGACATGCCCGAGGTCCTCAGCCTCTCTCACCGCGCCCTCGTGATGCGCGGGGGCGAGGTGGTCGGCGAGCTGGACGCGAACGCACTCGCCGCGCCTACGGCCCAGGAGGACGTCTTCCGGCTGGCCGCGGGCCTTGACTCCTCCCGGGAGTTCGACGCCAGCCCTTCGGCCACCGACCGCGCCGCTCGCCCGGGCCTCTCGGCTGGGACAAGCTCAACTGGCCAACCTCCGAGCCACCAGAGCGACTTGACCATCAAGAAGGACGGCCGATGACCATCCAGCAGACAAGTCCGGCGCCGGCAGCGGGGTCCACAGAAACACACCCGACGCCCACCGCGCGGTTCACCGCAGAGTGGTTCAAGGACCAGGCGATCCACCGCGCCATGGTCATCGTGATGCTGCTGATCATCGCCTACTTCAGCTACCGCAGCGCGCGCTTCGGTACAGTTGACAACATCCAGACCATTGCCGTGGCCGCGGCGCCCTTCGCATTGATCGCCCTCGGACAGACCTTGGTGATCCTCACCGGGGGGATTGACCTGTCCGTCGGCTCGGTCATCGCCCTGAGCGCTATGACGGCGGCAGCGACAGTCAAGGGGCATCCCGAACGCCTGATTCTCAGCGTCGTTGTGGCGGTCCTTGTGGGTCTGATTGCCGGTGCCGTTAACGGCTTCCTGGTCGCACGGGTGAACGTTCCCCCGTTCATCGCCACCTTGGGGATGCTGACGACGGCTTCGGGTCTGGCCTATGTTGTCGGCAACGGGGCCCCGATCAACGGCCTCCCCGGGGAGTTCGGCGAGATTGCAAACACCAAGATCGTCGGCGTCCAGATCCCGGTCTTTGTCATGATCCTCGGGATCCTTGTGCTCGCCCTGGTCATGCGGCGCACGTCCTACGGAATGCGGATCTACGCCGTCGGGGGCAACCCGGTCGCGGCCCAGATCGCCGGCGTCAAGACCCGCCGGATCCTGTTCAGCGTCTACGCCTTCAGCGGGATGCTCGCCGGCCTATCCGGGGTCATGCTCGCCTCGCGTGTCATCTCAGGGCCGCCCAACCTCGGCCAGGGGTATGAGCTTGACGCCATCGCCGCGGTCGTTATCGGGGGAGCCAGCCTCCTCGGCGGCCGCGGCAGCGTGTGGGGTACCGCCCTGGGCCTGCTCCTGATCCAGACCCTCAACAACGGACTGGACATCTTGGTCGTCCCCGCCTACTGGCAGAGCGTCATCAAGGGGGTCCTCATCGTTGCCGCCGTCGCCGTGGACGTCTGGTCTTCCAGGCGACGGCTTTGACCTAGCCACCGCGCTTCCCCATTGCCCTCAGCCCCCTGCATGACCTCATTGAAGGAGACAGACATGTCCAACCGAGCCTTGCGCATACTCACCGTCGGCGTGACGGGCACCGCGCTGCTGTCGGCAGCCGCATGCGGCGCTGGCGACCCGAACAAGAATGCTGGCGGCACCGCCAGCGGCGGCAGCGGCAAGATCCGGGTCGGGATCAGCGTCTACGACATGTCGTCGTTCATCACGGCCGGCAAGGCCGGCATCGACGCCTACGCGAAGGCCAATGACATCGACGTCCTGTGGAACTCCGCGAACCTCGACGTCAACACCCAGGCCAGCCAGGTCGACCAGTTCGTCAACGCCGGTGTCAACGCCATCATCGTTGTGCCCGTGCAGGCTGACTCCCTAGCCCCGCAGGTGGCATCGGCCAAGGCGAAGAAGATTCCCTTCCTTGCCGTCAACGCCGGCCTGAACAGCAGCGACCTCGCCGGAACTGTCCTGCCCGACGATGTCAAGGCCGGTGAGCAGGAGATGCAGATGATGGCCGACAAGATGGGCGGCAAGGGCAACATCGTCGTGCTCCAGGGACCGCTGGGTCAGTCAGGCGAGCTGGACCGGACCAAGGGCATCCAGAACGTCCTGACGAAGTACCCCGACATGAAGATCCTCGCCAAGGACACCGCGAACTGGAAGCGTGACGAGGCGGTCAACAAGACGAAGAACTGGATCTCCAGCTTCGGCGGCCAGATCAACGGGATCGTCGCCGAGAACGACGACATGGGTCTGGGCGCGCTGCAGGCCACCCGGGAGGCCGGGGTCAAGTTGCCCATTGTCGGTGTCGACGGCATCGAGGACGGCCTCAAGGCAGTCAAGAGCGGCGACTTCATCGGAACCAACCTTCAGGACGGCACCGTCGAGCTGGCCGCCGGTCTGGCCGTCGCTGCGAAGATCGCCAAGGGAGAGCCCGTCAGCAAGAACCCGGTCTATCTCATGCCGAAGGTCACCACCGCGAACGTCGACACCTTCATGAAGCACGTTGTCACCGACAAGACGGCCTTCCTGGCCCAGCTGCCAACCCTCATCGAGACCAATCTCAAGACCGGTGACGTCGCAAACGAGGGCGCCAGCTGACCGCTGAGCTCCTTCGTGTGGCCTCCGGAGCCACCGAACGGCTTCGGAGGTAGGGGCGAAAGAGAGCAAGCACCAACCGTCGCACACCAAAATGCCCGCTCAGGAGACCAGATGACCACAATGCGCGCTGCAGTCCTCTCCGGGACCCGTAAGCTCGCCATCGACGAACGACCGGTGCCCCGAGCAAGCGTCGGGCAAGTGCTGGTTCGGGTCTCGGCGGTAGGGGTATGCGGCTCCGATGTGCACTACTACGAGCACGGTCGAATCGGGCACTTCGTCGTGAAGCAACCGATGGTGCTGGGACACGAGTCGTCTGGCGTGATCGTCTCCGTTGGGGACGGAGTCTCGTCCGATCGCATCGGCCAGCGGGTCTCCCTCGAGCCGGGGACCCCCGACCTGACGTGCCCTGAGTGCCTGGCCGGAAGGTACAACCTCTGCCCGGCGATGCAGTTCCACGCCACCCCCCCGGTGGACGGCTCCCTGGCCGAGTACGTCGCCGTCCACGAGGCGTTCGCGCACCCGGTGCCAGACGGCATTTCCGACGACGCGGCGGCGCTGCTCGAGCCACTCTCCGTCGGGGTGTGGGCCAACCGCAAGGCCGGGACGACGGCCGGCAGCCGCGTCCTGGTCACCGGTGCCGGGCCGGTGGGACTGGTGACGGCGCAGTGCGCCCTCGCCTTCGGCGCGACGGAGGTCGTGCTCGCCGACGTCAACCCTCACCGGCTCGCTCTCGGTCTGCATCTCGGTGCGACCGGGACGCTTCAAGTGGACGAGGCGCCGATCAGCGAGTCGGAGTACGAGCCGACGATCCTTCTCGAGTGCAGCGGCCATCCCGGGTTGACGGCCGAGGCGATCCGGTCGGTGGCCCGCGCCGGTCGGGTCGTCCTGGTGGGAATGGGAGGTGATGAGCTCGCCCTTCCCCTCGCCCATGTCCAGAACCGCGAGATCGAGCTCACTGGCACCTTTCGATACGCGAACACCTGGCCCACGGCCATCGCGCTGACGGCTTCCGGGCACGTCGACCTCGACAGCCTCGTCACGGGCCACTTCGCGCTCGACCGGAGCGAGGACGCGCTGCTCGCCGGGCATCGCGATCCCCGTTCGGTGAAGTCCATCATCAACCCCAACGCCTGAGTCCGCACCAACGCCCTATGGGCCTCTGTCGAAAGGACGACGTCACATGACACACGTCTATGACGACCCGCAGACGTTCACCGAGGACATGCTGGCCGGGTTCCTCGACGTCCACCACGACACGGTCGTCGGGGTCCGTGGTGGTGTCGTCCGGTCCACCGACACACCGCCCGGCAAGGTAGCCGTGGTTGTGGGCGGCGGCTCGGGCCACTACCCAGCGTTTTGCGGAATCGTTGGCACGGGGTTCGCGGACGGCGCAGTGGTCGGCAACATCTTCACATCTCCCTCGACCGAGGATGCCTACTCCGTCGGCAAGGAAGCAGCCTCCGACGCCGGGCTGCTGTTCTCCACCGGAAACTACGCCGGTGACGTCATGAACTTCACCCTCGACGGGATCGACACCCGGGTGGTCTTTGTCACCGACGACATCGCCAGCGCCCCCACGAGCGAGATCCAGAGGCGCCGCGGGATCGCCGGTGACTTCGTCGTCTTCAAGATCGCTGGCGCCGCAGCCGAAGAGGCGATGGACCTCGACGAGGTTGAGCGCGTCGCGAGGCGCGCCAACGATCTGACCCGCACCCTTGGTGTCGCCTTCGGTGGCTGCACCATGCCTGGCGCAGATCGTCCACTGTTCAGCGTCCCCGATGGGCAGATGGGGGTCGGTCTAGGTATCCACGGTGAGCCCGGGGTGGAGGACGCGCCAATGCCCACCGCGTCGGAGCTCGCCGCCCGCCTCGTCGACGGAGTGCTCACCGAGAAGCCGGGCTCGACGGGGGACCGTGTCACTGCCATCCTCAACGGGCTCGGGAGGACCAAGTACGAGGAACTGTTCGTCCTCTGGGGTCGAGTGTCGCGGCTGCTGGCCGATCGCGGCCTGACCGTGGTGGAGCCCGAGGTGGGTGAGCTCGTCACCAGCTTGGACATGGCCGGCTGCTCTCTCACCGTGGTGTTCCTCGACGACGAGCTCGAACGGTTGTGGTGCGCTGCCGCTGACACGCCCGCCTACCGCAAGCGTGCTGCGGCCAGGACCGAGCAGACGACGCGTCGCGCCGTCATCCGAGCAACCAGCGAAGCCACGTCCAAGGCCGTGACCCGTGGAACTCCGGAATCCCAGGCGTGTGCCCGTTCGGTCGTCCGCGCCCTGGAGTCCATGAGCACTGCCGTGCACGAGGCTGAAGCCGAACTCGGACGGATCGACGCCGTCGCTGGGGATGGTGACCACGGTCGGGGGATGGTCAAGGGCGTCGACGCGGCCGTCGCGGCCGCCAACCGCGCCGCCGGTGGTGGTGCGGGCGCCGGTTCGACGCTGACCGCGGCAGGCGAGGCGTTCGCTGCCGAGGCAGGTGGCACGTCAGGCGTCCTCTGGGGAGCGGTACTCGTAGCGGTCGGCGGCTGTTGGGGCGACGATGTGGCCCCCACCGACGCCGACATCGTTCGGGGCCTGACCGACGGACTGGATTCCTTGTGCCAGCTGGGTGGGGCCAGGCTCGGCGACAAGACCATGGTCGACGCCTACGTGCCGTTCGTCGACGCGCTGCGCATCGAGATCGGCAACGTGGCAGGCCTGCCGGGCGCGTGGGAGATCGCCGCCCAGGCTTGCGAACAGGCCGCACGTGATACGGAGTCCCTGACGCCGAAGGTCGGCCGGGCCCGGCCACTCGCCCAACGCAGCGTCGGCACCGCGGACGCCGGCGCGACGTCGTTAGCGCTCTGCGTCCGGGCAGTCAGCGACGTCGTTGCAGTGAGGGGTTGACGATCCCATGAATTCGGAAAGCAACGACACCACGAGGAAGTGGCGTGTCGTCGTCGGGTCAGACGACGCCGGCCTGGACTACAAGACCGTCCTCAAGCTTGACCTGGAGCACGACGACCGGGTCAGTGAGGTCATCGACGTCGGAGTCGG
>JAABUP010008431.1_pt1 | contig 13155 bp, 18 predicted proteins | sample 5559201 | NCBI WGS metagenome assembly JAABUP01 (sample SAMN10711887, study PRJNA513373) | rock metagenome | isolation source: Antarctica rocks | place: Antarctica | reverse complement strand
TAGACTGTCTTGATGTTTTCCACATTTGACCTTCGTCTTCTTCTATATGTGATCAGACTTGCTGGCTGGCTAAAGCATTGTAATCTCTCTCTCTCTCTAGCTCAAAAGTTGTGTCATGTCACTGACGTTGGCCATACACACAAGCGACATCAAGCGTCATGTCATGCCGAGCCAAACAGGCCGCACATGCGGTCAATGACTTCTTCGGCTCGCTCGGTGACATACCTGAGGAAACCTTAGCGACTTATCTGATCAGCACGCTTGAGGATAGTGCACCAGACGCAGTGGACTTGTTGGAGCTGCAAGACATCGTTGCAGGGTTTTGCCCATCGTTTGATGCAGTCCCGAATGCTCAGAAGCTTGCTTTGCTATCAACTCTTGTCCAAAAGGTTAGGCGAGTATGTTGGCAAGCTTGCGTGTCGGAAGCAACCTTGCTGACAGGCTGCAACCTCACATGATCGCGATCAGGCTACCGTTGAGGGCTTTCCTAGAGAAGGCTGGAGACAACAGCAGGCACACAGAATGGAGGCAACCATACATGAAGCTCCTGCTGCCTTGCACCACTTGCAGTATGTCATTACTGCTATTACTTTTGTACAGTTCATTGACTTGATCTGAAGAGTGATATCCCTCGACGAATGCATCTGTAGGCAAAGCACAGAAACAGCAGAGTTGCAGCAAGCTGGCCCGCTTATAGACTTGTACCCTGAGAACAGTCCAGCATATCTGAACCATGTGCTCCATGATGTCTGCCACAATCAGCTTGAGGTAGCACACAAACAGACTTGCAGATGCGTTACCTTTTCTCTGACAGCACCAGCAATGCAGCAGTTGGGCCACGTCTTGATATGCAAACATTCAACTGTATGTTTGCCTGCACAACAGTTGCCAGGACGAGCTATTGCAACAGAGTCCAGCCTCAGCCCAGATTTTGCAGTGCAGGACGCTGCTCACTGGCTGATGGACCAAGAAAATCTTGCACAGTCTGAAGCAAGCTGGCATGCTTGCCAAGAACAGAAGCAGCGGGACGCTGCAGAAGCTGCCAGGAAAGAGAAGGAACATCGCAAGCAACTGTTAGCCAAATACCATCTGCAAGCTGTTGGAACTTCTGCACCCACAGAGCCCAAGCAAGCCCGGCAGGCCCCTAAAAACAAGGTCAGCAAGTGTAGTCTTGTCAATGTTGTCTGTTAGTGTTAACCCTCCCTGGCTATGTAATCTTTACTGCTTACATTGATGTGAAAGGAGTGAACAAGCGAAAATGCCAGAATCATCTCTGTACACAACTTGAGCCAGATCACAATGGCATGGAAATGCAATCGTGACCTGCAGGTTGTCCTTAAGCCTTCCGACCTCTGAATAGTCATGTCCTGCAGAACCAACTGCGGTACAGAGAGGGTCAGGTGGTCACTGCTAAAGGTGAGAAGTATGTTGTTGAGAAAGGTGGACAGGAATGGGATGGTGGCAGCAAGGGCAAAGTCGTCACAAAGGGCAAAAGAGGCAAAGGCACCGTGTAATTGTTGGAACAGAGTTGCAAACTCACTTGCGGACACGCCAGCAATGCGCCTTCTACCTCAGCTCTGCTGCGATTGTGCAGTCAGAGTGATCTTACTGTGGGTCAGATACATGCTGGCTTGATTGACAACTATCTGTAGATTGGTTCAGCTTTGTGTGCAGCCTTGTGAATTTCTTGGCATAACACTACCACAGCATATGTAGGTGCCGTGTTTAACTGCATATACACTAAGCTCTTAGATTCAAGCCTGGATTCGGTCAAGTCTTCTCTAAACCTAAGGCAAATTCTTTACCCTAGCCTACGGATAGGGTACCCTGATAGGAATTCGAGCCAGAGTTCGACAAGGCAAGCCTGTGTACTAGTTGACCTTGCTGCCTCGTCGCTGTTCGCAGTCCGTGATGTCCAGCCCTAGAACTGCGATGATTGCTCAGCACACATGTTGCCAGTTGCCCAGGCGGCCTTTGACAAACGGGTTGCGTTTGCGAAGCGCTTTCGCTGGCAAGCTTGTTTTTGGTCAACTCCCTAAACAACGGTCCTCGAAAGGTCAACACATCTTCTGCTCGTCTGATTTTTCTTCTGTAAAGGCTTTACTGTTGTCAGGCTTGTTGTTATCGTCAATTTGTCCTCTCTTCTGTGGGGCTATGTATATGCTGGAATCTGTTCGGAGGCAGTCTTCAGCTATATGGCCATCATATGGCCTTCTGACTATTCAATGCGAGATCTTTATTTGCAAGCAAAGGAGTGAGTGCTTCATGCCAGATGAAGTTCACATGTTGCAGGAAAAGCCATCCGCACAGAGTGTGCACAGAAAGAAAAAGGTGTCAAAGGCAAAGCAGTTGAGAGCAAGAATTTCGTAAAGGGTAATGTGGCCCAGATCCTTGGCATAAGAGGTGGGGACAAGGAAACCAATATTTGGAAAATCAGACTTCAGCTCACCAAGCCTGTGACGTGGATACCCCTCATCTGGGGTAAGAACTGCTCAAGCTTCTGCCGACTGCACTTCTCATCATACTATATCAAGCAAGTGTTTGCTTTGTTTTCTTGTCAGACACGTTTGAAGGCCAATAAATGCCCTTTGTAATTAGGTGTGCTGTGTGGAGCAGCTGCATCTGGGCATTTTCAGTGGACGCCTACAGATGTGGCCAAGTCCCTGACATGCATGCTGATGTCTGGTCCCCTCCTCACTGGCTACACACAGACTATCAATGATTACTATGACAAGGAGATTGATGCCATCAATGAACCCAATAGGCCTATCCCATCAGGTACTCAACAACTCAGTCAAACGTTCCCTCACAGAAACACGTTGTGCTTTTTGAGTCCAGACATGGAGTTAACAATGACTGGCAAGGCAGTTGCATACCCAAGGGGCATGTCGCTTCAGTGTGTGCTGCACAGTCTGCCTGCTGAGCAGCTGAAACAGCAATCAACTGTCTGGCTTTCGCATCACATGTATACAAAGCTGCGTCTGAGTAGCATGTGCAGAAACCTGCACTGCAGAATGTGGACTGTCAGTGACAGAATGGCACAGTTGCAAAAGCCTGTTCTGCCCTATCAGCAGAATTATCAGTCTGCCAGGTAGCAAATGCTTTGCGCTTGTGTTGTGTCTGCATCACGACCTTCATCGGTAACACAACTGCTGCCATGGTTTCCCGGGATTTGCACTTCAGATGATTGGAGTGCTTCTTGTCCTGGCATGCATCGAGCTGAGCAAGCATGCTCCTGCATGCAGGAGCAATCTCAGAGCCACAGGTGGTAGCCCAGTTCCTCACATTGTTGGCTGGGGGCCTGGGGGTATCCTACACCCTGGACAGATGGGCGGGTCATGAGTTCCCCACCCTGCTCTGCCTCGCAACCTTTGGTTCTTTCATCTCATACATCTACTCAGCACCTCCCTTGAAACTGAAGCAGAGCGGATGGATTGGCAACTATGCTCTGGGGTCATCCTACATGTGCTGCCACTGACTGTCGCATCTCTCCAGTATGCTATGCCTGTGCTACTTACAAGAAGTGCAACCCCCCTAAATCATACACAGTGAGTTGAGATATTGAGCACACCATTCCATACAGAACATGTTGCACAGCAAAGGGTAGCAGGGCAACATGCGCAAGCCTGCTGGGCTACTAGCATTGCATGCAACAGGTTTGAGCATGCAGCAGACTGCAAAGGAAGCTGGTGCTCAGTATTGTCGCTTGGTTTGTTCAGTGATGTGACATGGCATGCAGCAGTGAGTACCCACCTGGCCAGCCCACCATGGCAGAGCAATGCTCTGTGATGGGACACTAGCACATGATTTTTGATAGGCAAGACTTGCAGCTTGTATGTCTTGACGAGGGTGCATCTCAGGAGTTGCACATGCTTTTGTGCACCATTGCAACTAGACAGGCACAAGTTACACGAATGTGTCTGTCAGACTGTGTCTGTCTGACAAAGGTGCCTGCTACCTGGAGCTTTGCGATGTGTATTCTTCATGATGTAGGCGCTCTTTGGACATCTCACGCTTGATGTCATCATCTTGACGGTCCTATACTCCTTGGCGGGGTTGGGCATTGCCATTGTCAATGATTTCAAGAGCATTGAAGGCGACAGGTGATGCTCACGATAGAACGTGACATGGCAAGCATTTCAGGGCACCCCTCACAGAGATGGATTTCCAGATGCTACTCATGCTGATTTGCTCCTGCCCTGCATGCACAACTTCAATCCTGAATGCATTCATATTGGACTTGACTGTGCAATTCTCCGTTCTGCATGGTGGACCTGACTGTGCAGAACCCTCTGAAAGTACTGCATCCTCACAGGTCTACATTGAGATATGCAACAATCCATCATTGCAGTCCCTCTTGTCCAAGCCAAGGAGTCTGTCCTGCCCTGAACATGTTGTTTTGAGACAACAACTGCACAGGCAACTCTTTTGAGCTGCAATGCAGTACGTGAATGGTGTTGCTGACCTGCTGACTGATCCACAGGAAAATGGGTTTGAACAGTCTGCCTGTTGCCTTTGGGCCGGAAGTGGCCAAGTGGATCACAGTTGCCACCATCGATGTCACTCAGATAGCTGTTGCAGCATACTTGGCCGTGGGACGCCATGAGACCACATATGCAGCTGTCCTCACAGCGCTCATTCTACCTCAGGTGAGCAGCATAAATCTGACCTTGGAAACTGCCATCTGCCGTACTCACCAGGCAGGCCCAGCGACTCTGCTACAAGTGTAATCATGACTTTCTGCTTGCTCAGCCTCTTGGGTCCTGTGAGCATTGAGTATTCAATGTCTGCATCAAAAGTACAGAGCTCTGGCAGCAAGGTGCCAGGGTGAAGAGCTGATGGAGGATTTGTGTGCTCTGACGTTTGCTCGCATCATCACACTTTCCTTTTTGCTGTGTCTCGTCATGCAAAGTCTCAGCCTGTTAGCACCCATGAACAATTTGAGCACACTCTGCTGGAACGTTCTTTTCGTGTCTGAGGGCAAGGTCGTCATGGGTCAGGCTACTTTCCGATGTCTGCAGATGTTCTTCCAGTACAAGTATTTCATCCCAGACCCCATTGAGAATGATGTCAAGTACCAAGCAAGAGCGCAGCCCTTTCTTGTGTTTGGTCTGTTGACCACTGGGCTGGCAATTGGTCAGTCCAACGCACTTTGAGATGAGCAGGCTTGCTTACTCACTCAGCTCTGGAGAACGCTCAGTGGAAATAGCGCAGTTTAGAACCTAGCAGCAGCAACACAGGTTTGACTGCAACAATGGTCTGCTTGCTTTTTATGTGCAAGGAGCCATGTTTGCCTGATTTAGCCCTTCAGCAACACTCGTCTCACCGCTACATTACTCAGCCTGCACATCATCAAATGAAAAGCGAGCACGTATGCTCATTGCTGCTCTGGGGTAACTTGATGGCATGCCAACATGGCATGTCGCAACTGTCCTTTCTTGTGTACTTGTTTCATGTTTGTTTGCGCATGCACATGCTGCCATCTCTGCAAATGTAAAGGCTACATTCATGCGCTGTACTGTGAGCATTGCAGTTGCAAGCCTAGTTACCAATGGACATGGTGTCAAAGGCCTCGTATGAATCAAGAATTCCAGCACGAGGCAGATCTACCGTGCGGCTTTGTAACTCACGTTCGAATCCAAAAAGATAAGAGGCATCCAAGAGGAGCTATTTGTAGTGAAGAGATGTGAGGGCAGACAACGCCTTAGATCAACAGCTTAAACGGCAAGTCCTGCTCAGAACTCTACAGGCAAGGTGCAGCCATGCTGTATCACTCCACAGAAGAGGTCACAGGGACAGCAGGCAAACTGAAAGCCACAACTAGCTGCTCTGCTGTGCACAGCAAATTCAATACAATCACATTGCCAGGATGGCTGTCAAACTAATGTGTCAATACTCAAAACACGCCAGGAGGACAGCTTCACAAAGTACAACACCTTGCTCCACAATGAATACAAGCATCACTACAATGAACAACTATGCCCTACGTACATGTCCCAAGGAACAGCTCAAAACACACTCTATGCAGACAAGCAGTCCTACCACCGCACTACAAGCAGCAACCTCAGTCAAAGTCACTGATCTTCTTGTTGATCATGATATCATGAGGCTGTTTGGACACTGCCGGCACTCCGTTGGCGGCATCCTTGGACCGCCTCGACAGAGTGCTGAAAGTCTTCGACCGCCTTGTCAGATTCTTAGGCCCAGTAGACTTGCCTGAGCCCGTTGATGCATCAAATCTATCATTTGTCGGACTGCCAGGGTAGAAGCTGCCATCACTGGAGTAGGTCCTCCGTGACAAATGATCCCTGCTGTTTTGAGGGGACACCGAGCCTCTTCCACGAAGGTTGCCAGTCAAGCTGAGCCTTTCAAGCAGGTCTCTAGGAGCTGCCTTGATCAGCATGTTCAGGCGGATAGCTGAGACTTCAGATGGTGTGATGCCAATAACCTTCACATACCCTGCTGCCGACCCATACTTCCGGTTCATGTACTCTATTGTGCTCTGCATTGTCTGCGCCTTGGAAGCCATGACACCATCACTGGTCAGATAGCCTGCAATACACAACATGGGCTTGAATGCAGACAGCCTCAGAGAGAGAACATTGTATATGTAGACAATAGTGCCAGTACAAAGCAGCACCGTCAGACCTGACAACCCCATGACACAACGACCGCACCAACATCTTGTGCAATCCAACGTGCACATGACAAACATATCATTTGGCAGCAAGGCGCATATCATGTCTGCAGGCATGCGCTACAACAGAGACAATGACTGGCTCTTGCATGCAGCTTCCAGGCAGTGCTGTGTGTGCAGGACTAGAGCGCGTACTGGCAAGATCAAGCTGACTCTTGTCCCTGGAGCTCTTCAAGTGGATCTCTGACTGAACGTAGTCCAGCACAACCGTCTGCAAAAGCACACGGCCGGAATGACATCCCCAGGCGGCGATCCAACACAAACATGGACATGCTTGTGTGAGGTAAGCTGGTGTTGGCATGGCTATACGGCGTGCAAACAATGTGCGCAGGGCCACACAACAAGCGTGTGCATAGACAGCAGACTGCAGGTGGTGCAGGATGCAGCTTGCAATGCCTCGTTCCAAGCATGTCAACAGGGTACGGTATTGCTGTTGTGAGTGCGCATATAGTAAGTTGATACCTCTGGTTCCACACTGCAGAGCAGCATGATGAGCATGACAATGAGGCCGGTCCGGTCCTTGCCGTGTATGCAATGGACCAGCACAGGGTAGTTGTTGTGGTCCACAAAGACTCGCAGGGCCTTTGCAATCTCCTTCTTGCCCTGCACCACCATGAGCTGATCAGGCATCAAGATTGGGCCCACATGGCCGCAGGATGTACCCCTATCAGGCTGACACAAGGCAGGTGCATTGCTCAGCAATAGTTGATGTGGGTTCCACTGACCTACAGATGCTGCATAGCCATGAGCAGCAGGGATAAGTGTGCAGTGATACCACATGGGCTACACAATCAGCAGCAGCACCACCATCCTCACATTTTGTGCAGGTCTGGTGTGCAGCTCAGGCAGGCAGGAGGTGTAGCATTGCAGCTGTCAGTAACATAGCATGTGCTATCGATGTTGCACGTGTGTGCTGCCTGGGTGGTGTATGTATGCTGTTTGTATGCACAAGCAGATGGGCAGTGGTGGCCCAACATGTCAGCCTTATGATAGACAGCCTGGACTCGCGCATGGGGGGAAGGGCGGGGCATTGCTGAGCTCACATAGTCCAGGAGCAACCTATAGAGCTTGTCATAGCCCAGCTTGTGAGCGTCGGCAACAGCTGGCGCCATGACCTGCTCAGGAGATTTACCACACAGGGGGGCAAAGATGGTTTTGAGCTTGGTCTTCTTTGGCATGCCATAGAAGATGTGCATCTTCACCTTTGCCGGTACCAGATCAGCTGCAGCAGCAGGACGCCACATCAGCCTGATGGACATTGTTTTTATTGCAATTTCTATGCGTGATGCTGTAATTCTTGCGGTACTTCTCTCGCTAGTGCGTTATGGCTGTTGCTGGTTCTCTTGCTGGCGCACGCTTCTGCTGCTCTTTCCCTTAATATTGCTGTGACTACCAGGACAGAATGATGTTGGTGCTGAAGTTGCAGAAAGTTGTCCAAACCTTGAGAAACCATTCCTATGCATGCTCTAGGAGTGGCACACATTGACCAGTCTAGCAACAATAGGCCTGAGGCAGACTGTACCAGTGGCTGCTGCATCTGATGTCACCTGATTCCACAAACTGTCAACACAAGCAGCAAGCAAAGCAATGTTGTGCAAAGCAGCATGTGGCATCCTAAGTGAGATGAGCATCTGTCATAGACTCTGCAGCTGGCACCCTTGTAGCATGCACTGTTCCTACACAGCCATGCCATATAAATCTGCATTCTGCTCCCTTGTTGGTCCCTAAAAATCATGTTCAGCGTGCCACAAAGCGGTATTGACCCACCATGGAAGACGGATGACTCATGGTTGTATGCCTCCTCAAACTCGTCTGAGCAGATGTGGCAAGGGACAGGTGGCGCTGATCCTCGTTCTGTCAGGGTCTTTGCCAAGTTTTGAACTGGCTGTTGCAACACAGCAGAGACAATGTCAACATTTTGAACATACCAGAGACAAGTCCTGGCATAATCAAGACAAATGTGTCATGAGCAGCGGAAGATTACATTCCTGAACACTAGCTGAACAGGTGTGCAGGAGATACTTTGTGCTCAGCATGCAGCGCCACGTCTGCTTAGCAAGTCGTGCAAGAACCTGTCCAAGGGTGTAAGCCAGCTCCTGTACGCCATTGTCAAAATCCTTGGCCTCTTTTTTGCAATCCTTGCGCATAATCCTGAGGTCCAATATTGACTGCAGCAGGCATCTTGCTCAGGCCTGTGGCTTGCAAAGGGCATCTAGCCAAATGCAAAACACGCGCTGTACTTGACTCACCCTTATGCCCAGTCTATCAATCTCTGCTGCACTGCAGAAACAAGTATACACCAAGGTGAGTGCATGCAGCTGTCTAGCACATGAACTTTTTCAGGCCAATGTACCTCATGACTTGACTGCTCCTAAACATCCTGCCCTGCCTGAGAATGCGAGATATGGCGCCACAGTCTCGCAAATTGACAGTGACAGCAGCAGCTGTTCGCAAGTTCTTGGCCGACTTGACATGATGGAGGTTGCGTGCGCTGTGTCCGCTTGGCTGGACGGCCGCATGGTGTTCAAGAGAATGATCTTTGTGCACATGCCCGTCGTCAAGTGCTACTTCGTTGTCTCGATATGCTTGGCTTGCTCGTGCGACTGCGCGGTCCATGCCAGTGCGTCTCACTGTTGATGGAAAAACTCGCGCCTTGATCACAGCATGATAAAGCTGGTTCGGCCTCCGCGCCAGCAAGGCGTTGGCAGTCGGTTCCGGAATGAAGTGAATCAACAATATGCCTTGTCGATTTCTCTTTGTCATGCAGAACATGACTGTTTATGCCACGTGGGGGTTTAGGTTGCCGATGAGTAAACGCTGGCCAGATTTTGACAAGCCTAAATTTTGCCTTGCGCAGGAAGCTGGGTGGCTGCATTTGACTTGACGAAGCAGTTTGTCTTTTGCTATTCAGCGGGATATTATGTCAGACGGAGGTGAAACTCTGCTATGATTTGGCAGTCCTAGCAGGCTTTTGTCACCAAAATGAGCAGCGAGGATGACGATGTTGTGTTGCAAAAACATAGAGGAAAATTTGCTACAGGCTTAGCTCGCCCTGCAACAGATAGGCGACAAAGCAAGGAGTCACAGTCCAGCAAGTTGTCACAAGTCGTCGCCAGCAGTAGACAAAGTAGAGATGTTCAGCCATCCAGGAAGTCAGCAGCAGCAGCAACTGCTGCTCCTCCCGATGACGACAGCGACGATGACGCACACATGTTGCAGAAGCATCAGAACAAGCTGCTTACTCATGTCAAGGTGGGCCGACTTTCGTCATACTCAAAAGCCCGGCCAGTTCTCTCCCACTCACTCACTGTTGGAGCGTCTCTGGCACAGGTCCCTGTCAACTCAGTGGCAGCTGTGAAGCTGAAAGATAGACCTGGCTTTTTGCAACCTGGCCACAAAGCTCTTGACAGGTCTGCATCCACTGCCTCAACAGGTAGACAGCGCCCACCTGTCCAAGCAGCTGACAGCGATAGCGATCTCGAGCCAACAAGCAGAAGCCTCCTCAGCATGAGATCAGGCAACACAAGCCAAGCAGGCAAAGCGCAGCCTGCTAATGCTGCACAAAGCAAGCCATTTGCAGCCGCATCCAGTGACAGTGACGACGAGCTGGTGTATGCACAGCGCCCCAAGCAGTCACAACCTCTCAGCGCCAAGCAAGCTGCTCAGTCTGGCAGCATGCCTGCCAGCAAAGCCGCAGTCAGACCAGACAGCAGCAGAGCAACAGCCTTAAGCTTAAAAGTTGGAAAGCCTAGTAGCATTGCTGACAGGAGGGCCAGTAGAGACAGCACTGCCAGCACAGCTGAGCCAAGGTCTGGCCTCATCACACAGGCCAGCCTGCAGCAGTCAATCGCGACAAGCAGTAGTGCGCTGATGAACAGGCAGAAGGGCATGACCCAGGTGCATGCAGGGCCTGCCAAGGCAGCAGACACTTCTGATGCTGACAGCGATGAGGAGCACTGGAAGAGCCTGTCAGCCAAAGCTGCCAAACCAAAGCTGCAGGTTCAGGTGAGAGAGGCCCAGGACTATCTTTATGCAGCCGCCTGACACATTGCCAATGTTCAGCCGGTATACTCACTGTTCTCCTAGAGCCCTTCTCAAGTCGCTGCTGTACCTTGCATTCAGTGTTGGCATATGCTGTAGCAAAAATGTTGGACAAGCAAGCTCTGTTTTGCTGCAAGGGCAGCATGCATCAACAGCATGGGACATCACTCTATGACGCTCATGCTTGAGTGTCGAATGCAGACAGTGAAAGCTGTGAAGACCATCCAAGCAGAGACCAGTGAGGACTTCAGCAGCGCAGATGAATGGCAGACAGCCAAAGCTGGTCTCAGACGGTCAGCAAGCAAATCTACTCGACTTGGACTGCACATCAGTTTTTGCAGCATGCTTGACTGAGTACCCTGTGCAATTGAAGGGGCCTTGGTGTGTCCATCATCCGCATTGTACTGCACAGCAACAGTCTTACAGCTTGTTGCCCAACAGCTGTCATGGTCAGAGAAGCAAAAGCATATGCAATACAAAGGAGATGTAGTTGCTGTTAGCAGACATGCTTCTTTGCCCAAGCGCACACACGTAACTCACGCCTTGCAGCACACCTGCATCAGCCCTGACCTGACGCTCCATTTGTGCACTGTAGAGCTAGTATAGAGCACCCAGGCTCCTCTTTGGCCGCTGCTGTTCGTCCCCCATCACGCCGCACAACAGCCGAAAGGCAGCCTGCCAGCAGAGATTCCCCTGCCATCCCATTGGCGTTGCCTACAAGGCCTCCTGCTGCTCCTATCAACCGCTTGCAGCCCCAAGCCAGGCCAGTGCCCACCTCTGCCCCTGACCGGGCATCCAACCTAGCCCGGCAATCCCGCCTCAATCAATCTGTCATTGATCCACCTGAAAACTCAGGAGCCAAAAGCGATGGAGCCGTGACAGGGCTGCATGCACAGGCCCCTGCTGGTGTCATAGACAGTGCTGTAGTGACGCGCCACAAGCTTGATGTTATTCCTGAGGGTGCTGAGGAGTCACCTGCGCAGACAGTACCTCAGCAGGATCTGGACTTGATGTACATGGCAGGGGCAGGGCAGTTCAGCTCAGGCCCTGCGCATGACTCTGAGGCAGCCCTCATGTCAGCAACTGCTGCCACAGCTGCTGGTGCTGAGTCAGCGGTAATGCAGCAGCAAGCTGCTGCTGTATCTGCTGCAATACCTTCTTCACCAAGAGCAGCTGCCCATGCGAGCAGCAGGCGGCTGCAGGCAACACAGAGCAGCTCAAGCCGCCATCCCAGGGCAGGGGAGCAGCCTGAGAGGGCAGAGCAAGCAGCTCAAAGGGCAGGGCTGCTCACTGCAAGCGCACACAGACACACTGAAAGGGCACCTGAAACCAGGCTGCTATCAGAAGCTGGGCAAGTGTCAGAAGCAACACAGCCCTTGTCTCTGCTGCAGCTAGCAGAAGCCAGCATTCCCAGGTCTGGTCAGCAGTGGCCGATTGCGAGTCCGACGGGAGTATCTCTGCGGAAGGGCGAGTCACATCAAGGCAGGCAGAGTCCCAGTGGCGCAGCCTATCAGGCTGACTTCCCAGTTGGCAATGGAGCAGGACCTTCTGGCGCTGGGGAGCATGGCAGACTGGAGGGTGGCAGGGCCAACAGTGGTGGTGCCCCATTGCAGCTGCAGCAGCTGCAAACATCCTTGGTTCAGATGCTGACTTCTACTGTGGAATCTGCAATGGCTCAAATGAGGTCAGCTGCAGTTTCTACACATGGACTGGCAATGGTTTGCCCTCCATATACATCTGTGTTGTATGCTACCACAAGCTTGCTGGTCAAACACACACTGCAAGGCCATGCCCTGGCACCTCATGGGGAAGCAAGCGTAACAGCTTGACGCCAGGTAACCAGCATTGTAACCAGCATTGTAACAGCGTAACACTTGCTTGTGTCTGCAGAGCTGACATGCAGCAGCTGGATGGCAAGTGGAGTCAGTGGTGGCGGCAGAGCAGTGACATGTGTGACAAACTGCAGCACCAGATGAGCTTGCTCTGCTCACAGCAAGAGGTCACCACTCAGCGCATGCAGCAGCTGGAGGGTCAGGTACACCTGCCTCATTCCATGTCTACCCTTGCCTCCAGTTTCAGCACCATGTCTACCCTTTTCTCCGCTTCCAGCACCGTCTCTTTTGTCACTGCTTGCGCAAGCCGCAATGCTTGTTTGCCCCCTAGCGTGACCAGTCTGTTTGCTTTCAAAACCTGATGTTGACCTTGCTGCTTTGCAGTTGGCATACTCCTCAGCTTTGCTGATGCTCATGTCATTGTCAGAGCAAAGCAGGCTTGGTTCTTCTGCTTCATAGATCTAGGAATGACCGCCTGCAGACAGCACAACCTGTGTTCCACTATGCATGGTGGTGCTCATATGAGTTGCATAATGTTGCAGGTTACTCAACAACAGTGGCAATTTGATCAGCTCCAGCATGCAT
>JAABUP010008430.1_pt1 | contig 13155 bp, 23 predicted proteins | sample 5559201 | NCBI WGS metagenome assembly JAABUP01 (sample SAMN10711887, study PRJNA513373) | rock metagenome | isolation source: Antarctica rocks | place: Antarctica | reverse complement strand
CACAGCAGCATCGCCAGCAGCGGCGGCAGGCCCAGGGCGGGCAGGAGGCACGGCGCGGCGCGGCCGCCGGGCTCGGCGCCGCCGCCGGGGCCGCTGGGCACCGGCGGGAGCGCCCAGCATGCGGCCAGCAGCGCCGCCAGCGCCAGCCGCGGCGCGGCGGATGCCAGCAGCGCGGCGCGCAGGCTCTGCGTGGCAGGATTTGGGGGTGAGCACATTGACTTTTGAGCATGCTATGAAAAGCGCGGCCGGGAGCGCCGCCGGCGCCAGCCGCGGCGTGGCAGACGCCCGCAGGCAGCGTGCAGGCACGCCGTGGCGGGAGGTGGGGCCCATTTTGTAGCGCGACTATCAGGCCTGCATCCAAGCACATGCCTGGCAGGCCTGAACGCGCGGAGGTGGGGCCAGCATCATAGCGTGCAGGCCCTGTTGCTCGGGCCACGGCAGAGCGATTGCCAGGTGCCCTGCGCCCTGGGACGGCGCGCAGCACGGCATATGCAAGCGTGACCTTGTACGCCCAGCCTGCAGGAGTCCGACTGGCAGGGCAGGGTGCATAATGCGGGGCGCACAGGGCAGGCGCCGAACGCGCGCTGCTGGCGGCCGGCGGCCATGAGCCCCTCGCTTGCCAGCGGCTCGTAGCTGGCCGCCCACACTTCGGCTCGAGGCCGGGGCAAGCGCGCCGGCGCCGCGACGCCTCCGCGCGCGCCCCCGCCGCGCGCGTGCCTTGGCAGCTCGGGCTGTGTCGCGGCCGCGCTGGTCTCGCGGCTGCGGTCTGGTGCGCTGCCGGCCGGCACGCCTGCGGTCGCTGCCTGAGCGGGGAGGCTGGGCTGCGCCGCGCTTGGGCTAGGTTCAGGGTTGCTTGCAGCCTGGGCGCCCGGCACACCCCCGCCAGCTGCGTCCGCAGGCTGGCTGGCCTGCACCGCGCTGGGCGCCCGTGCGCCCGCGCTGTCGCCAGGAACCCACTCGTCGCCGCCGCGTGCCGACCGAGGAGCGCCACCGCTCGCTAGGCAGCGCTCAAGAGCAGCTGGCGCGGGCGGCGCAGCGGCGCTGGGTGCCGGCGCAGTATGCGCTGCAGCGGGCCTGATGTGCTGGACGTCGTAGGCGGGCAGGTGTGCACCTGCCGAACCGCAGTGCTGCTGTCATGCTCAGAGCCGATGCAGTGCATTGCCGTCAGTCACAGAGTGTGCAGAGTGTAGCCAGCGGGACACTCTGCCGGCTCTGGAAAGCAGCTGCGCTTACCACGCAAGCGATGCAGCGGAGCAAGTTGCACAAGCTATCTGCAATGCTCTTATAGAATGTGGCACGCTGTCTGGATAGCCAAGTAGCACACCTCCTCCTTCGCTGTCATGCCTGTCCTTGGGCGGACCAATCGTGATGCTGGTCAGGCGCTCGCTGCCGCGTGCAAGCAGCTTCTGCCGCCTGCTTTCGGCAGCGGCCGCGCGTATTGCGCGCATGTCTGGTGCAGAGGCCATGACCGTGCTGTTCAGGCAGCACCAGAAAAATAAAGTCTGAAATAGTGTAAATCTTTAAACATCTGTAACTTTGATTAAAAGTTACAGACTAGCCTTTTTTTTCATGCTGCCCCACTTTGCATAGAAGGGTATGCGTGCAAAGTGGCAGTAGTCCAGACGAGCATGTGCACACCGACCTTCACTGAGACTGTCTATACGCCAGAACAGAAGCACAGACGCAACTCTGTGTTCTCGTGACAGACTCTCATCACACCCAAGTGCGACCTCTCGCCACAGGGCCCCCATACAGTCGGCTGCGTGTCTGCACCCTTTGACTGCACACTATTGCTGCCGCGGGTTGGGTGCCGGGATCACGCGATCATACGTCTCCATGAAGAGCTCGCCAGCGCGTCCCAGCGCCACCGACACCTGCACGGGCAACCGCAGGCGAGCCTCGACCTGTTATACCCTACACCCCAACCCTACCCCTATCATAGGCCACGGCTACCGCCCTCTTCCACTTGAGCATGACCCAACCCCATTAGCCGGGTGCCGTCGGCTTCTAGAGTTGCGTCGGCAGAGCCGGGCCGTCCGAAACGGGTACACGCACTCGTGCAACATGTCACACCAGGCAGGACGGCACTGCCACAGCACCGGTCAAGGGCCCGGCTGCATGCCAGACCGAACCAGGCGTTCCTGACGCGGCCGCATGCAGGAGGAGTGCTTGCGCAGTGGAAGGGACCCGCCACACGCGCGGAGCTTGCCAGCACGCGATGCCGCCCCTCCCGCGCAAGCCGTCTAGCCTCGAGCAACGGGGCAGCGCGCGACAGCCAGAAACCCTCTCCAGGGACTCCTGGCACTGGAAGCTACGGAGACCAGTGATGGCTCCCATGGCCCGTGCTATAGGGTAGCGTCACTAAGCCAGGTTGTGGGCGGGGGCCGCGCGGGGGGCCGCGCGCCTGCGCCTCCCAGCGCAGCAGCGCGTACAGCAGGCCCGGCACCGCCGCAATGACGACCAGCTCCACCAGCCACAGCGGCAGCGGGCCGCGGCGCTTGCCCGGCCGGCCCGCCTCCACCGGCTGCGCGACGCCCGCCGGCTTGGCCGCCGGCGCCGCCGACGGCCGCGGCCGCTCGGCCGGCTGCTCCAGCGCGGCGGCGGGGGGCGCCTTCTGCGCGCGAGGCAGTGCTTCCAAGTATGTCGCTGCCTCACGCCTGCGGGCACTTTCTGCCTCGTTGTCGGCGACACTTGTGCAGCATCCAGGCGTCTTGTACAGTTTACGGACATGCGCATGCAAGGAATCCACAGCCACAACTGAGCGGCAGGACTGCTGCCAAGCATGAGTGCAGGACTGAGGCAGAGCAGGGGGGAGCCAGCCGCTGCGCAGCGCACCTTGTCCAATGCCTCCGTCTGCGGCTTGGCGGGCGCCACCTTGCTCACGATGGACTCGGCCGACGGCTTCTGGGGCGCCGCCTGCAGGCAGCGCACCCCTGCCTGAGCACGCCCGCACTTTGGTGCACCAGCCTCAGGAAAGAAAAAGCATCCTGATAGGTTCCAGCCTCACCCCAGCCGCGCACTGCAAGTAGGCCTACGCATCCAACTGGAGGCTGCCTGTGCTTTGGATGTGGATCTGTGCTTGCTAACAAGGCCAGGCACAGGCGCAGCAACGCAAAATCATGCTTCATTTTGCCACAGGAGGCCCTTTCTACACAGCCTGTGGGCGGCTGGCAGTGCCCTGCGCGGCGGCCCTGTTGCCAGCGGCTGTGTTTTCACCCACCTGCCTCTCGCCACATTTCGCTGGGCGGAGATGGGCAAGAGCAGGGAGAGCGCGCGCCTGGGTCAAGCTGTCCGCGTCCACGAGCCCGTCCCACCAGTTGCCGCCGGCCGGCTGGGCGGGCGGGCCGGCGTCGCCCTTGGCGGCGCTTGCAGCGGGCGGCGCCAGCTCGGGCGCGGCCGCCTTGGGCGCTGCGGGCGGCGAGAAGCTGGGGGTGGGCGGCAGCGGCGGCGGCGGCGCGGGCGCGGGCGCCGCCGGCGCGCTCGCGGGCGCCGGGGAAAAGCTTAGAGCAGGCGTCGGCGGAGGGGAGTCCTTGGCATCTGGCGGCTGCAGGCATTCAGCGGCACTAGTCAGGCCTTTGTGTCGAACGTGCCTGATGGCATATGCTACAATGTGGCCTACTAGCCTTTATAGGCACACATCAAATGGAGGTGCATGCTGACAGGAACAAGGTTTGCTGCGGCCTTGACAGCGATGAGAAGCGCTCAGCGTGGGAGAGGGGTGCTGAGCCCACCGCTGCAGGGGCAGATCCGAAGCCGAAGAAGCTGGGGCCGGACGAGGGCTCCTCCGCCTTGGGCGCCTTCAAGCTCTTGCTGGCCTGCCTCTGTGCAGAGCAGAGCACATACACAGTCAGCACAGCACAGCGACGACCAGTGGCTCAGGCACACGTGCCCGGGAGCATGGCATCAACCCAGGACCGCGCTGGACGCGCAAGAACCCTAGCAACATGCACGGTGAGCGACTTGGGTGCCGCCGCAACCGCGTGCTCAATGCACGGCACCTGCCGGACACCAGCCACGCAGGCAGCCTCGCCGCGCACAAGCGCCGAGCCGACAGGCTCACCCCAGGCCTGCGCCGGCCACGCGCAGGCCACTACCAGCACGCGGTGCGGCGCGGGGCCGCGCCTCGTACTCGCCGACACTCTGTTTCCGCAGGCGCTCGGCCGCCCCGGCAAAGTCGGACTGCCGCGCCTGGTTGCCCCGCTCCACCTCTGCGTTCGCGGCCTCCACCTGCGGGATGAGCTGGCGCTCAAGCGAATACGGCGCATGCTGTGCGGCGAGCCTACAGACACGCACGGGCCAGCCGCAGCCTTGACGTCCTGTTGAGAGGAAGGGCCGGCGTGGGCCGGTCTGTGCGGCAGCATGGACCAGTCACTCCGTGTTTGCCGCGTGGCAAGTCTGCAGTGTGCGGTCTGCAGACAGGGAGGCTGTACTTGGCAGGAGGCGGCCATGACACACTGCTCACCTTGCTGCTGTTCTCGGCGGCGGCAGGCGCGGCCGAGCCGCTGCCGGCAGAGTCCGTTGACCCGCTCTCCATGGCCCGCTCGCGCCTGACGTGCGCGCAGCAAGTGGCGCACTGTTGGCCCGCAGCAGCGCACCGAGCAGGAGCCTACTCGCAGCCATGTATATGCGCTGGAAAGGGGTCCACGACTCAAGCTCCTAGGCCCAATCCTGCAGGCTGCCAGCAGTACCAGAGTGCACAGGCCCTGCTCACGTTTTGTTGAGGAGCTCGCGGCGCTGCTGCAGCTCCTCGCGGCGGCGCTCAAACGCGCTCGGCTCGGCACGTGCGGGCGGCAGGAGCTCGGGGGGGCCAGCCAGCGCGGTGCCTCCCGCCACGAGCGCAGCCAGCAGCAGGCCTTTCACACCGGCAGTCAAGTTGACCTGCCACGCCACAGCGCTGCAGCATTGAGCTATTGCAGACCGTTTGCGGCAGCCGTGCGCTCAAGCAAACAAGGTGCACATCAAAGCCATCATTCAGCATGGGTGCAAGCGGGACAGCACCTGTGCGCTGCGGCCCGCGTCATACAAGCTGGCACTGACCCCGACCCGGCGCGCCGTCCTTGCCTGCACGCCGGCCCTGAACGGCATGCATGGCCGCGGCCGCTCCAGCAGCAGCGCACTGCGCCCCGGGCGCACTGAAATCACTGCCATTTGTACCTTGCAGGCAATTCTTGCACACTGGGTGGATTGGCATTGGCGCCTGTTCAGACCTCCCACCTTGGGACCGCCCAAGACCCTGGCAGAAGGCTGCAGGGCCTTCCAGGAGGGAGCTCGATGGAGCCACAGGAGCCTCTGTGAGTCGTGTGAACAATACAAGGCAAGGCAGACAGCGACTGCTACTCTAATATGGAAAGCGTGGCAAGCCGTGCGGCGGCCGGCTGCGTGGGGCCGTCCTGCAGCAGGACGCGCTGCCCAGCACTGCCATCCGCAAGGCGAGCGCCGCGCGCGACATGGTGTCACGCTCAGGCGGAGGCTGAGAGGTGTGCACAGCCGCGGTGCCCCTCTCGTCCTGCGCCCCGGCCCGGTGATAAGCAGCTGAGCATGCACGTGCACGCGCCTGCCCTTCACACCATGTTTGGAGACGCGACTTTGGTGTAGGCACGGTGGCCTCTTGCCAGGGCGCAGCCAAGTCGTGACACTGCAGGCGGAGGGCGCAGAGCTCTCACTTTGCTGGGTGCTGGTCGCAGGCAGCAGCCTCAGCTCTGGACACCTAGCTCGCACAGGTGCGCGCGCTGTTGTTTGCATGCTCCCGTCTTTTCTTATCAACGAGGTGTCTGGCAACCTGGGTAAGAGTATGCACCTTGCTTGCTTGTCGCCTGCTTCGCAAGCAGCGCGGCAGGCCTGCGGTGGCATCCTGGCGTTTGGGAAGGTTGAGAGGCGCGGGGCTGGGTTCCAGCACTTCAGGCTCGAGGGTTGCTTTTCATCTGCCTTAAGATGTGTGCTGCAGGCTCCCAAATCGTGTGCGCGCACCCCAGGGATGTGGGCCGGCTGGTAGTGTGCCAGCAGGGGCCGCCCCCGCCCAACCCGCTGGTCGTGGAGCGCTTTCAGCAGGTCATCTCGCAGCTGTTCCAGCAGGCGCGCCGCCCCGCCTGCGCCGCTCCTTGGAGCGCCATGGAGCGTCGTGGAACGCTTGGAGCGCCATGGAGCGCCGCCAGCCCAAACAGACCTGCCTTGTCCAGGTCAAGGTGCAAGTGTCTCACACTTGTGTGCGGTCAACCGTGCGTTCTTCTGCAAGTTTCAAGAGTGATATGCTGTGAGGGGAGTGAATTTTTTATCGTGGTTTATGCAGTCCCTGTGTGTGATGCATGCGTGTTGTTGCAAATTGATTCACAGCTTCAAACAGCGCCAGTGCGCCTCCGCACCGCAGCCGAGGCGCCGCCGCTGACGCGCGCCGCGCGCGCAGCGGATCGTGCGCATGGGCGGGCCGGTGGACGACGACATGGCCAACTTGATCGTCGCGCAGCTCCTGTACCTGGACTCGGCCGGCAAGCAGGACATCACCATGTACGTCAACTCGCCCGGCGGCTCCGTCACGGCAGGCGCGCCGCCCTGCGCCCGGCGGCCCGCGCTTCTGACGGCGTCCACAGTGGTGACCAGGGGTCCCTCATACAAGATGTTCAGGTGGCGCTGCTGGCCTGCGCGCGGCACGTGACATAGCGCGCAGAGCGCTCACGCCAAGCAGCGGTGGTGCAGCCCGCTGGTCTGGCGTCTGTTGGTTTTTCAATTGCGGCAAACAGCGCGTTCAGAAGCCGCAGGCTGTCATGGGCTGGAGCCACGAGCCTTAGAATGTCATGGGCTGGAGCCATGGCCACGTGTATGACCAGCGCCGTCGGTACAAACACCGTCTCTGCTGCTTACACAAGCCAGCGGCATGCGCAGGCATGGCCGTATTCGACACCATGCGCCACGTCCGCCCGGACGTCAGCACCGTGTGCGTCGGCCTCGCCGCGTCAATGGGCGCCTTCCTGCTGGCGTCTGGCCACAAGGTGCTGCGGGAGACGCACGCGCTTGTCTGTGCGCTGGTGGAATGGAGACACTACCTCGAGGGCGGGCCGATCCCTTCACTTGTATGTACGGCAACTTTCCCCCTGCCATCTGCCTACTGACAAGGCGGAGCCTGTTGCGACGACAAGCGCGCTGGTTGAGCTCATGCTGCGCCACACCTACAATAATGAGCACAGCGCGGGAAAGCTGAACGTGGTGGACGGTCAATCCCGCCGGCCGGACCTCAGGATAGGGATAGGGTAAAGGCATGAGGTTCGGCCGGCATGATAAACCGTCTGCCATGTTGAGCTTTTCTGCGCTGTGCTCGATATTGTGGTAGCGGCGGAGCATGAACTCCACCCAGCGCGCTTGTCGTCGCGTCGGGCTCGTCTTGTCAGTGTACGGCAGAGTGGTGAGTTGTCCGTACGTACGGTGAAGGGGGGCCCGCCCGCGAGCTAGTGTCTCCATGTCTTTTATCAGCGTGTAGACAAGCCCGCCTCCTGAGCTTTTGTTTGAGTGATTGGCTGTTGCGCGGGCGGAACTCTTAGCTGCTCGAGCCTGATGAGCATGCGAGGCGCCGAAGGCAGGGCGGGTGTGCATGCTCAGCTGCATCGCCAAAGTCTGACTTTCATGTAAATTCATTTTGATGCGGTTTCTCACTGTAGGCGCTAGGAGCGCAGGCAGCTCGTGTTGGGCGCCGTGCAGGACTGCCAGCAAAGGTCGTCAGTGAGAGTAGTCAGGTCTGCTTGCCTGCATGGCGACCCTGCGCGATCGGTGTGCGCACGCGCGCAGGGCAAGCGCTACTCGCTCGCCAACTCGCGCATCATGATCCACCAGCCACTGGGCGGCGCGCAGGGCCAGGCCGCCGGTGCGCTCGCTGTCTGAAGTGTGTGGATATGCTGGGTGTCCTGCCCACGGCCGGCGGAATGTGCAGGGTTGCCTGTTGCTGGGTCGCGCGGCCATGCGGGGGTGGTCGTGGTGCATGTGTGGTGCATGCAAGCTCACTCATGTGTTGGCCGCATCTAGTGTCTGAGCGAGTGAGCAGATCTGGATTGCAGGACATGGCAGCTGTGCCTGGTACACCACTGTGATATGCCCATGCTGTGCGCAGATGTGTGGGGAGTGCAGGCGCTGCCCACATGTGGTCAACACTGACTGCGAGGCCACGAGCGGCGCAGATATCGAGATTCAGGCTAACGAGATCCTGCACCACAAGCTGACGCTCAACGGCTACCTCGCGGAGTTCACCGGTCAGAGCATGGAGCGCATCACGCAGGCGCGCCCTTGGCATGGACCCTGGCGGTGCAAAGTCCGTGGGGCTTTGTGCAGAGGAGCATAAAAAGCAAAGCATGAACAAACAAGTGCATGTTATTGAGTGCATGCCCATGCATTCAGATATAGGGTTGCCTGGGTAGCAGGCCTGTAGCTTCGTGCTGCGTGTGCCCGCAGGCGCACGCACGCGTCTGTTGTGCAGCAGCCTTGCTAGTGTGGTCTGGTAGGCAGGCCTGACAGCCTGGTGTCAGCGCGCTTTGCAACACAGGTTTACATTACTGTTGACTGCTCTGGAGGGAGGCTGCCTGCCATCTGTGCCTCAGGTTGTTTGGGAACAAGTGCCACATGCTGAGGATGACTCCGCGAGTGAGCGGCCGTGGCTGCTGCCGCGCAGGACACGGACCGCGACTTCTTCATGGGGGCAGAGGAGGCCGTGGAGTACGGCCTGGTGGACGCTGTGGTGTCCAAGCCGCAGCTGGTTGCCGCGACTGCACACTGAGCCCATGAAGCCACTAGGCCTGTGTAAAGTGCGGCTCATGTGATGAAGCATGTGGCAAGGAGTGCACCAGTTTGAGCCACGTGCAGGGCTCCGTGACAGGCGGCCACGTCTCCGAACAGAACCCTAAGTATGCCAAGGCTTCGGAGCCACTGAACAGCTCAACAGTCACAAAGCTCCCAGCCCTCAACTAGCGTACAATTGTAGTAAAACTTTTAGCTTCCACAGAACCACGATGGTTGCTCTGATGCTCACCGCTCACGCCGCGCCCGTCCGGGTGCTGGCCGCTTCTGCTGGCCTGCGCCCCAGGGTGGCAGGCGCAGTCGCTGCTCTGCCGCGTCGCGCTATCGTGACCCGCGCCGTGGAGGATGAGGTGCCACCCGATGCAGTGCAGTGCAGTAATGCCCGGTTTCCGTCGACGTGTTCTATCAGCGGCCGATCATGTTTGCGCTTGGAAAGGCGTCAGCCTTGTCTCGCGCAAGACGGTGTGTGCTAGGCTGGTTGCGAGATTGCAGGGCGTCGCGTGCACCCACCATGCACGCGTGCACACGCGTGCTGCCAGTGCCCCAGCGAGCTTACATATTTTCGCCTCTTACAGGCGGCTAGCATAGTGGAGCAGGTGGTCCAGGAGGCGAGCACGCCTAACCTGCCGCCCCCGTCGCCTACTGTGGCCTCGCCGGTGCCGAGCTCCAACCCGACATTCACCGAGTGAGTCGCCCTTGTAGCTGCGTAGAGGTTTCAAGCTTCTTGTTGTGAAGCACGGGCTGCGAGGAGTTGCATCTTGGTATGTTGTGCTGATGCCGTGTTGCATGGCTTGTTCTTTGCTGTGCCTGCGCACTCAACCTGAGGTCAATCTGAGCAAGCATAAGTCATGCAGGCATGCCTTGGCTGGCTGAGGTCGCTGCGTGTGCCTTCGCAGCGCCATGGCTTTTGCTGGCCCGGGCCCGGAGGTTATCAACGGCCGCCTGGCTATGCTCGCGTTCGTCGCTGCGGCTGGCGCGGAGTTTTCTACTGGCTTCACCGTCATGCAGCAGCTGCGCGAGGCGCCTGCGCTTGTGGGCGTCACCTTTGTGATCTTCGTCGTCGCCAGCCTGGTGCGCCTCACTTTGCAACACGTACAGTGTGAAGTCATGGCTTTTGTAGTTTGCCAGACATACCATGTTTATGGTTGACATGCATGCTCCTTTTGATGGTCAGGATGTTACGTCAATGAAAGTATTGAATCATATGTTTACAGGTTAAAGAGCTGGTAGTATGCAGCGTCTGACGCAGCCTGACCAGCAGTGTGTGCCTGTGTGCTCGTGCAGATCCCCATCTTCCGTGGCGTGTCTCCTGCTGCAAAGAGCAACGGCCCCTTCACTCCCACTGCTGAGATGCTGAACGGCCGGGCAGCCATGCTGGGCTTCCTTGCACTGCTCTGCACTGAGTGGGCAAAGGGTGCCGCGGTGTTCTAAGCGAGTATTTGAATTATCAACCTGACTGGTTGTGTGCTAGCTATAACTTGCTGCGTGCTTCTTCGTGCTTTCCTGCCAGAACCTGCCCAGCGCTGTCAGAGGACAATGCATGCATGTACTTGCATGGCAGCAATTGCTCAATTTGAGAACGCATGCAAGTCAGCTAGGCAGGGTGTCCTACTCAGTCTGCAGGAGGTGATGAGATATGTGTATTGTGCAAGTGGTGTACAGTTATGGTGGGGAACTGTGGCAAAGACCGCTTGGGGTTTAACATTGAATGTAAATGTGAAACAGTAAAAAGACATGTGCCCCAATCTATTTGTAATGCAGCCTCCAGTCTGCATTGAAAGATGCCTACTATCACCGGCATCAAGGTCAATGAGGAACAGATGATGCTTGGAGAGTGTCAATCGAGTTGCGAAGGTCTCATACGCTTGTACACAATGTGTGTTACATACATGTCCGACAGCCCTTGTTGACAAGAACAAATACCTAGTGAACATAGCAGACCCTGCCTCACAGACCGAGTCAAGGGGACCAGGATGGAACGTCGGCACCTATGCCTACACGCTTCTGCTAATGTGCGCTTACCCTGCAGTACACAGTGCTGACATCAGCACAGACCGGCCAAGGGGGGATCTCCATGCATGCATCACCGCAGACCAAAGCCCTCCGCGTTGTTGATCGCCAGCTCCAGACGGCGGAGCAGCGTGTCCTTGTCCTGCATACCCGCGCCGTACTTAATCGACACGACCAACATTGTAGAAAGTCTCCGACTCCGTGCCATTGCTGGGGTGGAAGTAGGGTAGGGTAGGGCAGGTCAGGGGCGGCTGCACGGCGCGCGGGCGCACCGCGTACTCCGGCATGTAGTTGAAGCATGGGGACACAGGGTAGGGTAAAGGGTTAAGGGCTGGCGCCGCGTGGCGCAGGCGCGCACCGCGTACTCCGGCAGCAGCAGGTAGTTGAAGCACGTGTGCGCGGTGGGCAGGCGCGGCGAGTCGGGCCCGTTGCGCGACACGGTGAGCGCCAGCGCGCCCAGGCCCTTGACGGGGGCGCGGTCGGAGCCGGTCACGAAGAACAGCAGGCGGCGGCGCTGCGCGTCGTCGAACACGCCGTGCACGATGTCCCACAGCCACACAATGATCTGCGCGCGCGGCGCGCGGGGTCGGGCCCGGCTTGAGGGCGCCAGCGCAGCGCGTCGCGGGCGCCGCGCACACAGCGCCTCGCAGCCGGCAACCCCCAGGCCGGCGGCTCACGCCGGGCGCAGGGCCGGGCTGTCCTCAGCGCGGCCACGCGCGCAGCGCTGGACCGGACTTAGAGGAGGCCCAACCCAATCTGGGAGCGCGCCGGCGAGTCGGGCGAGTAGCCATTCTCGTACGCGGCCGCGCGCTGCAGCGCCGAAAAGTCCAACTCGCTGCGGCCGCACACCAGCTGCTCCAGCTCCTCCGGCCGGAACAGCGCCATGGCCGGGCCCGCGCACAGCTGCGCCACGGCGGCGCACGCTTGGGTGAGGGCGCGTGGGGCGCCCGCGTTGCTTTGGAAGCAGCGCGTGCCTGCATGCGGGGTGATGCGAGCCCCACGCGCAGGCCCCAGGCACGCGAAGACCCCAGGCACAGCTGGCAAGGCTCGCATTTGACCTGCATCCTGCAAGCAGAGAGGGTGCGCGCAAGCCCACAGCGACTGCCCGCCCCCGCGCTGTACAGCGCAGGAGCTGAGCGCGCTGGACCGCACGCGTGAGCACGAGAGCAGGGCAGAGCTGTCCTGGAGGTCTTCAGGAGGGCCGCTCCCCTGCACAGACAGGAGTGCTGGCTGTACCAAAGCACGGCGCCCAGCGCGCGCGCGCGCCTGGTCAAAGCCGCGGCGGAAGGCCGCAAACTGCGGCTCGATGGACGCCTCCAGCAGGTGCCGCACGTACAGCTCCACGAAGCGGCCGCGGCTGGCGGCCGTGACCGGCAGCTCGCCGCCGCCAGGCGCCAGGTCCTCCGCGACCACGCCCTCGCCGAACGGGCCCTCGCGCTCCACCTGCGCGGCCAAGGTCTGTGCGTCTGCCGGGATTAATGGAGCCTCTTGCACGAGGGCGGTGGCCCTGCGCCTCGGGGCGCAGCGCCGGCAGGTTCAGCGCGGCGCGGCGCGCCTGCGCCGGCGCCGCGTGGCGCCCGCCGGGCGCCCCCGCAGGATAGTTTTAGGTTCAGACCCTATTGTATCTTTGCAGAGGCGGGGGGGGGCGCCGCATGCCGGCCGCCTGCCGGGCGCCCGGGGGCGCGCCTGGAAGACGAGGCCCAGGTCGGCGACCGCGGCCGCGGGCAGCGCCAGCAGCCGCGCCAGGCTGCGGTGCACCTCCGGCTGCACGCCCGCCAGGTCGGCCAGGCCGACCGGCGCGCGCAGGAGCTTCTTCCAGAGCGCCGGCGGCAGCGCCACGCCCAGCGTGTGCCCGTTGTACACCGCCAGGCCGAGCATCGTGCCCACCAGCTGGAACTCGGTGCGCATGTCGATGTCGGACGCGCGCGGCCAGTGCGCGCGGCTGGCGGCGTCCACGCCGACGAACATGCCGTAGCTGGCGTCGAAGAGGTCGCGGAAGACGAGCTGGAAGAATTCCTGCATGCAGGACTAGGGTTAGGGTCAGGGTAGGGAAGATCTCATGCACAGCCCAGCCGGTGACGGACCGAGCAGCTGCGCGCGCTCCGGGCGCGCGCTGCCTTGCAGCAAGGCTTCGCATGCCCTGCGCTGGAGCTTGCCCACCGCGGCACGCAACCCGCAGCGCGCTCTCGCAGCATCGGCACGCCAACTGCGCATGTGGCTGGTCGCCCTCCCGGACACTTCCGACATGTTGCCGGAGTGGGCAAAGCTGGGAGTGAGAGAGCCGCACGGCCTGGACGAGCTGCTGCGGCATGCATGCGGCCGAGCGAGGCGCGCGCCTTCTGCACGCCGCCCTCGTCGACGCCCTCCTCGCCC
>JAABUP010008429.1_pt1 | contig 13156 bp, 11 predicted proteins | sample 5559201 | NCBI WGS metagenome assembly JAABUP01 (sample SAMN10711887, study PRJNA513373) | rock metagenome | isolation source: Antarctica rocks | place: Antarctica | reverse complement strand
CAAACATCTGAGTCACCACGTCAAGGTTCAGGTAACGTGCACGCGGCTCGGGAGCGACCGTGCGACATCACACGTGAGTATGATTGTTTTCGCTATTTCGCTCTCGGGCGACTTTTTAGTCGTTTCCGGCTCCAGTGGCAAGTATGGCTTTCACCATGACAATCTGCAGCCTTCAAGACGAGCGTAAAGCTTGCAAACATATCGTTTGGCTTACAATGGTTGTGCGCTCTGGGACTCACATACAACAGGTTACACGCTACTGCTTACAAATCAAGTCTCACCAGTCGCGTGACGTCAGCAGGGTAACGTGTCAGACCACGGGATGTGCGCGATAGCCAGTGACAGACGCGACACAGATCCTGGACGGGCTGTTTATGATCGCGGCACTGTGCGGCGCACGGGCTGCCTCGGAAGAGTTCGTTACGAGGAGAATTCGTAACGCTCACCGATGCACGACAAGTCTCAGTCTGTGCATCCGTGCATCATGTGTGAGCATTATGTTCCTCGTTGTGCATGTTGTATCTGAAGATGCCCTGAGCTCTACGCGACTCATGATTTGTTGCTGATTACGCACGGAGCCGCGGTCACCACAACCTCCCTACCCGGACCATTGCCTTTGAGGCGTCTGCCGCCGGCTCTCGCGCATGTTCCGTGGTCTGACCTGCTAAAGGCACAAAACAGGTGAGGCTTGACACGTAGAGTTGATATGTGGTGTTTGAGTCTCAAGGCGCACAATCACTTTGTGACCCTCTGAAACCAAAAAATATGTGTAGACGGCTTTGGACGCAATCTGCTCCTGTCAACTCGTCTCAAAAGCTGCAGCTGTTGATGGTGAACGTCATCTGTGCCGCACATGCCGATGGAAACGGACGCTGGATAAAATCAGCTTTTCTGATCTGCAGGTGGATTGGCAGAGTCTCAGTTGACCTCAAGCTTTTCAAGACGACGCTCATGACGCCCTCCCAGCTTGGTTTCAAGCAAAACCCCGACAAGTCAGACTGGCTGTCTGCCATCGTTGAGGTGCTGGATCTCAGCTTGCTGTCATCACAGAGCATAGGAGCGCTACTAGCGACCAGCAGGCAGCTCCACAAGTATGTGCATGATAATATCACCAGCCTAAAGCTACAGAACAGAGTGGACGTGGACTTACTGGTCAGGCAGCAATGGCCAATGCTTGCAAAACTAGCTCTGCATCAAACAGGATGGCCCATGGCTGCAGCAGTGGCGCAAGGTTCTTGGCACGCTTTACAGGAGCTTGACTTCAGCAGCAGTTACTTGGAACTGCTGGACATGCAACATCTTGCCGAATGCATGTTGCCTCAGCTGACCCGTTTGAAGCTGAAATTCTGTGGCGCGGGCCCAGGGATGTGCAGAGCCCTGGTCAATGGACACTGGCCTCACCTGGCTGTTCTAAATCTATGTGGCAATTCACTGGGGCCAGCTGATGTGCAAGATCTTGCATAGGGGCACTTGCCATCCCTAGCAAGCTTGAATCTGGGCAATAACCCAGTTGGGATGCAATCCTCGGCAATACGTTGGGACCTATGCAAATGGCCGCACCTCACAAAACTGAAAGTAGGTAAATGCCGTTTGGGTGTATCAGACATTCAGGACCTAGTCAGAGGTCGTTGGCCACTCCTTGCCTCCTTGGACGTGGGGAACAACAGCCTTGAAGACACATACTTACGGAGCCTTGCTCAAGGACACTGGCCAGAGCTTCTGGAGCTGAGGCTTGCATACAACGACAATTCTGCAGCAGAAGAGCTGCATCAAGCAAACTGGAAAACTTTGCGCGTGCTTGACCTAGGTGACTCGCATTGCACTGCGTTAGAAGCAGTTCATGCTGTGTTGCGCGTGTTCAGAAAATCGCTACAGACCTTGAATGTCTGTTGTGAGTTGCACACAGCGGCAGCTGCACAGCAGCAAAGCTGGCCATGCAAGACATCACTTCGCTTGGACATAATAGCAAGTGCAGCAATTCTGCAAAGATTGGCTCATGGACACTGGCCAATAAGGTGGCTTGGGCTCCGGTGTTTGAACAACACCCCCCCAGCTATTGCACAGCTTCTGCAGATCAGTTTGACTAGGATGGAGTCTTTGTCACTTGGCGGGGTTCATATAGGTTTGTACATTGGCAAGCCCACCTTCAGATTCCAGGATGGCAACTGGCCAGCATTGCAACACCTAGATCTGGCTTGTTGTGGTTTGCAAGACGATTTTATGGTGCAGTTGACAAGTGGGCAATGGCCTTTGCTGAAGGTACTAGACTTGTCATCCAACTTCCTCAGTTTACAAGGTGTGACACAGCTTTTTGCTGGCCATTGGCCAACTCTGAGTCGGCTAGATCTGCAGTACAACGACTTTGACATAGCCTCTGACTCTTGTGACAGTGTCTTGAAACAGCACGAATCTTTTGTGAAGTCTATCAAGGTCAAGTGGCCAGATGTTCAGTTGCTGGTCACAAAGGAGGACAATGCATCTGATGCTTCACATGATTGCTAGGCAAACTTGAACTTAGCTAAGCTAGCTGCTATAAGGTACCATGAATATTACGTATACCAGTCATGGCAGAGGCGCCTTGATTTGGTGCCCAGACTTCAGGCATGTTTGGGTTTGCACGAAAATTAACACATATCGTTAGGGCGACAAGTATTAACGTGGACTTGTCATCTTGCACCCCACAGCTGAGCTGACGTATGCATTTGGTGCATTCTGCTGAGACTGCCTGTGCAGCCACCTACTTGTCACTGTATTTCCTTTTTCTTCTTCATGCCTGCAGCATGGTATGGCCATAGTCTTCTACTGGACAACACTTACAGCGTGCAAGCCTTGACACTCCACTGCATGCCTGTGCTGCAAACCACTGCACACTTTGAGCTGAATACAGTACTATAGTGTCTGCCTTGAAAAGGGCCTTGAAACTACTGCAACCGTCGCTTCAAAGTAAAGTCTATACACTTAAGGTGCAATCAGCTGTGCCACAAGAGCTGCTCATACCAGCGCAACACTGCATCATGTATCTCAGAGTCTGCGTGATTCATACAGCGTTCTTGCGGCATGTTGCAATCATCTGTTCTGCAGAGTAACACTTCTGAGGTGAGTCACCTGTTGGCCACTGCTGTGACCTGTGTATGGCAGCCTTTCTCATACACTGAAAAGCTCACAAGACAATTGCAAGCTGAGTGGGCTCAATACATACTTTACCAAGATACATATACCGACATGCATGGAAGTCAATCGCTGCATGCTATCAGTTAGCATGATGCAACACGTCATGGTACTGCATCATGCATCAACACATGTGGCAAGGAGATATCATGTTGACACTGCTATTACTGCTGTGACACAACACGCTCAAGGATAACATAGCAAAGCTGGATCGCTGATCCAAATCGTAAAGAGTGGCACTGCTTAGCAATGCTCAAAATGCTTGTACCTTACTGCGGTGCACACATCTGGCATCAGTCGTGAGGCACTCACTGAGTGTTGCTCAGCTTCAAAGTGAAGTGTTACACGCTGCACTGCAAGCACACTTGGGATGCACATCTTCTCATTACTAGCAGCACACTATGGTATCCAAATTCAATGAGTTCATTAACTGGTTACAGTTGGTAACTTCTGCTGGTAAGTGCTAATCAAACAGGACATTTTGCCATGCCTGATTGAGCTTAATAGCCTGACTGATGATGATGTTTGCACACAGCAGCAATCCTGCTGTCTCAATGCTTCTCAAAGCCGCTGTAAGTCAGCTTGTCAAGATCACTCCTTTCATTTGTAATAGAGCACTTATCAATTCTTGCTCCAGATGGCCCTTTGTGTTGCAGCCAGTCCTGCACACAGCTTTCTCTAAAATTGCGCCTCTGCAGGAGACCACTGTTGCATTGCAAAAGGCTTACCTTCATTTGTGATACAGGCTTTGGCTCGCCCTGTACCTCACCAGTTACAGTGCCGCTTGAGGTGTTTTCGACATGACCAACAACACCTAACTTTTTAGCTTCTTCGATTGTCCCAGCTCTGAAGAACACTCCTTGCACCTGTGACACTGCAGGGATAGTGAGCTTGCTACGTGAAACACCCAGTGCTGATTGCTAGCCTTGACCGACCGTTCACAGCCAACGAGGTACCTTGCCAAACACCTCGAAGTCAAACGCGCTATATGTCATGGTAGCCACCCGCTTTCTAGCGCAGCTGGTCGCAGGCCTTGTAAAGAGCTGACGGCTTTGAACAGAGGCAGACGTGAGCAGCACTGATCGCATGCAAACCACCTTAGGCAGGCTCTGCTGCAGCAGGCAATTGAGGAGCGTAAGTCAGTGGGCAATCTTTGACCGGAAAAGGTATGTGATGTCAAGCAGGGCCCCTTGGATTGATCAAAGGAGTGATCTTGATGGAGAACTTGTCCACCACTTCGTCATCTTAGAAGATTGACCCTGCGTGCATATCGGTCAAAGTTCACTGCAACAGATTATGAGGTGTTTTCTTCCCATCCCTGCTCCGTGTTCAAAACAGCACTGAACTTGCAATCGGTGTGATAGCTTTAAGCTAGCGCTATGCATAGCGCTATGCACGATCAAGTAAGCAATTAATCAAGTATGCAAGTCATTGACGTCAGAACTTGTTTGTATTTGCCAGCTGAGTCAATCTTTTCTGAGCACGAGATGTGCATTGTAAGTTCACAAACAAGAACAATGAGACTCAAATAAGACATACAGTCTCATGTCACTTGGTGTTGTTGACACGCGGTCGCACCATTCACTACATAGGGAAATGGTCATGGTCAATGCTGACCCAGAGATGCACATGCATTGACCCAATGACCATTGCTGCTGAAAGCCACCAGCATTCACTCACAACCTTCCACTGCTGTCCCTCTCAGTGCCTTTCGAAACTGCTGTATGTCAGTTTTTCAATGCTTTTTTCATTCATAATTGAGCATTTGTCCACCGTAGCTCCAGCAGGACCACTGTGCAGCCATTCCTGCACAGCACGAGAAAGTCGATGTCAGATCCCCTAAACACAGGTGTCAGTGTTGCAATAAAAACTTACAACACACCTTCATTTGCGCCACAGGCTTTGACTCGCCCTGCACCTCACCGGTCACTGTGCCACTGGATGTGTTCTCGACATGACCAACAACACCCAGCTTATTTCCCTCGTCAATGGTACCAGACCTGAAATTCACTCCTTGCACCTGCGTGAGTCAGCTCCGTCACAGTATATGTGTGCTGCATGCATGCACGCAGGGTATACGAAGGTCGGGTCGGGCAGTTACCTCTCCTGTCACTTCAAAGTTGAATGCACTGTAGGTCATACTTCAGCGATTGCCAAATGAACTTTCGCCGAGCCTCGAATAGACTAGGTGGTCGGACGGATCAGTGGTGATCGCGGTACTGGCCAGCTAGGTGTACAGAACGCCGATGTGCGCAGTCCTCGGCAGCTGCAACTCGTCTTCCTACACGTTATTTTAAGGACTCTTGGCGCACGCCCAGGATGTTCGTGTGTGCAGATATGTATTGCGGCAACACATTGCCCCACGTGGCACGTGGCCTGTCGCGTGAGAACCATACAGAGAGCAAAGCGGTCTTGCAACCGTCCCGAAGCGTGCGCAGATCAGTTTGGAACCTGACGTGCTGCCCTTTGCAGTATCTCAGTCTCGGCACCTATGAGTGCGCGTGATACGAAACGGAGGACTAAACACTCGTGGAAGTAGCATAAGAACCTGCGCAATCTTCGCCGCGCGGATCAGTGGCTTGCTGAGGTAGTTGCACTGGTGGCTGTCAAAGATGTCAATTTGATGTGACGCAGAATGTGTGACACTGCGTCTGCCACTTGTAGATAGCACAGTGTGTGATCTAGCCGCGTTTGCCACCTTTACCGTTGAATTGGTGACTGTACGTTCCCTGTCACGAACATATTAGGGCTATAGAGTCAGCAGCATCAGTGCATGGCCTGAGTCCTGTCATCTGCTGCTGTACTGGTCTGACCTGGACTTTGCTGTCTTGGCAGGCATGAGCCGTATGTCCAGGACTCGTAGCGCAGCAGCTGGTGTTGCAGCACCAGGCAGTCATTCAGAAGGTCTGCTCAGCGAGTCAGCCAGCAACGCTGCTGCTGCTGCCAAAGCTAGACACAGCAGCAGCGCTGCTCAGCAAATTGCCATGCAGCAGCAGCAGCAACAGCCACACACATCAGCTGCTGGGTGTGAAGATGCAGAGGCCAAACTTGCACACAGTATACAGCAAAACTTGCTAGCGCATCAAGGAAGCATTGATGAAAATGCTTTGAATTGTCAGACCAAAGATCTTCTCAAGCCTTTGGAGCCCAAAGCAAACGCAGGAGCAGTCAGCAGCCAACTTCCTTCCGGCAGTCATGCCTCAAGGACACGCAGTCTGCCCCCAAAACCCAAAGCTGCCAAGACCAGATCTGCTAAGCCAGCCGCGGCTAAGCCAGCTCCACCAGCGTCATCTGCTGAGCATGCTGAGCATGCTGTGCCTGAACAACCTGCTGAGCACGCTCTGCCTCAACAGACTGCTGAGCCATCAGCCAATCCTCTTAGCTCCACTCTGGCAGGACTGGCCCAGGGCTTAGCAGCTCAGAAGAAGAGTACCAGGCATGTTTCAGATGCTGCTGAGGCTGTTCCAGAGCAGATTCACATCGATTTTGATTTCTCAAATGACAGTGAAGACAGCGATTTCCAGCCTGACAAGGAACCGGAGCTTCAGCAAGCAGAGGACGAGGTCATTGATCTTAGCCAAGAAGATCCACTGGACGTGGTTGAGCAGCCTGATGGCCTTGTCAGCATCAGGTCTCCCCCACAGGCAGCTGCTGCTGCTGCTGCTGAGGCATCTGATGATGACGAAGAGGAGTTCCGGCAGTTGGCTGGCAAGCGCAAGCAGCCAGCAAAGGCAGCAGCTGCAAAGGGTGAGCACTGCATGCTGTTGGCAAAGATGTTCATCCATACTAGCAGCACTGCCTGACTGTTATGTTGTCATTGTGGGGTCTATGCACATCATGGATATGGCATGTGCTTTCATATTCGCGGCAGAAGTCAGCTTGTTTTGCATGTTCTTTATTGCAAGGCATTGTTGCAAGCATCTATGTGCTAGTATGACAGCTGCATTCACTAGTGCTGCTTTTACAATGCAAAGCTTGGGTATCAGTCAGCAGCTGTGGCTGAACAGGACCAGTAAAGAAGAGGAAAGTTGGTGCTGGCAAGGCAGCAAAGGCTGCAGTTGATGCTGCCATGGCAGCTGCTGACCCAGAGCAGGCAGCAGCCAACAAGGCAGCTGAGAAGGCAGCCAAGGCAGCAGCTCGAAGGGCGAAGGCTGCTGCAAAGGGCAAAGGCAACAAGGCAGCTGAAAGTGGACCCAGTGGCAACTCCAATGTCTGGGGTCCCTTTGAGGCCCCCAGTGATGAGGAGATGGATCCTGAAGCACTTGTCAAGAGCAAGGTAAGCTACAAAACAGTCAGTGTATACATCAGTTGCCTTCAGCTGGCACAATGCCGTTGTTGAGTTGCAGCAGCCTTTGCCCTTTGCAGCAGCCTTTACCTTTCGAGCTGCTGCCTTTGCCTTTTGAGCTGCTGCATTGGCCTTTTGAGCTGCTGCCTTTGCTGCCTTTTCAGCTACATCATTGGCTGCTGCCTGGTGTTGTGCTGTGTGCATCAAGACCGTTTTACCAGTGACCTGCTTTTTCAAACTGCTTTTAGTCGTTCATCTGGCAGCATGATCGTGTATACAGCAGTCACGCACACACTAATAAAAACAGCCTGCGCCAATATGCAGATGTACAAGCAGGTGGACTGCCCACAAATGGTGCAGCTGCGCTACTGCCACCACATACATTCCTGACCAGCCTGTGCACCTAGCCTGTGCAACTAGCCTGTGCAACTAGCCTGTGCACCTACCCTGTGCAACTATCACGTGCCACTAACCTGTGCACCCAGCCTGTGCAACCAGCCTGTGCAACTACCCTGTGCACCTACCCTGTGCACCTAACCTGTGCACCTACCCTGTTCACCTACCCTGTGCACCTACCCTGTGCACCCAGCCTGTGCACCTACCCTGTGCACCTACCCTGTGCACCTACCTTGTGCAACCAGCCTGTGCACCTACCCTGTGCACCTACCCTGTGCAATTAGCCTGTGCACCTAGCCTGTGCACCTAGCCTGTGCACCCAGCCTCTGCACCTACTAGCCCATGCAACTAGCCTGTGCACCTAGCCTGTGCGTGTGTGCAGGTGTATGAGCAGATGGAGCCCCCAGCCGAGATGCTGATGAGCCTGCTGCCCTTCCACCTAGTCTGTGCGTGTGTGCAGGTGTATGAGCAGATGGAGCCCCCAGCCGAGATGCTGATGAGCCTGCTGCCGTTCCACCTAGTCTGTGCGTGTGTGCAGGTGTATGAGCAGATGGAGCCCCCAGCCGAGATGCTGATGAGCCTGCTGCCCTTCCAGAAGGAGTTCCTGGCCTGGGCCATCTCCCAGGAGAGGAGCGAGATCCGAGGAGGCATCCTGGCTGATGAAATGGGCATGGGCAAAACCATCCAGGTACTGCCTTGTACTATGGTCATCCCCCACTCCACAACATGTGCCAAGTACCCTTGCATTATGGTCATCCCATACTCCACAACAGGTACCAACTACCCCCAAAGGTTCACTGCCATTGTCCAGCAGCCTCGTGGTAGGTGCGGCAGCATAGCAATATAAGAAAGAGCCATTCAGGCACTTCCTTGTATCATGGTCACCCGCCCTATCGTCACAACCAGACTATGTTCAAGATGCTTGAGCTTGCAGTGTCAAGAGTGACAGTCATGTCTCCTATAGTGCTATTTTGTTGAGTGAAGACGGAGGTTTTGGTCTGCCAGCATTACGGCACCACCAGCTTATGTGCATCTGATAAGGCTGGTAATATCATGGGTCAGGCTTAAGCTTGCAAAGCATATCACCAATGCCTGGTGCCTGGTGACCATCTGGCCAAGCCTGCATTTCTACTACTGTCATCATGAGCAATTCAGTGATGTGTTTCTCCTCTTCAGCATGTCTGTTATCTGGATGTCAAGATCAGGGAAAATCTCTGCAACACTGGACCAAGGACGGTGCATTGTGTTGCGAGGGAAGATCTCTGCAACACTGCCTTGCAATCCATGCCACATCTTCTGTGAGTCATCTTTCCATGCGTCACATTCGTCTGCAGGCCATCTCAGTCATTGTGACACACCGCACAGACGACATGTCCAAGCTGCCCCCCCGCCTACCCATCAACGCCCCCAAGCCCCGCAGCAAGCCAGCCCAGACCAACCGCCCCAAGCTGCGTCTGAACCAAGCAGCACAGGCAGCGGAGGCTGCACCCATCTGCCCTGCCCCTGGCCCTTCCAATATCAGTGTGGAGGTTGTCATGGGGGAAGAGGAAGAGGGTTTGCTGCTGGAGCAGTCAGGCGAGATTATGGGTTCAGCCACTGCTGCAGAGGCGGCAGCTGATGGAGCAGCTTCTCCAGCAGCGATCAATGCAGGTGAGCTATAGCAGAGACCACCTGCTGTTTTTGGCAGCAAGTGCAACCATAATGTTGCATCTGCAAGTCAGAAACTAAAAAGGTGCATGCTGTTTGTGCAGTGCTGCTTCTTTGATCTGCACACGAATTTGTGCCCAAGAAAAGATTGAGTGCATACATCTTGATGCTGCAGAGCGCAACAACCTCTGTCCCCTCCCCCCCCAGCTTTCTCTGGTGCAGCCCCTTGTGCCTCTGGCTACTATCATCCAGCAGCTGCTGATCCTAAAACTGGTCACATTCTTGTGGATCAAGCTGAAATATGTTATGCACATGACCTATGATGTATGCAGCACATGACTGACTGCGCAATGTTTTCATTGCAGAGCGCAGCAACCCACATGTGCACTCGCCTTGTGCCTCTGGCTGTCGTCACCCTGCTGCTGCTGCCCCTGATGTGGCGGGGCCCTCCTCTGAGGGGTCTGACCCCTCAGGACCCAACGGGCCCTACTCAAGGGCAACTCTGGTCATCTGCCCTTTGGTTGCTGTCATCCAATGGCGACAGGAGATTGCCAGATATGTTGCTCCCAATGCACTGAGGGTAAGCTGCCTGACATCAGCACAGCAGCACGCTTCAAGCCTTCACTCTGTTGAACCTGCATGTCAACAGATGTCCGGCTTCAGATAGGCCAAACTACTACGTTGGTGCATTAAACACCTTACCACGGTGTTCCAGTGAGCTACAACATCTCCCCAACATCCCCTGGTGTTTCCAAATTCAGCATTCCACTATTGAATGGACGTATCTAGTTAGAAATAGGTGTTTTGGGATCGAGAAGAGCTTTCTTGTCCCCATGCTAGCTGAGATACCAACTCTGACATAGAAGCACACAACATACGTTATGAAATTTCTGCCTGTGGTTGTCAGCAGCATATTCTGCGTATGGCTCAAGGGCCCCAGACAGCTCATAGGCCTTAGAGTGACACTCAAGTCAGATGCTGGGAGTGTCAGTGTGCATGCCCAATATCATGGCAAGTGCCCTGCAGCTTCATTAAGCAGTTGATGTTTGCTCTTATAGGTGATTGTGTGTATCATGACAACAAGAGAGACACAAACTTCTTTGTTCATGACCGCTCTTGTAGGCAGTTGTGTGGCACTTACCAAGAACACGACAAGCATTCAGCTATTTATGAGTGCTTGTGTAGGTGGTTGTGTGTCATGGCAACAAGCATTTAGCTGTTTATGAGTGCTTGTATAGGCAGTTGTGTGTCATGGCAACAAGCATTCAGCTGTTTATGAGTCCTTGTATAGGTGGCTGTGTGTCATGGCAAAAAGCATTCAGCTGTTTATGATTCCTCATGGTGGTTATGTACCATGGCAGCAAGCGTTCAGCTGTTGATGACTGCTCCTGCAGGTAGTTGTGTATCACGGCAACAAGAGGGAGACAAGCATTGAGGAACTGAAGCAGGCTGACGTTGTGTTGACCACCTACAGCATCGTTGAAAATGAGTTCCGCAAGAACTGCCTGCCAGACAAGGTCCCCTGCGCCCACTGCAACAAGAAGTTCTTCCCTGACAGGCTCAAGGTCCACCTCAGGTATGCAAATTCAAGCTGAGGGATGATATAGCATAGTGTGGCATATCATGGCATAGCGTGGCTCAGCATGGCATGGCACAGCATGGCATAGCATGGCACGACATAGCATGGCTCAAGGTCCATGTCAGATACACTAGATTACATAAAACATGGCATAGCATGACATAGCGTGGCATAGCATGGCAAAGTGTTGCATAGCATGGCATAGCGTGACATAGGGTGACATTACATAGCAGAGCAAGGCAGAGTTTAGCAGCGTACATGGTGCTTCCATAGCAGATGTCCTCTGAGGAAAAACATCAGCAAGGGAGCTAGAATGGCTTTGACAGAGTCGTTTTGAGCTATTGTCATGTTAGCATAGCTTTTGGCCCCTGTGTTGCCAACACGGCACGTGCCATGAACTTTGATGTTTTGGTTCTTGCTGTATGCCTGTAGCACTGCACAAGCCCATTGAGTTGTTGTATGGTGGGTCCCTTGCACTGTTGGGTTGCCAGATTCCTCAAAGCATTGGGTTGCCTGGATGCTCAGGCCTTGCAGATCTGGGCAAGTACGCAGAGTAACAGTTGCAACTGCTTATGAGCAAGTATTATCTGGCACCGGAGAGCAAGGCCTAGTACCAGTGCAAGTAGTGCTGACCAGCGCAAGCTATGTGGCATATCTGGGTGACTGATTTGGTGCATGTTTTACATAGGTTCTTTTGTGGGCCGCATGCAAAGAAGAGTGCGGCTCTTGCTAAGCAGCAGAAGAAGAAGCCCAAGGGGAAAGGCAAGGGCAAGACCATGGAGGAATCTGGTAATTTTGCAAGCTTGTGTGTGTGAAGCAGTACATGATGTGTAAACACATGTATGCATGTATGTATACACGTGTAGAATACGCTGATAAGCATATGTACGCAACATGCAGACCTTATATATCATGTATACAATTTCAGAAGCCCCTGATTTGCTCAGATCTGTGAGTCTTTAAGTCTCACTGCTATCGAATGCAGCACTTACATACACTTGGAGCCTCTCGTTGTCAGCATATTTATTCAGCTATCACTGCTTAGCTTAGAGAGCTTGTTTGAATGTTGCTACGCATCGCAGATAACCCTAGTGGATAATGCGTTAGTCAATGTCTATAGGCCATCACATGCCCTGACAGCCGCTGGCATTGTTTGGGTTGCTTACATGCATGGAAGCAAAGGACTGCCACTCTAAGTGCAGTGTCCAGCTCTGTTCACAAACAAGGAACAAGTGATAAACACAAGGAGACCTCAGTAGATAGCAGTAGATAGCCCAGCAAGTTGTCATGTTTCCTTTGACCATGTCTACTGAATGCAGAGGCAGAAGCTGAAGTTGAAGAAGTAGAGGACATGGAGGCAGAAGAGGAAGAGGAAGACTCGAAGGCAAAGAGCAAGGGCAAAGGCAAGGCAGCTGCCAAGGGTAAAGGCAAGGGCAGAGCTGCTGCCAAGCGCCCTGCCAAGAAGAAGAGCAAGCAGAGCAGGGAAGAGGTAGGTGCAGATTGATTCTGCACTGCTTCAATGACCTTGTGCATGATCGGGTAAACCCAAACAACAAGGATGCTGTTGCGTCTGTAAACCTGAATGACAATGTGGTTCAGGATTGAACAGCTTTGCTCTGCATTACCACATACCTCGACTCTTTAGTCAGATGCAGGTCTGAATTAGGGCTGAGTGTCTTCTACCATCAGATCATGTAAGGTACTTCAGGTGTGCTATGATGCTCTGCTCCTTTGAGACAGCATAACGCACTTCCTTGGTCTGGTGCAATGTCACATGTTCTAGGTTTTGGGGTTGCAGGATTCAGGCCATATCTCGACCATCAAAGCTCAAATAGCAAACCCTAGGCATCAAACCCTAAGCATCAAACTCTAAGCACCCTGCCCTAGCTTGCTTGAGCTCAACAATTGCTTGCCTGACGTCAGGATGACGGCAGTGGCTCAGAGTGGGAGGCTTCAGACTCAGAGGCCAGTGAGAGCGAGGCTGGAGCTATGACTATGACTTATAGGTAGGGTTTTAAAGTAGTAAAATGGTGTAGTAATGTGCTTTCACAGTGCGCTTTCTCACTTTGAAAGTGAGCAGC
>JAABUP010008427.1_pt1 | contig 13158 bp, 11 predicted proteins | sample 5559201 | NCBI WGS metagenome assembly JAABUP01 (sample SAMN10711887, study PRJNA513373) | rock metagenome | isolation source: Antarctica rocks | place: Antarctica | reverse complement strand
GCGGCAAGATATTGATCGAACGATTGAGACAAATTGGGTACTTATGATACTCCATTCCTCTGGCACGACTGGTCTACCTAAACCCATCTTCCTGCCTCACAAACGACTTATGATGAAATTACCTCCGCCAAAAGGCCAGACTGAATTCAGCACCTTTCCTTTCTTCCATGGCTATGGGAGCTGGGTCGTCGTACATGGGATCATGGATCGTAAAAAGTTATATATGTACAATGCTAACTTGCCTGTGACGGCTGACTACTGCATAAAGGTCTTAGAGCATACGAGGCCGGATGTACTCCATGTAGTGCCATACACAATGGAACTATTGGCACTGTCGGAGAAGGGCGTTGATGCTATGGTGAAGTGTAAGCAGGTAGTCTTTTCGGGCAGTGGGTGTCCGGATGACTTGGGCAATGATCTCGTAGCCAAGGGTGTCAATGTTGAGACTCTGTGGGGAGCGACGGAGATGGGCAGCTTGGGAAATTCTTTCGACCGCGCGCCTGGTGATAATGCATGGGATTATGTCCGCGTACCGCCTCCGGTTGCGAAGTTCATTTGGATGAAACCTTTGGGAGACGACACGTATGAATGCGTCTATTTACATGGGCTGCCTGCTTTGGTTGTCTCAAATTCCGATGATCCGCCGAAGTCATTTCATTCGAAAGATATATTTGTGAAGCATCCGAAATTGGAGGCTTGGAAGCACATTGGACGACTAGATGACCGACTTACTTTGACGAATGGCGAGAAAGTCCTTCCGGTGCCGATAGAAGGCCGTATACGGCTCGATGCTCTCATTCGTGAATGTTGTGTATTTGGTGCCGGCAAACCTATACCTGGTCTGCTAGTCTTTCGGAATGAGGCCTCGAAAGACACGCCTGATGATGAATTCATTGATGCCATTTGGCCAGCGGTACAGAAGGCCAACGCCAACGCCGAGAGCTTCTCGCAGATCAGTAAAGAGACAATCGTTCCCCTTTCAGCTGACGTGGATTATCCGAAGACAGACAAGGAGTCAATAAAGCGTGCGCAAATATACCGAGTGTTCTCAAAGTACATCGATGCTATGTATGAGAAGATTGAGTACACTGGCACTGGCACTTTACAGCTTGGTATCCCTGAATTGGAGAAGTGGTTAATGAAGACAAGCCACGAGGCTTTGGATGTGCAGCTCTCAAGCGTCAACGATGATTTCTTCGCCGCTGGTGTCAGTAGCCTGAAAGCCATCCAGATGAGAGGCTTGATCTTAAAAGATATTGACCTTGGTGGGAACAGCAGGAGGCTAGGTCAGAACGTCATTTTCGACATGGCGAACGTAGCGCGTTTGGCAAAGCATCTGTATGGACTTCAATTAAACGAGGTGACTCTAGTAGATGATGAAAATGAGATTGAAGAGATGGATGCTATGATCAAGAAGTATTCTACCTTCAAAACGCATGTACATGGCTCAGCACCAGCACCAAACGGCCATGTTGTTGTTCTCACAGGAGTCACTGGTTCCTTAGGTGCCTACCTGCTTGCTCAGGCTCTTGCTCATCCTGGGGTCCGCCGTGTATATTGTCTCGTCCGGGGAGAGAACCCGCAAGAACGCGTTCGACAAGCCATTCAACAACGTAGCCTTAGTTTCCCCGACCCAGCTCGACTCACAGTGCTGAAGAGCGACTTGAGTAAACCAGACCTCGGTCTATCACCAGAGATGTACCAAGAACTACAGAATCAAACGACCTGTATCATCCACAGCGCCTGGGCTGTGAATTTCAATCTCGGCATCCGCAGCTTCGAGGAGCAGCATATCAAAGGCGTCCACAATCTCACACAACTTTCCCTCTCCGTCCACACCCCACAACCCGCACGACTATTCTTCTGCTCATCTATCGCAGCAGCTTTAGGCACACCAGCACCTGCTACCATCCCTGAAGCCCCTATTCAAGATCTGAATCATGCATTACCCCAGGGCTACGCACGCTCGAAGCTTGTCAGCGAGCACATCGTGCAAAATGCGGCTACTGATGTGGGTGCCTTGACCTGCACATTGCGTATCGGGCAGATTGTGGGTGACTCGGAATTGGGTCTCTGGAATGATACGGAAGCTATACCGTTGATAATCAGGTCGGCATTGACGCTGAAAGCATTACCCGCTCTTGATGAAGTACTGATTCCCTGAGGCTCTTGCAAGTTCGAATGTACTGACCGAAACTGTTCAGACTGAATCATGGCTCCCAGCAGACACCCTTGCAACCACCATTCTCGACCTTGCCGGCATAACAAACGCTCAACCACCAACCTTAGACAAGAGCACCAACCTCATCTACAATCTCCAAAACCCGCACACCTTCTCCTGGACGCAGTCTCTCCTCCCCGCCCTAGCCCGCTCAGGTCTCAGCTTCACCACCGTTCCTGTGCACGAATGGCTCGATAAACTTCGTACCTATGAGAAAAATCCGGCTGTTAAATTGATTGGTCATTTTGAGAGCATGTATGCGAGAAAGGAGAAGGGGGATGAGGAGGTCAATTTCGAGTTAAAGACTGCGTTGGAGCATAGTGAGACACTCCGAAAGGCACCAAGGATGGTGGAAGATGGGTATGTGGGGAAGTTTGTCAAGGCTTGGATGGAGAAGTGGGAGGATGAGGGGAGGGGAGTTGGGGTGGAGAGTTCAGGGTGAATGCGATGTTGTTGATGACTGAGGATGATCGATAGATAGGTGGGGTGTGAGATGAACGAAGATTTGGCCCAGATCCAATTCATGATTCTTGCTCAAATATCAACAAAAATTGTGTAATGTCATTTGAAAGACAAAGGATGGAGATGTTGCAGCCTTTTCCACCACAACCGTCCCTTCAGCACCACCATTCAGCCCACACACCACAACCCAACACACCTTCTCAATGAACGATTAAGCCGAAGTCACAGCCACAGTCTTCGTGACCACCTTCTTCACATCATCCCCGCGCGGCCGCTCTCCCCCTTCAATAAGCTCGAGTTTTTCCTTAGACGCCTCCAACCGCCTTGACGAGCCCTTGAACTGCGCAACGATAATCTCCAGCGGCTGGTCCCTCAGCGTCAACCCGGGCGTCGACAGATCATCGTAGAATTCGTCCAAGTTGGCCTCGACGCCGTTCAGCGAGGCGGTCGTCTCCTGCATCACGTATGATGCGCTCTCGTAGAATGATGTCATGTCCGTTAAGAGAGAGGAGTGGGATTTGTGCTCCTTGTAGTCGTCGGGGTGGGCGAGACGGGCCCATAGGGCGCCTAGGACGTCCATTCGTGGTTGGGTGCCGATTTCGTCGACGGCGAGCTCTTGGATGCGGTCGAGGGTTGATTGGATGGTGTCGAGGCTGTGAGTGATGTCGAAGGAGGCGCTTTGGAGTACTTTGACTTTGTCGGCGATGCCGTTTGCCGTATCTATGACGATTTTCTTGACCTGCTCTTCGGAATCGTCTGCATTTGGCGGACGAAACGCGGCGAATGGGCTGATGGCCAATAACATTCGATTGGGCAGTGTTGGAGGGTTCTGTCGCTGTTCGGCGATGCCTTCGAGATTCTTTACTGCGTAGTCGTTGAGGGCATCGACTTTATCGGTTGATTTGCCAACTTTGGCTGTGAATTGCGACATGCCTCTAAGAAATTGTTTATCAGTCGCTGACGAGGGCGCTGTGAATCGCCACCCACTTAGCTGTTTGTTTTGTGAGTCGGATGAGGTGGGCCAGCTCCTGAGCGAGCTCCTTTTTGCGAGGAAGGTTGCTAGCATCGACACGGATCCTGAGATGTTGAAGAGTAAACTGATTACCTGTCATCCCTCTTGCGAGATCGAAATTCTGCCCAACCTGATCCATGACTACGGTGAACACTTCTTGGGATGTAGCCACCTGCGACACGTCGAAAGATCGATCATTTGGTTCGAGCGACCAAGTGCAGAACGGTATTCTAGGTCCAATAATTGGAACAGAGCACATTGGAGCCATTTTGGTTGTGATATCAGATACAAATTGAGCTGCCAGATGCGAGGTAATCAACCATAAACCATAAAAAAGGAATAACCGTTTCCATACTGGATACGATGTCCTTACACGTCTCGGAATAGCTTTGGCCAAACTCCATATGTCATTTCCAATTTCAGAGAGAAATGAATCCTCCTGTCGTTGCTCCAAAGATCTCTCGCCAGATATAGAAGGATTTCCTTGGGCAGCCACTAGATCTGGGACCCTTGGTTTGGAGGCTCGATGCCTTTGGCGTAAAGTTGTATTACCATTGCCTTGACCCCGAGTCCTATTTTCGCCCTCAGAGGCATCAAGGCCAGCTTGTTCTTCGCATGAATCTTCAGAAACCCGAGTTGGCCCCATATCGTTAGTCGCTTTCTTCCTGTCCTTTGTTGTGATCTTGTCTTTGGCCATTTGCGTTAATTGAATGTCTGCTCAACGTGGACAGATCCTTGGGAATGGGTAGGTAATAGCGCAAGTCCGTCTAATGTCCAGAGCGGAAGAACAAACTCAACCGGAGTCCAGAATTTTGAAAGAAAAAGAGGGTTCGGGGTTGGGAGGATGTAGGCGATCAGCCTCGTCTTTTGTGCTCCCTCAGCCTGATGAGGGTGTCGAGAAGTGGGGCGTGCATGAAGCCTTGAGGGTGGGCCGGAATCGCAAGCAACTTTGAGCGAGGGTCGATAAGAAAAGTCACGGCCACAAGAGAAACGTCTTTCTGCAAGTTCGACCGAAAATTGTGGCATCGTCACGTTTGAGTCGATGCGAAACTCTACTCGCAGATCTTGGGTGTTTTTCAATGTTGTTGCCGAAACAAGGTTCATTTCAGGCAATATTTGAGGCGTTATGACTGGACAACAACATGCTATCTGAGGACAGCTTTGCTAATTTGTGAAGCGCATTCCAACAAAGTGATATATTTACTGAGCATTTAGTAACCATTATTGACTTGTAATATTTGAAATTGCAGTAGGCAAACAGCGGCTTCAATTCCGCCTTGTCATCACCGAAAAGTCCTAAATCATTTCTCACCCGGTTCTAAACATCCAAGTTGATAGCCGCGAGAGGCATCTTCAACAAAATTTTCCAGGATGCCACCACTGCACGGTTCACGACAGGCAGGCCTCTCCGTTATCCTCTCTCCGTGTCACCGTCTGTTACCACCATCACGAAATATCAACAGCCACTCTCTCATCACCGCGACCATTCCTCCTCGACACCTACACTCTCGCCTCACTTCCCCGTCTACCTCAAAATATCGCCAGCAACACCAATTCCTGATCCAAAATCACAACTCCCCCCGCCCCTTCAGCACCACCCCCCCTTCCCCCCCATCAAACCCAACCCCAACGCCCCTCACCCCCGAAAAATACCACACCCTCTCAGACGCCTACATCGACGCCCTAGTCACCCAGCTCGAAGAACTCCAGGAACAGCGCGAAGACGTCGATGTCGAATATTCCGTTCGTCTCCCCTTCCCCATCCCCATTCCCCCCTTCACCCTCCCCCATTCCCCCATCTCCCTTCCCCTCCCTACCTCGCCTACTAATAAGCAGCAATCCAGGCCGGCGTCCTAACCCTCACCCTCCCCCCCCACGGCACCTACGTCCTCAACAAACAACCCCCCAACAAACAGATCTGGCTGTCTAGCCCGGTGAGCGGGCCGAAGCGATATGATTGGGTGGAGGGGGAGTGGGTTTATTTGAGGGATGGGAGTACGTTGGGGGGGTTGTTGGGGGTGGAGATGGGTGTGAAGATGGGGGGCGGGGAGGGGGACTGAGGGGGTGAAGGGCGGTTTTGAGTCGGGTGTGAGCGTTTTAGCGGCATGGCATGCGTGCATTGGTTGATGGATGGGAATATACCCCGGGCGTTTGCGTTGAGAGAAGATAGGGGTCGAAGTGCAGCGGGTTCATTGCAATGTGGTCATGGAGCGCATGCGAAGAATGCAAGGACACTGATATTCTCGGATAGCGTACATTATGTCTATTCGATCAAAGCGCGACCTCCGTGCAAATTGCAACATTATGTACACATCCCTCCGCGCCCTTGCACGAAACCACTACTCTTGCCCCGTTGATTCCTCAAACCACCAAGCCTACGTCTCGATCAAATCCTCCTGCTGCTCGCCATTCGTCTGCGGCTGCTCACCATCCTGCTCTTCATTATCCCTCGTGTCCTTATTGCCCCTCTTGCCCTTGCCCGAGCGCTGGTAAAACTCATCCAGGACCTTCTTTGGTATACGATTCAGGAGCTCCTTGGGATATATACGTAACAAACTCCACGCCAGGTCAATGGATTCGTAGATCGTCCGTGATTCGTAGGCGGATTGCGAGATGAATGTGTGTTCGAATTTATCCAGGAACTCCAAGGAGAGTTTGTCTTCCGAAGACAGGGCTTCTTCTCCGACGACGGCTTTCATCGAGGCTGCGTCTCGCCCGATGGCGTATTTGGCGTACAGTTGGTTGGAGACGTCGCCGTGGTCTTTGCGCGTGTGGCCTTCGCCGATGGCGGATTTCATGAGACGGGAGAGGGAGGGGAGGACGTTGATGGGTGGGTAGACGCCTTTGTTGTAGAGTTGACGGTCGATGAAGATTTGGCCTTCGGTGATGTAGCCTGTTAGGTCGGGGATGGGATGTGTGATATCTGGTAATGAATTAGCATTCGCGGGTGTATGGGAAGACGAGGATATACCGTCGTTGGGCATGGTGAGGATGGGAATTTGCGTGATGGATCCATTACGTCCTTCTACACGGCCAGCGCGCTCGTATATCGTTGACAAGTCAGTGTACATATAACCTGGATATCCACGTCGACCTGGCACTTCTTCTCGGGCGGCTGATACCTCTCGAAGAGCATCACAGTATGCTGTTAGATCTGTAAGGATGACCAAAACATGTTTTTCGAGCTGGTATGCATAGTATTCGGCAGTTGTGAGAGCAAGACGAGGAGTGATGATACGTTCGATGCTGACAATGGTTGTTAGCTCCAGAAGCAGAAAAGGGAGGAGTCAGTCATTACGTAGGGTCATTTGCCAAATTCAAGAACAGAGTTACACGCTCCATGCTGCCATTCTCTTCGAAATCTCGTGTGAAGAAACGACTTGTCTCCATGTTGACACCCATGGCTGCAAAGACAATCGAAAAATTATCTTCATGGCCGTCGTGGACATCCTTTGTTGGCTTATTGACCAAACCTGCTTGACGACATATTTGGGCGGCAATTTCATTATGTGGTAGACCTGCAGCAGAGAAGATGGGTATTTTCTGCCCACGTGCAATGGAGTTCATAGTATCTATAGCAGATATCCCTGTTGCAATCATCTCCTCGGGGTACACCTGCAGATGTATCAGCTTCATCCCCAGCAAGACTTTTCGCATATCAACCTACCCGGGAATATGGGTTGATGGGACTGCCATTTATGTCGAGGTAGTCTTCTGCCAGCACCTTTGGTCCCTTATCAATAGCTCTTCCTGACCCATCAAAGATTCGCCCCAGCATGTCTTCCGAAACCCCAATCTTTAGATTATGCCCTGTAAATTCGACTTTTGTCTGCGAGGGTTTAGCCCACTGCCCTTGCAAGCTGATGGAAGACGTCTGACCTTCTTGACATCAATGCCTGATGTGCCCTCGAACACCTGCCTGGAATCAGCCCTGCTTGAGAAGTACAAGGTGGCCCGCCCATAATACCTGCACAACAGCTCGATTCCCTAGGGAAAGATCACGTCAGTGAGAACCTCAAGTCTCTAGACTGGTCCATACCTCGAGCTTCGAGCACTTGTCCGGACCTCTCTGAGCCATCTGGTAGTGTCAAGGAAACGATTTCGTTGTATCTGGGAAATTTGACCTATAGCAGACACATCAGCTAGAGCTGCTTAAGCTTGTGAATCAATCGCACATTGTCAAGAATGACCAGTGGGCCGTTGACGCCCCCAATGGTATTGTAACGGATTCGAGGGTGAATGGTGGTCATACGAGGATCCTGCACCTCGTTCGCCATCGTGCCGACTAAGACGAGGAACAATAAGAACTCTGTATGGAATGCCTTTGTAAGAAGGGTGGTAGGACTGGAGAGCTCAGTCCAGCTGTGCCTTCTCGCTTGGGATGTTCAACGGATCATGAGACACAGCTTCCTGGCTCCTGCGCCTGGCCCGCTAAGCAGAAGAGGCCCATATCCGGTATAGCGTGAGTGCCGCCTTACCAGATCTAGTTGGTCTAAACAAATGGATCATGTCCGGCTAGTTTGATCAGGAACTATACCCGAAAATGACCTCGTGGTGGAGTTCCCATTATCATTAGGATATCTATGATGGCACCAAGTCATAACGCATTTGTGGACAGTAGCAAAGCTATGATGATTGGCTCTTCAACATTAGATTTCCTTTGACTTGAATAGGAAATGCTTGCTCAGAGGGTTCCCATTTTTGCATTTTGTCACTGGGCAACCCAGCATCTGGTGCATTTGTCTAAGTGAAGCATATCGGAGACGGCCAAATTCGCTACCAGCACGGCATTATTGAATTTTATTACGAGAACCATGTATATACATGAAAATCTATCGAGATAGATTTCTGATGATAATTCTACAGAATGTGGCAGTAGACCTTATATCTTGCTAAAGAGAAACCGGACTTACCTGATTATTCCCATTGTTACGGATATTGGATCGATCGTGTCTTCGGAGTAGTCTACCAGCCGAATTCCCCAGCATGTATGTATCAGAGAGCAGCCAACATGTCCGTACCCAGGTCGACTCCACCATGTGATGAGGTAAACGATGCCTCAAAAGAATGACCTAGCAGGAAGCACATGTCAGCGACGCAAGAAAAGTGAATAAGAACTGTTGTGCGAGTAAAGGTCGGGTACTTCAATCAGACATCCAAGGAAGATATGCGCACATGGATCTGGCGGCTTAATAGGTTCGTGCACCAGTTCGCGTGAAAACTGCGAATGTGGTAATTGTTTCATCATAGAAGAATGTAATGAATACTTGCAGGAGCAAAATCGCTTACATGGTTTGTGGGCGTACGTAGTACCAAGAGCCTCCAGGTGTGACAGGCCGAAGAAATAATCGGATCGCTCGGATAGCAATTGGTCTAGGCAGAGGTCGAGGTTGATGGGATCAGTGATCCTACGCCGCCGGACGTGAGGTTCCCTGGTCACGACTTCTGGCAATTAGCAACAAGCACAGATCGGAGACACAGAGAGAGATGTAGAGGCGAGCATGTAGTGGTCAGACAAGGTATACTGGCAAGTAGCAGACACCCGGCGAAGGGCATCCGAAGATTGATCTCTTCAAGGTCGACTCAGGGAGGAAAAGAAGTAATTTATGGTGTTGTCATCCTTCCAGCGTATTCGAAAGGTGCACAAAAAGGAATGGGATGTGTAGACATACCTTGGGCTCTGTAATAGCTTGATGAGGTCCTTGTCATGAGACGTGGACTGCGTTTGGTTGTGCATGATGGAAATGTTGAGATTGTTGAATTTGAAGCGGATGATCTGCAGAAGAGAAATAAAAATGAGTGGGCTAGATCTTGGCAGCTAAGCCCGTCCTGGCCAAGCAGCTCGAGACGTGACCGATGGAGTAGAGTATTACTATTCACGGCCTTTATATGCCAGATCAATAGGCTGGAGGATGTTAGATCTGCTCGCGTTGTCTATCTCTTGACATACCTAGGGACACAGTGCCCTTCGATATTCTTGAAGCGTCTACCCTCGTTGAATGTCCGCTGTGACACCAGCCGCCTTCACTGTCGCAATCGGCGGGACCAGATCGGGAAACAACATAAAGAACCTCGAGCAAAGTGAAACAAGTGAGACGATTCCACCTCCGAGGATCTGAGTCTTGGGGCCTTCCCATACTCTCTGCGATCGATTCCTGTGGACCCCGGATCTGCTGCGGGCACGACTGTACCTGCGCCTCGTTCGCGATATCTGTGATTGGCGCAGCGGCCACACCGGCGACCCCATGAAAGATCAGCTGAGGAGGCCACGATGTTGAAACAACTTGCATGATCTGAACAAAAAGAGCTGGATCTCCTAAGCGAGAAGGAAAGGCATACGCTGTAGGGACCCGGGTGGTTGGAGAGTTCTGCATACATTCGCCCTATCGACGTGTGCCTGTCCAGAGCTTTGGGGATCTAGAGATTCACACCTTGTTGATCTTGCGCAAACGGCGCTGGCTCGACTTTAACGCAGAAGACGAGCACGGTTGACGCATACCTCTTATATTGACAGACTGAACTGCCAGGCTAATCATGACGGCTATGGCTCAGCCATTCACCACCCATCCAGGTATGGCTGGACACGCAGGGGTTTCCCACGGCGGGCAGCCTATGGTCCATGGCCATCCGTCAAACCAAGGAGTACCGGGTGGGCATCCGATGGGGGCATCAATGGGGCAACAGATACATCCAGGCCTTGTTGGTCCTGGAGGACCTCAAGTCAGCCAAGGCGGGCCTATGATGGGACTGATGCCGGGAGGTGGACCTCCAGGAGGTGTTTCGGGGCCAACGCCGAGCGCACACGCCTTATCACACCTGAATCCCCAACCTCACCATAACCAGATGTTCGCCGGACAACAGATGCCACCAGCTATGGCCAACAATCCTCAGCTCTTGCTGCAACAACAGCAAGCAGCGGCGCAACAGCAACATCAGCAGCGTCTCCTTCAACAGCGAATGCAACAACCTCAGATTCAGCACAACCAGCAGCAGCAGAATGGTGGAATGATGCCGAGCAATGGGAATCCCTCTATGAATGACGCACAGTATCTCCTGAATAATCAAAACATGGGGACCCCTCGAGTTCCGCTTCCGCCTCACCTACAGCAAGCACAGCAACAAGCACAGGCTAATCAGCACGCCCAGCAGAATGCAAGATTACAGGCTCAGCAGCACCAGCACCAGCACCAGCACCAGCAGCAGATACAGCAACAGCAACAGCAGCAGGCGCAACAACAGCAAGCAGTAGCAGCACAACACCAGCAGCAGCAGCAGCAGCAACAACAACATCAGCAGCAGCAAAATCAGCAGAATGCTCAGCAAGCACAACAGCAGGCCCAGCAAGCTCAGCGGGCTCAGCAAGTCCAACAGCAACAGCTCGCTGCTCAACAGATGGCAATGCAGCACCACGCAGTCAGTAACGCTGCTACCACGCAAGGCCAGCCAGCTGCCCATCCACAAATGAATCCGCAATCCCAAATACCAACGGGACCAGATCCACAAGCCGCAGCTGCCGCTCAAAGGCAAGCTCAACAACAAGCTCAAATGCAACATCAACATAACCAGCGGCAACAAGAGCAGCAGCAGCAGAATCAAGCCGCTCAGCAACAGCAACAGCAACAGCAGCAGAGTCAGCCGCAACAACAGCAACAGCAGCAGTCAGCACCACCACAAACGTCGCAAGGCCAGCAGCAACAGCAGCAACAGCAGCAACCTAATCCTCAACAACAGCAAGCCCAGCAACAGCAGGTGGCGCACATGCAACAGCAGCGGCAAGCTGCTCAAGCTGCCGCAATGATGCAACAGCCTCACATGCAAAATCTTGGAGGCAGCAAATACATCATGAAGCTCCACCAATTTGGTAGTCATTTAAGCCAGGCTTCATTGAGCCCTGGTCCCCGGGCTGATGGACGCTTGGATGGACAACAGCAGGACCGAAGAAGAGCCGACGATATCTCGTACTGGCAGAATTTTGTTGACGAATTTTTCTCGGCCCAAGGAATACTGAAGCAGTCCATGCTGTCAGCTAACGATAATTCCGCAAAGCAGTTTGAGATATCTACTCCCGCACTGGCGAGATACTACTATCTGCATTTCAACAGCGGCATACAAAATATTCAGATGTTCATAGACAGCGTGAGGGAAAAGAATCTCAATGGCGGGATTCACATCCTGGAAGCCAATTCCACTTTTATTTATTGGTCCCGGACTGGTCACCAGGTAAGCGGTCCTACTGTAGAGAGTGTCACATATCGTACTTATCTTGCGTAGCTTGCCGTCACAGGGCCTTTAAAAGCTCAATTTGATCTCAACGGCAAAATGGATATCTTAGACCTCGTCACACACGAACAAAACGAATTTATACCTCGAAACACGCTCGTCCAAGCAGCTGCAGAATCCCCCGAGATCAAGCAATCGCCAAATACTAGCAAGAGCAATAATAGAAAAGTGCAAAATCGACAAAAGCAGCAGCAGCAGCAGCAGCAAGAGAATCAGCCGCGGCAAGTAAAGATACCAGAGTCAGCGTTCCATGAGATGGGAACAACAGCAGCCATCTGGCAATTTCTAGAGGTAGATTCCCAAGTCTCGACTTTGCCAATCAGCGTCTGACACTTCTCCGTTCATAGCTCGTTGAGACGGTCTCATTGATGGCCCCGTTATTCCAACATTCTCATCAAAGACCCATGCTCCCACCTTCCGACGTTCTTTCTGCCATGTGCAACCAATTCTCCAACCAACTACAGCAACACCACCAACCCCAGCAGCACCAACAACTCCATCAGCAAAATCCCCAATTCAATCCCGCCATGCAGCACCCCGCCCAACAACCACCCCATCAGCAAAATCTCAACGCCTTCCAGCAAAATAACTTCCTTTCCCCCGCTCACGCCCACCTCTCATTGCCCAACAACAACACCAACCCCTCCGCATCTCCCGCAACCCTGTCAAATCACCCCACCCCTAGCATGCAGAATCTTGCCTTGCAGAACAGTATGCAACAAGGCGGCGTCCCAATGGCTGCCCAAGTCAGCCATCAGGGCACGAACCTGAGTGCCGGGGAGACGCCCGGTGGTTCCGCGAATGCAAGCCCCAGCGTCACTGGCAAGAGGAGGCGGCCCAGCGGCGTGGGCCTCGGCGTGGGAGGCGGCGGAGAAGAAGTTGTCGAGGTCAACGGCATCGGCGGCGGCAACAAGGTGAAGCAGAGTCCGCGGCCAGGTCAAAAACGGCAGAAGGGCAACTGATGAGACTTCAAAAGGAAGCGGGGCCAATGGCGCTTTTTGCAGCACAAAAATGGGGCAGGCAGTTCAGTGATACCTAGGGGAACTCTATCTTCGACGCTTCAGCGATGGCGTTTATTTTGCGGGCTTCTACTAATGGCGACACAGCGGAAATATGAATGGCGTTTCTAGTGGGGACACAGAGCTTGCCGTATCATTGGGATTGATATGGGAGCGAGAGGAAA
>JAABUP010008425.1_pt1 | contig 13164 bp, 22 predicted proteins | sample 5559201 | NCBI WGS metagenome assembly JAABUP01 (sample SAMN10711887, study PRJNA513373) | rock metagenome | isolation source: Antarctica rocks | place: Antarctica | reverse complement strand
TGCATTCACATTGTTTGCATACAGACAGAGGCCAAGAGGCTGTGGAAACTGAATGAAGCTTTGAGTCTTGGTGTCCTGTCACCCCTAGCTACCCTGTATGCCCCCATGGCACCCCCCTCTGGGGCCCAGGGGCTGCCTCACCTGCACTGGCACCAGGACAGGGCCTTCCACACCAGTGCTCTGTGCGGGGCTGCCCTGGACAGCATCACACTGCCCTACAGGCTACACAGCCCTTGCCCCACTAGCCCCTTGGGCATGGCAACAGGTCTCCAATCTATTGTAGATTTGAGTATATAACTTATTTGCATATAAGTTGTTTGCAATAGCTGTGCCAGACTTTGCGTATGCATGGAGTGGCCTCAAAGGCTGTAGCCACCTTTGCTGTCATAGCATGTGATTTCCTGGTATACAGAGCATTGATGTTGTTCTGGTCCTGGTGCATGTGCATATGTGGTTTTTGACTTGCATGGCCAGGAATTAATGCAAACTGTGCTGTCTGTACCTGCCGATGGCTGGATGGACTGTACACTGCTTGTTATAAACAAGTGCAAACTGCAGGCAGCAAAGCCCTCTTGTCATCTGCAAAACTTGTCAACCCTTGGTGTAAAAATACATGTATCTGTCTTTAGAGCTTGATGCAGCATGAATGCCTGCAGGTGCAGCAAGCATGCATGACCTAGCATGCTTACTGAACGGGGCCGCGCACTGCAGCCTTGCTGCTGTCTCAGCAGCCCTGCCCTGTCCTGGCCTGCCTGATGAGCGCCACCTGGCAGAAGCTCGAGACCTCCGCACTCGCCATAGAGCTGACTCACCATCCTTGAGACCAAGTAGTGAGTAGATGTGCTATCGCTTGCTACAGGCTGCTGTCATGCTTTGTGAAAGATGATGTATGTTTATCATTCTAGTGCTGCGCTGCACCCAGACAGCAACCCGCTATCACATCTGCAAAGCCCGTTTTGGTCAGCATTGGTCAACATGCCTGTTCACAAAGGCGCAACCTGTTGGCACGCATCTTGTTGGCCACCATTGTTTCCATACTTGTTCTTGACGCATAACTTCAAACCCCACAGGGTGTTTGCCACGTCTAGATGCTGAGCTTGGTACCTTGTAATACTCATTCAGACGTCATCATCTACTTTTGATGTGTTCATACTCTGCAGCAGCAAAACTCAGCTGTATTAAACTAGTTGTGTCATGCGCAGTCTTGCCTAAAGCTTCTTCTGTGGCATTGAACTGTCAGGGCATGACTCAGACGTGTTTCACAAGGCTGTGGTGCCCAGCTGTACATTGTGCATGCAGGTTTGTGGACCAGATCCAACACAGCATGTTGGAGTCCTGGCATGCAGGCCCCTCCTGGACAAGCCCTGGCTGAGAGTGTGGTGTTGAGAGGGGCTAGACGGGGAGGTGCCCCTCTGCAATCGCACCAGGCTTCTGACTTGCTGGATCAGAGTCTTATGCTAGAAGGTGATCTTTTCTCATCACCATGCTGCATTTAGTTGCCCTGTCTTAATATGTCTTGATACAGTGGAAGGCGGTTCAAAACATGCACCAATCTGCTTTGTAGCTGCCAAAGCCTCGCATAATGCAGGTTGATGCCACTCGTGCATACTGAAGTCATAACCCAACCTGCTCCATAGCTGTCATGGCTTCAGATAAAGCAGGTCAATGGCTGCACATACAAGCTCTGTGCATATTGCGCTGCCTTTGTAGTCTCATTCTGTCTGCACAGCTGTGCAAGCATTCAATAACAAGGGAGCAGGCTGTTGTCTGCTAGGCTGCAGACATAGCTGACCTTCCTGCAATTTGTGGTCGTTGTCGGCCTGCACAAGCAGGTGGTCTGTCCGTGCAGCTCTGCCTGTGTTGTTGCTAGCTGACAGTGCCATGCATGCAGGGGAGCGCTGCGTGCAAGCGCGATGTGTTGTGCCACAAGCTATGCCCATCCCACTGCCTTTCCCGGGCATCTTCCAGAACACTGTCCTGCGATACGGTGACCTGATGGAGCCAGAGCAGCACCGCCAAAGGCAAAATGGTACGCATTTGGGACGCTTGCACGGACATTGCAAAGCTAGTCTGTTGTGAAGCATTGTTGCCTTGTATTACTGCCTCTGTACTGGCAGAGCTGCATCTTGTTCGCTGTGCCTGCCACTTTCTAGCGCAGCCCCATGCGTCTAAAGCTGTTTATCCCATCTGGGAAAAATAAAGTGCTTGTAAGTTTTCCAGAGGGAAAAAAAAAATCTTTTGGAAAACCTTCCTTTGCTTCGTTTTTGTTAGGATACAAGAGTTTTGAAGGAAGGGACATTGTGTTAATCTGTGTTGATTCTGGTTGTTGGCAGCAGTATATGGGAGCTGTGCTACATGACGCAATATGGGAGCTATGCAACATGTCACAGTATGGCAGTATTGCTGACTGGAGTTTGACACTATGATAAGCTCAAAACAAGCATGTCACAGCTCTCATTGAGATTTGTGGCGAGTCTGCAACTAAATTGCAGCCTGATTGCAGGCTGAAGAGCATGGAATGTCAATCCGCTACAGACGTTTGCACTGTGTATTCTCTGCAGTAAAGCTGCTCTGCTGTGTAATCCTGTGCATCTCAGGCCTCAGCATGGCCCGGCTGAGGGGAATGTGTGCTTGACAGGACTGTTGTGTGGCCAATTGCAGGTGTTTTGGCGAATGGTGCGGTGCATAGCAATGGCACCCGCCATGCCCCTGCTGAGGTGGACTGTACGCCTGTTCTCACCAGGCTAGCAGCAAGCCCAGCATGCCGCCAGCCTGCTCAACAGCATTTGCGCAGTTTTGAAGGTGGGCTTGTCGCATCAAGCATACCCTTAGACAGTGTTTGCCTGTGGTTTGCATGCGCTGCGCTGCAAATGCTGCTGCACTTCGAAATTGCATATTGCTACTGTAGTATGTGTGAGACTTCTGATGATCACAGTGTGCAGGCATCACAAAGCCCTTTGACCAACTATGCTGCTTTGTTAATGTCGTATCTTATCATCATGGCAAGATATGCTTTGCTGATTGATCGTGCAGGGTTGGCAAGGCAAATGCTCCATCGATGGGGTTATGACCGCGATGAGCAAGCTGACATCACAGAACAATTACATCAGCTGGCGACTGGGCAGCAGCAAGAGGATGACTGGTCGGACTGAGGATCATCTGCATCATAATCACTGCTTGGGGCCCTTTTCTCTTACAATTGTACAACAGAGTGCTGCTGTGTATGCCTAACAGCAATCAAGACTGTGGTGTCACTGTGGCAAGTCTGTCGATTTCAGCTGTGTGACCTACTCTCTTGAGTTCATCTCAGGAGAGTAGGTCACACAGGACAAGCTTAGCCAAGTTGGTGACGGAGTGTATATGCACGCATGGCGTCAATTGAAAACATGGACGAACGGTGACTCATGTAGCGATGGCATAGACATGCTTGCCGGTAACTCACGTCAGCTTGACGAGAGTTGAGCACGATCTTGTCGGTGCAATGTCGAACGTGCCATTTTCTCAACGGCTTGGAGCGTTCAAGCAACGTTTCCAGCAGGTGTTGGGAAACAGAGGATCTGGCTATGATGAGTTGGCACAGCTAGAACAACCTTTAGTCGGTGATGATAGCAGCTATGGCGGGGGCGATGACTATCAGCGATCGCATGGTGTGTCAGCGCCGGGACAATACAGCGGCTTTGGGTCTGCAACGGGCGGAGGAACTGGAGGCATGTCAGCTGGTTCTGCTTTGCCAAGTCATGTGAACCAAACAATCCCAAGTCAGGTAAGACAGCATGACTTGCCAGAGGCTACATCAACAGAATCGAAAGAACTGCAGCTTGTAGGCAGTGCTCGCGGATCTGCCTTGGAAGGGCTATCTTGCCTGCTGTGTCGAGAGTGTTAGACAACCAAACCTAAGGGCTTGAAACCCAGTTGGTATTGTGGCAATCCGATTCAATCTGTTGCTTGCTGTTCTGATACAGGGGGATGAGTTGCAGCTGCTTGCGGGCCTTGCATCAGACGCTGCTGGCTTGTTGTGGGAGTTGGCTGCAATGCACGACACTGGGGATGCTGCCACTGATATGCTGACCAAGTCTGAACAGCTTCAGGTCTGGCATCTGTTACCACTTTGTAGCAACCATGTGATGCCGATCTGTACCATTGCAATCGCAGTCAGAAGTCAAATCAACATGGGCATCACATGTGCATATCCCCATCACACCCTGTTGCAATTTTGCTGTGTGGTGTTCACCTTTTGCTGCTTGTTGCTAAAGTTGGAGTGGCAGCAACAGCAATGCACACCTCCAATGCTGCAACAGTCCCAGCATTACTCACGGAAGCCTGTGAATTTGCAGGCGCAGTTGAGAGGAATGATCAGCGATTTCACAGATGCAGACGAAAGTGCCATTGCAGCAGCCTTGGGTGCCTTTGAGACGCTTACAAATTCCTTAGATGAGTTCAAGAAGAGTAATGGAGGAGGAGCTCAGGAAGCACAGCTGCCTGCCAGCACCAGGACAAGCACAGCCTCAGCTGGCGGACCTGTTAGACTACAACCTCCGCCAGGGGGTTCTGGTTCTCAAGCTCCTGGCCAAAAGCCAGCTGACGAGGCACCCCTTATCAGCTTCGACTGACAAGTTGTAATGCTAGTATGCTGCAGAGGACAATACTCATGACAATGAGTGGTTGTTGTCCAGCCGACTGCAATGTACCTTTGCTGATCTACATCCTTGTCAGGCAATACACACAGCGTTTGTACCACAAATGTTCAGCACAGTGGCAAGTGAAGCCTTAGGCTTCAAGACTTGGCAGCTTACTGGCTGACTTTTCATGACATACCAGATGTAGCAACTAGACAATATACAAGTGTTGGATTGATACATCATTCTATGTATCAGAATTGAGTGCGTCTGTGAAGTCAAGGCACATCTGTCAACAAAATTGATTCATGTACCATATATAAATGTACCATACAAGGCATGACTCGTACGCAAACATCACTGCAGTCAAACAACTGAGCACGGACACAATCACGCTGCCCAGGCACGATGCCTCACCGTGACGATAGAAATTAATGTGAGTGGGTATAATCATGCGAGCAACACATGCCTCAGGATTGATGTCTAATCGTACTTGCAGGCATGAACGTATGGCATGGTCTGTCAAGGCTCACTGTCCCTTGGATCATGCAAGTATATGCAACACCAGTAGCTCTCAATGTGCTGATGCATTGTACGGCTGAGTGTGGTGTTTGTGACAGACCATGTGCAAATACATTCTGGTTCAGTGAAGCATGCTCAAAGCCAGACACAGCTAAGCGACTGGAATGCATTCCTCTCAGCCTGTTGGCACAAGCTCTATTGCTGAACAATGCTAGCGGGTCTCCTGGGAAGAGAGAAAATTGACAAGTAGACAAGGCATTGCTGTAAACAGGAAGGACAGGAATGCTACTGAACCAAGTTCAAAGGCAGCACCCCTCTGATTGGCACCCTGCACATTGGGCAAGCTCCAGCACGGGCCATGTGCTTGTCTATGCATATGGCGCAGAAGTCCATATGCATGCAAGGGAACAGAATGGTATTTCTTTGGGCTGACATGCAGATGCAGCAGCAGTTCTTCTCTGCTTGAGACTCTGCGTGCTTCATTAAGTCTGATTTCTCTTGATCCAAGGTCCTGCAAACCAGTTTCTGGTCTACACTATGCTGTCAGTATTTCAAGTTTCTGCAAGTTTAGATTGATGGCTGTACCTGTTAGCCTCCAGCAGCTTTTCAGAGGTCAGCTTTTCTTGACTGTTCAGAGCTTGCAGCTGGTGTACTTCTTGCTTCAGACATTGCACTTCCTTCTGCTGAATGCTATTCTTGGCATCATCACAGACTGAGAGCAACTGATGAGCGGCTGCTTGTACCTGACTGATTTCTGCTGCTGACATGGTCTCCATTATGCTGGGGTCATGCATGACATCTGCGGCATAGTGTAGGTGCATGCAAAAGCTTTCCTGCTTGTGCTTTGCATCTTGTTCCTCAGCTAGAAGTGATTGGTGGTATTGGGCTTCGTCTGCAGCCAATGCCTCTGCCTCTTGTAGCGCCGGGTCACTCTCGCGCTGAGCTTCTAAATCTTGCTGAAATTCGTCAGGATCTTCTACTGGAGCGGAGGTTTCAGGAGATCTGTCAGACAGCTCTTGCTCGAAGCTTATGAGCTCAGCTAACATGCGTTCCTCGACAGGAGTTGCGATGCAGACTCGCCGCTGAGTAGAAGGGGCATCTGCCGGGGTTGTCTGCGCAGCTCTGTTGCTGAACACATGAGAGTGGGCCAGCTGCATGCCGTTACCACTGTCAAGCCATGACCATCCATGTGTTCTCGGACCGCCTGAAACTGGCGTGTTAAGAGAGCCGTTCACGTTGAACCGATGCTGCATCATGTGACTTGCTGCCTGGCTGGCTTGCCTGGTTTGCACCGGCATCCTGTCAGTCTCGTGTGATCGATAATTTCCGATTGTTATGCAGCATACTGGGCTGAGCTATTGGTCGGAAGCCTTTCCTGATGCCTTCTTTCAAGCAAGGCCCAGCGTCGTCAGGAGGTGTTGGTACATATGCAGACAGCTTAGGCAAACAAGGTAGACCTCGTTTAAACTCTTGAACACCGCACGCGATGACGCTGCGAATGACGTATAACTCGCTGTGCGTGCGCCGGATAGCACGCTTGTGTTGAGAAGTGTCCAAGTGTCGAAGCCACAGTGCTCGGGCCAGCAACAGCGCATTTGAAGTCAAGCTAGCAAGCAGCAACAGCTGCTAACATCGTCGGAAAGATGTCGGACGCCACCGGGCTTGCAGGGCAAATATCGGTAGGCAGCCAGCCTGAGATGCAGCCACAAGTCCCCGGAGGCATGCAAGTGAGGTCTCCGCTCAACAGCAACTTGCATATGACTCCCTTACTTTTGTTTTTTGATTCAGCATAAAACTCTGCTTTGACGTACGATGGGTTCCCAAGCAACGTAGCGTCTTGTGTGGTGCGCATACCTTGCCTGTGCAGATCTGTAGAAAAAGTATGCCTATGCTTAGGAACAGACCGATACGTAAGAAAAGTGTGCCAAGAGCTTGTAGCAGAGCGTGGTATTAGTATTGTAGCTTATGTCACAGGTCCCTCAGTACAACCCTGCTGGATACTCACAAGCAATGGCACAGCAGCTGCAACAGCAGAGCATTCAGCTCAGAATGTTTTGGGAGCAACAGCACCTGGAAATTCAGCAAGTGGGTACAGACCCTGCAGAGTTCAAAAATCATCAGCTGCCATTGGCTCGAATCAAGAAGGTAGGCTGGAGCAATGAAAAGGATTGGCATGCAGCTGAAGACTGTATACTCTTTCTTGCTGAAAGAGCATTGCCTGCAGATCATGAAGTCAGATGAGGATGTCAGAATGATCAGTGCTGAAGCTCCCGTCCTGTTTGCAAAGGTACTAGTTACTGCCTGTATGGACTTTGCTTGGCATGACAGGTTGGATTGATTGTTATACAGTTTGCTTTGTAGCGTGTGCTACAACCCCAAGTTATTATCAGGCACATAGCTTGCAGGTATGTGAGACTTGCAGCATGAGCAAGGACAACAGCCTGACACGATCTACCATTATGCAGGCATGTGAGATGTTCATTTTGGAACTGACACTCCGATCTTGGAACCATTCAGAGGAGAACAAGAGACGCACACTACAGAGAAATGACATTGCTGCGGCTATCACTCGCACTGACATTTTTGATTTCCTGGTGAGTCATATGCAAGACCATCATTAGGGCAAAGCTTGCTGTTGTGTATGTCTTCTGAGCATTGATTTTGTCTTTGATTGCATTGCAGAGCATGCTTGATTGTGTGTTGCTGTCATCCACAAGATGTCTTTTCATGTTGTATTGATGTACAGGTTGATATTGTCCCACGTGAGGAGCGTGATGATGCAGCTATGATCCCAAGAGTCCCACAGCCTATGAGTGGTGCCATGCCTGGTATGAAATTCACTCAAATGGCTGACAGCCTATTGCCACTGTCCTTGAAAGCATGCAACTGGATGCTCTGCAGCTCAAGCCTCACCTTCAATTTGCATAACAGGGCATTTCAGGCTTGTCTCTTCAGCTTCTAGATGTACACTTTGCAAGTACCTGGCATTTTTTTGCCCATCTGCAGCAAAACTTTGTTAGCTCAGGGTTGAATATGCCTGCTTCATGTGTGCAGACTTAGCAGCTCTATCAGCCAGCTGTATCAAGTCACCAACTGTGAGTACAGGTGTGGGACCTCAGGGGTATGCATGGCCACCCCCCAACATGATGCCCCCCAACATGCAGACAGACCCCAGCTTCAGACCATCAGTCGCAATGGACCCCTCCATGATCCCCCCTTACTACGGCACTGGGGTCCCCCAGCAGCAGCAGTGGCAGCCACAACCAATGCCAGTTAGTCAAGGCCTGCCACAGACTCAGCCCCAGTCTGATCAGCCCCCCTCTCAGCAGATCTCAAGTGCACCACAGCAATGAGTCTAATGTTACCTTAATACTGCAGATAGCATTGTCAACAGTTGGGTCACAAGTGCAATGTAGAGTGTGATGTTCCTGTTTCGTCGCTAAGTGCCTAGAGTGATGGCTTTGTGAGGCAGCAGGTGCCATGCCTGTATACATGTAGGCTTTGTTTGCGCATTTACAGAGTTGTTTTTTCCACCGATGGTTTCGCAGGCCCTTTCTTGCAGGTTTTACAATTTTGGCATATGCTATTGTTCAGGCTTTGATTTTCAAGGTATGTTTCAAATCTTGGTGAGCACCAAGCAAGGCAATTTTTCTGCAACATGGACAGCTGTTGAATTTAAGGCGAGTTGCCAGACACATTACAGCTTGAGGACAGCTTAAACGCGTTCTGTATTTGGTATGATCTAGATTCGGTGACAACAGGCACATACTACTCCTGCAAGTAAATGATGCAGGTGTCGATGACACTGTAGGCTGTTGGTCAATTGTTGGCGTTACTCTGTGTGCGTGTGTGTGTGTGTGCGTTGGCGTTGCAAAACGAGATCGCTCTACCTAGAAATTCACCTGTGAGGCAGTCGTTGATAACGCACCACTTGTAGACCATCTCTCAGACGCTGCGTCGGAGCAAGAGCTTACACTGCCCCCGGTCCCTCCTTGCTGACAAGCTCTCGCCGCGGCGTCAACCATACCTTTTTGCGCCAGACTTTCGGATATCGCTAAAAGCACCCTGCTGCAGCGTCGAATGTTCCAGCGTTGTACCTGAAAGTTGTTTTCGCTTGGATTCCATGCGTGCACTACCATCGGTGCCGTCTGCCAGCCTTGTCGTTCAAGGTCGTAACGATCCACTCTCGATGCAATCTGCTGGATGTGACAGTGATTCAACGTCACGGGAGTCTGAAGACGACATGAGACGCGCTGCAATCGTACGACTATCAAGAACGCGCACTGGCCTGCCTCGTTTACCTTGAAAGTTGCTATATCTCTCTCCACCAAAGTGTCAACAATTTGCTTCCTCAGGTTGTTCCTGCCGGGTCAATCAGGGATAGCCAGCTTGCCAGATTGGTAGCCCATCTGAGCAATAGTCCAGATGTGTCACAGCATCAACGGAGCGCCTTGAAATTGAAAGGTATGTTGCCTGCTATGAGGCTGAAGGTTCGGAATGACCATACCACTGCATAGCCCATAAAGCAAGTTTCTTGCCTTTACGCTCATTGACCAATTCAGTAGCTCAGCACATTTGTTGCACCACAATATACAGTGAAGAAGCCTTTGGTTCCAAATCAATATTTGGACCATAGCACCTGATTGTCATTATAAATCACTTCAGCAACAATGTCTTCAGGACCAAGTGCGATCAGCTGTTGTGTCACAAATGCAGATCAGCACTACTGCCTGCACAGCAACTAGTAGTCACTACATGGGCGCTTGAACTGGCTGCAAATGCTCTAGGACAAAAGCAGCTGCTTGTGTCGGCCCATGCACAGCTGCTGCAAAATCACTGAAAGCTCACCTCGCCATTGGCAAAGATTGCCACCAAGAAGCAACTTGCCCATGCACAGCTGCTCCATTGAGAGTCACTCCTGTGCACGCTGCAGCATCTACCTTACAAACACAGCTTGTATGGCTGTTGGAAACACTAGCTTATACACCTCCGGTGCTCCACAGGTGCTTCCAAGCCAGCCTTCCATGTGCACTCGCCAAGAAGGATTGAATCTTGCTGGGAGTTGCGCACCAGGGCACGGCCTCAAAGCCAGGGCAGATCAAGGAACAGCCCTGAGGCCACCCTCAGATCCAGCACAACTCATGCAACTGGTCAAGCCAGCCATGCTGGCAGCACATCTGCCAGGTGTGCTTGTTGCTGCCCTTCCATGGACGGTGGCAACCATTACATCAGTCAAGTTGTAGGCTCTTTATGCATCAGCAGATTCAATGCTTACAAGTACAGGTAGAGATTCTCTAGCAAAACACATGGTTCTGAGTGGTCCAGCTGCGCAAGCAGATGATGTGTCTGAAATTCAACAAGCACAGATGCAGCACAAGTCTTGTCACAATTATCATCACCTGGCTTTTGCCATGTTCACGTTGATGCCCAAAACCTAGTTGTCACAGTACAAAGCAGCCTATCTCAGGCAGAATGGTATGTGGCTGCAGGCTGCACAATGACAGCAAGAAGATGCACGGGGCAGCTCAGCAGGAGACCTTAGTTGGCATGAGCAGTAGTGACATGGAGGACTGGTGGAGCCTATCTCCTGAAGACTTAGCTGTTGTGCAAGCTGACCCCAACTACCATCCCCAGCCCAACCAAAAGCAGGGTAGGCTGATTGCTGAACACCCCCATTGTTGGTATGTTTTTGTGAAGCAGCATCACCAAAGTGTTATGTTTGAGACGTGCGCATGTTGTGCTGGCAAAATGCTGGTTGCCTGTTGTCCAGCAGAGGCAAGCAATAGCTGCAGTGAATCTTGAGAGAGTAATTTGACAAGTGGCCACTGAAGATTGAGTGCGGTTGTTTTTGCTAGTCCGCTCTCAGGCGAATTTTTAGTTGTTTACTTACTGAAGATTGGATGGCTGAGAGAGGGCAGTACATTACAGCTGCCAAAACATGACTAATTCTGATGCTGCTTTCACAAGAAGTGTTGAATATCAGTTTGCCTGCAAGCTTTCAATTCTGAGCCCCACATCACTCAAACTTGCAATTTGCCTGCCAATACATGATGATAATGACCAGAATAGATGTCAGAGCCATTTGTTGACAAGCAATATGCAGAGGTTTCATGAACAGCTTGCATGAGGCAAGCAATGTATGGCTCATGCTGCAGGAGGGCCTTTACAGGCAGCTGTAGACCTATCAGACAAGACAGTTGACGCCTGGGCCGGGGAAATCACCAACAAGTGGAGGACCCTTATCGCTCAGCAGCAGAAGGCTTCTGCGATTGCAGGCCAGGTGGCTGACTCTTTGCAGAGCCCCAGGGGCAAGGCAGACCCCAGGGGGGTAGCTAAGGAGGGAAACCTGGCCCCCTCTGCAACTCTTGGCAGGTCAGCCTGTTTCCTTCTTGTTTGTGCACAGACAAGAAAAGACTACGCCTTTTGGCATCAATTTAATGAGAAGCCAAGTGTTATACCGGGCTGCCCAGGCTTGCTCGTGATATCCCTTTACCTGATCCACTCTGCTCTCGTTCTGATGACATACTTCCATGCAATGCAAGAAAGCTTGAGCCACAAGAGGTCTGCCTGCTTGAGTTAGTGTGTCATTATGTGGCACTCAGTGTCTCACAGCAATGCTATGTCTTCAGCAAGTCTAGTAAAGATGCCAGTGTAAGAGCGCGCTGCAAGTTTTAAAGACTTGCCATGATGTAAACTGCAATGGTTTTGGTGCGTACAGCAATAATTAGCTTCTTGTGTGATGGCCAGCAGTGCCAATTCCACTCAGTACACACTGCCATGTGCCATGATAAGTTTGATGTAAGCACACTGCAAGACACAGGCAGTGTGATGCAAGCAAATGCAGGAAGTTTGTGTATTTGCCTCTGACTCCATGTCCTATAAGGGACTGCCCCAAAGTGTGAGGCATGCATGCATATGGAAAAAACGAAATGGTGCAGGCAGCTGTGGGCACGACTGAAAGTGGTGGCCACTGCTCATTTAGAAGCCCAAGCCAAACTGAAGGCCAAGCAGGCTCTGGAGGTCGCAGATGCTGTGGCTCAAGAAGAGCGCGTTGCTCTGCAGCAGTACCAGTTGAGCTTCCTGACAACCCTTTGCTGCTGCTTGTTGCAGCATATGCCCATCAGAACTTCCAAATAGCTTCCATGTTGCGCCTAGACTTGCTGCAGCTGACCTGATGTAGCCACTTAGGCTATAGCAGTTTCTGTGATGTACCGGATGCGTTTGTTCATGTGTCATTCTGTTTCCCTCTGCATCACTCAACACGTGCTGCCCAGAATGAGAGCACAGCACAGGGGTCCATAGACACAGAAGCAACTTCTGCTGTTGTGTGCAGGAATGGTGAGTTCATCTTCAGGAGCAGCAACTCAGTGAAGCCAGCAACTGACTTGCCAGAGGACATGATGAGGCGAGTGAGGGCTGCTACCATAGGCTACTGCCTTCAAGAGAGCCATGCAAGCATGCCAAATGCCCCTGCTGGCCCTGCCCCTAAGCGCAAAAGCAGCAGGGCTGGAAGGCCTTCAGACCGGCACAAGACCAGGCAAAAGTAATGTCTTCTACGTAGCACCTGGTTGTGGTACTGTCTGCTGTTTTGTGTCCTGTCTGTGTCATCTTGTGGCAGGTCATGGACCATGTAGAACATAACTTGCCTGGAGATATAAGCGCTCACACTCAAGCGCCCAAAGTCTGTGCAGGCAGTGAGCATGCACAAACTTGAGCAGATGTCTGTGTTCAGAAGTCTGTAGCTTGTAGACGCAGCTCTGTTTGGCTCTGCACACGAGTACAGCTCTGGACACTATCTCCACATTCCATCACCGAGCTTATGCCAACAGCCACTTCAACATGGCAGCATGCTGAACATGGCGCTTTTTGGCAGCTGTTGATTGTGTTTGCCCCAAATTTGTCATTCTCAAGCACATAGCTATCAGCACAACAGCAATCAAAAATGTAGTGCTCATGGCACAAAACCAAGCTCCAGTCATCAGAACACAGACATCTGCTCAAATTTGTGCATGCTCAGGAATCAGCC
>JAABUP010008422.1_pt1 | contig 13166 bp, 18 predicted proteins | sample 5559201 | NCBI WGS metagenome assembly JAABUP01 (sample SAMN10711887, study PRJNA513373) | rock metagenome | isolation source: Antarctica rocks | place: Antarctica | reverse complement strand
CAGTACGCGCGGCGCAGTACGCGGCGAAGGACCCCCCGTTCTGCGGGTACTGCGGTTGAATATTTTGTGGTATTTATTCATTTGAAATAATTCATTAAGTTATTATTTGATACTATACTTGCTGATTTATAAGTATTTCCCTCTCAAACAAATCAGAAATAAAATATTTGGGGAAAAAACTTTCTTTGCTGAATTGGAATGCCCGCAATGAAAGACGTCGTATGGCACCACTCTGAGTCACAGTGTAACTCGCCGCATCACACTGCGGTACTGCGGCATACTGCGTATACTGCACGCAGTGCCGCAGATTTCGTCGAGCGTACTGCGGCACAACACTTTCAACACCTGAACGGAGGCAGCGTCCATTAACGGATTAGTGCATCCATAAAAAACGGCAAACGGAAGTCATGAACGGAGGCTCAATTCACACTTGTACCTCCGTTGAGGCAGACGTTGCCGTTGAGTTGCCTGACTCACAGTGCCAGAGCGCGAGTAGCTTCAGTTCAGAGCCTCCGTTATGTTGAAACGTAGCTCGGGTAAGGGTTGGAGAACGGAGGCTCAAAACGGAGGCAGATTTGAATTTCGATAATCCGAGCCTATTTACAGAGCTTCCGTTCACCAAGTGTGGAAAGGGCCTAAGGCTTAGATGAGCACGAGCAAATTGCAGAAATGATCCCAGAACCCAGAATCCTTTTCATGATGTGTCGCACTATACTCCAAACAGGACTGTTACCGAACACGCAGAAAATTGAACCAGAAACCAGAATTCAACTCAGATTGGGGCATCATTTAGATCTGCCTGCTGTTACTTCATTGCACCTGGCTTGTACACGTTCAAGCCTGCGTTCTTCAGCCCATTTGTCCACTATTGCCTCAAACGCAGTAATACAAATTCTTGCAGACGTGCCTATGACATAAGCTAAGCTATCCACTGCATGCATGCTACGCGGGTAGCAGCCCACCAGAACCCCTGCTGAAAAAGCTGTGGCTGACAGAAGGACAACTTTGCCGGTGGTCCAACCCCCAGTGCCCCTGTGTTCAGCCCTGCCCTGCCTTTGCTGATCAGCGACTACGTTCTGGTCAATACCAGAAGTGTGGCCTGACAGATTCTCAGAAGTATAAGGCAGACCACTGATTGCCTCAGGAGTCTGCTCAGCATCATCACGGCTGTCGAGCCATTCATCTACGTGAGAGCCATCACGACCATCCCAAGGCGGTGCTGATGGCTGCGGCCCAGCTGTCGCATTTGCATGTGGCTCACTAACAGCTACTTCTCCGTTGATCAAAGTACGAAATGTCTCCACTTCACTGACGGTTGCTGCCTCCACGTTGCTCTCTGGCTCTTCAAAGAGCCAGAACAGGCAGTTGCCACATTGTCTTGGACCATACCCAGCAAACAGTGATGTCCCAGCATGTTGAAGCTGACCCACATAAAGTCCTGCATACTGTGAGGACTTAACATCCTGGTTGACAGTGTGCCTCAGGATATGGTCACATTGTGCCGTATTGGCTGCATCATTGAGATTGGTTATGAGCAAGGGGGTCTGCTGCAGTATGTTGAGATGGTCCTGGAGCTGCAGGGCTAGCATCCTGTGACTGGTGTTTACTGCACTTGCTGCCACAGCAATGATCCAGGGCGTGAAGATGTCCCTAGTGCTGGTGACCTCGTAAATGCAGCTAATAGCTAAAGGGATCAACCTGCATGTACAGCATCATTCATGCCATGGCAATACCTTGAAGCGATGTTGAAATATAATGTCAAAGTAGTATTACGCTTGTTTGACAGGTACAAACGCACAGGTGCATAACCAGCTCAAAATTCAAGCAGTCTGTTCGCTCCTACATCGATAACATCGGACAGTGCCTTCTTCAGAATAAAAGCCTGGAGCACATGTACTCTCTGCAGGTACAAAAGCCATTCTGTCTGAAGTCAGTGCGGAACTTTTACCTGTACAGCTGTGCAAGCTTTGCATGGACGTCTCGCCGCAACAGCTTGATATCCCCAGCAGCCTCAGTGTCTGGGTGAACATGGTCAGTACAACCCATGGCAAGATTGTGCAGCAGTGGCAAGCCTCCATCCTTGTATATATGCTGTATCAGGAAATCACTGTCTGCCAAAGCCAGCTGCAAGATCATGCTCAGTAAGAGCCCTGTCATCTGTGCTTGCAAGACTGATCTGACCAGTGAAGCAGGTCTACCAATCTGTATAGAATTGCTGGCGGAGACATCCAGGGCAAAAACGCTGATAGGGTCTTTGCTAGGGTTTTCCAGCATGTGAAGAATTTTGCTGATGCATGACTGACACTCAAGCTGTTCTGCAAACTCTGCAATGCTCTTGGGGTCCTGAGCTAGCTTGAGGTAGAGGATCCTTGCGCCCTTCCACTGCACACGCCATGACGCAAACATTTCTTTTGTAGCAAGGGACCAACAGCTTGAGCGAAATGTGGCATGCAGTGACCTGTGACTACGCTGGGCTGCATGGAAGCATGAGCCTTGACCATATTTGCTTTGCTGGCTGGAGAACGGATCATACTGTTACTTGCAACATTGTGTCGTCAAGACCAATCAAGACCGATGAAATTCAGCATCATGGGTGGACGCCTACCTGCACCTCTTCACACTCAGAAGATAAGCAGCTGTTCACCAGTTCCCAGTCCGCAAGATGGTTTTGTTGTTGTAAAAGGTCTTCTGCGCTAAAGGGATTCATGTTGTTGCAGAAAGTATGGGCCGCCAGCTGTGCTCTGCCCTTTCGACAAGCGCAGTCTACCGAGCAGGCACTTCACGTTAGCAACTGTCGGAATGGCTGTTGCGACCTGTGCGGCCCAACCTGAAGTCCTATGTCACGTGGAAGGTGCTTTGGCGCAATCGGCCGCAGTCATCATGCTTTTGCTATTGCAGCACGAAGCAAGAAACCAATGCTTAAGGACCTTGGCACGTACTACGTCAAGACCTAGGCATCGCATGCACCGGTTGCAGTACGAACCGACATTCCAGGGTTTCGGAGCAACCTGGTCAACGGTGAGACTTCCGCCATGACAATCGCGTCGCTGCAACACTGTAGCAGTGCTGGCCTTGTGCGCTTCTAGCAGAGCACGTAATGGCAGCAATGAGCTTTATGAAACTTGTGGCCTCCGTGATGGGTGGGGTGGGCTGCTTGGGAATGGGCAGTGTAGCTATTGGACACAACGCGCTAGGCATTTCAGAGCTGCCCGAGAGGCCAGACCAGCAGAAGCACGAGGTCAGAGCAAGCAGTCAGATCCCATGATTCTCTCATGTCCCTTGTTCGAACGACAACATCAATTGCGACCGCACAGCGCGCACCGTATAACATCAGTCTTTTTGAAGATCTGCTACGCTGCACCGCACCGCCCTATCTGCGGTGGAGCTGCCTTTTAGTCTTACACTTGTGCTTAGTTCAAAGAGGAGATGCCGCGAGCTTGCGTTGGCTGTTGCAGATAGTGTTGCGTTGGGTGGATAACCTGAGAAAGGTTGCAGTGCCAAACGCGACGGTACGTATCCTTCCACCTCAACCTGTGTGTTGCACTGCGATAGTAGCGCTGACGACTGACCGTTTTGACAGATCCGGAAGTACTTCCCAGAAATATACAACAAACGGATCGCCTCCAGGATAGCGGCCAACTGGCCAACAACCCCTCAGCAGATATCAAACCATGAGGTGAAGCTTGCATGCATGATTTTGACTAATGACTTCATGAAAGACTTGGGACTACAACACACGCAACACCATTTCAATTTGCATATGACTGGTCCAGGTACGTGCTTTGCAGGCAGTAAAAAGAGCGCGCAGGGAGATTCGTGTCTTGGACTGACATACATGCTGAAGGCACGGAACACACCAATCAATGGCACCATATCCTGTGAGCTTGACATGCATTGGCAACTGCTTTTGTATAAGCTTTGCGCCAAGTTGTCGTTCATCAGCTGGATATCCAAATTAGTCTTGCAACAGCACTGCAAAAACAGTTCATTAATATTGCTCGCAAACAAGTGGAGACCTCTAGACCTGGTATTGTTATGTGCATTAGCATAAATGATGTGGTGGTTGAAAAGCTACTCAACCAAAGGTATATATACAAAACCGTTGCAGCATCTGCTGACGCATACCGGATCATGCTGCAGAAACATTACTCACAGATTTATGACTCATCATCTGCCTTGACCTTCTTTTTCTTCTTCTTCTTCTCGCTCTCACCGCCCTCTACCGTCTTGTCACTCTTCTTTTTCTTCTCTGACTTGACAGCATCAGCGCCATCAGCTGACTTGTCTTTCTTCTTCTTCTTTTGCTCACCTACCTCATCTGGAGAAGTTGGCGACCGTTCTCTCTTCTTCTCCTGAACAGTGACCAACAAGTTGTGAACATACTGCACTTGAATCTGTTGTTATGCTGCATAACGTCACAATTGCCACACAAGCACAAGCTGCGATGACTGTGGCTCTGAGGCCATTAACCCCCAAGCACACTTCACAACAACACAGAGCATAGCAGTCACGTTGTAGTGTTACTTTCATAGTTCTTATTTTGTTGTCAATGACTGCAGAAGAGATAAGGCTGTTGCACTTCACACCCAGCAGCAGACAGATCCTGAACACAATCATGCCGACGTTGGGCAGTGCGTTCATGCAGTGCAACCAACACAAAGCCAGGTCACCACAAGACCACAAGTCTCTTAGTCTCAGCAGGATTCTGCTACCTTTTTCTCCTTCTTCACCTTCTTGGCAGTGCCCTCAGTGCTGGGAGTGGCAGCTTCAGCTGCGCCATTTACAGCAGGGGGGGCGCTGTCTGGGGCCCCGCCTGAGGTGGAGGGGTCTGCTACCTCCATGGGTGCTGCACCATCTGCTGTCTCCTCTGCCTGCTCAACACCACACACCTAACTCAGTACTCAGCACATGCTACTTAACTGAGTGTGTACAAGTCTATGTTTCATGGTCAACTGGTCATTGTACAAGAGGTTGATGCATTGCTGTGTGGGTGTGTGTGTGCCTGCTGCATACAGACCATGCACTGTGGGGCCAGCTAGCTTTTGTGACTTGATATGCATCATGGTGTTGGAACATGTGTCCTATGCTGTGGCCAATGTTGTGATGACTAGACTTGGTCATTTGCGCAGGCTACATCATAGTGCCTTGATAAGCTGTTGGGTAGCCTGCAGAGTGTGTGGACCTCAGACAGTATTTTGAGCAATGATTGTTTGTCGTCACAGGGTGTCAGTACCTGTTGAGAAAATCTGTTTCATCATTGATCCACACACATATTGAACACTGCATAAGCCATCACTGCAAGCTGGGGTGGTGATCAAGTACTAACGTATCTGAGAGCCATGCTCTGCTTATAACAGCACAACATCCCAACAACAGCTGACAGCAGCATGCAAGCTTGACTCCACCTGATAACCTAACCTGACCTAGCCTAGCCTAACCTGACCTAACCTGACCTAACCTGACCTGCCAACCTAGCCTAATCTGACCTGCCAACCTAACCTAACTTGACCTAGCCTAACCTGACCTGACCTAACCTGACCTAACCTGACCTAACCTACCAGATCGGACCTAATCCAACCTAACCAATCACATCCTTCCTGTGTAGTCAGCTGGCCTCACTGACGCAGCATGATGAGCATGTTTGGGCTTGCACTGATGCTGTTGAACATACTGCCTGACAATTAACACAAGCATGGTAAGTAAGTAGTATGACCACCGATGCATGTTGATGTGGCATGGATGACTGACCTTGGTGGCAGGGGTGACATCTGGAAGGGAGCGCAGGTACTCCTTTGGGGTGGTCTCATTGGGGCGGCCGTGCTTGTCTAGCTTGCCCTCAGCCACCAGCTGCTTCTTCTTCTGTGCCATTGGTCCCAATCCCCACCTGCACTCATACACTTAAGAGTCAGTCAGCCAGACAATTACATAGTTAATGACAGTGGAGAAATGGAAGGCTTGTGTTCCAGATAAACTTTTTGAGAGGCTGGCTAGGGCATTTGCTATTGCCACAGAGTGAAGGCATACACTACAGTTACCTTACAAAGTAGTGAGTCAGCACTATGTGCTCAGTGGTAGTTAGGGTCCACATCAAGACTATTGATCTAGCTGTGCATGAGCTATGCATGCCATGCAACATCATTCCAGTCGTATCAGCATGATGCTGGATTCTGATGCTGTAACACAGCAGCAGCTATGGACCAAGGATAGCTTGCAGTCTTACAGCTTGCAACAGAACAGGCAGACCATGCAAACAATGCAGAGCCAAGAAGATGTGGAGATGCAGGGGCTAATAAGCATTTGTGGAGGAGCACCTTCTTGGGTATGTGTCCCGCTCCATGATGACTCGCTTGATCTTGGCCACACAGCCATGATCACATGTTGCCATGACTGAGGTAGTCATCTGTGCAATGCCCAAGGCAATTGCCTCACCCTTTGTAGTCATCAGAACAACCTGAATTTCAGCATGAATAGAAGTGACTAAGCATACAGTCAACATGCCTTTCGAGTTCCATGACCTCTGACAAAATTATCTACTGGTGCATTTGGACCACGTTGTCAATAACGCGCAAATGGGACCGGTGCTGTTGGTTTGTGCTCACAACTGTCAGCTGATGATCACAATGGTACATCACAGAACATGTCAAAAGTGTGGCTGAGCAGCCTTTACTGAGCAGTGAATAGACGAAATTGCAGGTACATACATACAAGTGAAGCCAGAGCTGCATCAACGCCCTGCATACTGACAACAAACAAACACCAAACAACATGTGCCCAGCAGTGTTCAAGGCACGTCATATCACAAAGGTATGTTGTATATGAACTAACAACTCTGATGATGTTGGAAATGCATACCTCATCGTCTACTTCAACAGAGTTCTCAAATCGCAACAGCCCAGGAATCATGAACTTGGCGCCATAGCAGATTGCATTCACTGCACTGTCCTTCACCACAAGCCGCTTGTAGTTGGTCAGCACTCTCTCAAGAGGCATGATGGCCCTTCGCAGGTAAGACTCATCCTTGTAGTTGTCAAAGGTCCACTGGGCATCCAGCACATCGTGCATGGTGACCATGTTGTCTTGTTCGCCCATGATTCCTGACCGAACTCGCCTCAGCTCCTGCAGCATTATCAAGTTACATGTAGAACAGAATGGTTCTGTTGATGCTAGACAGATGACCAGCGCAACCTGTCAGGAGTTCCATGCTGGTTCATGAATACTGTTCTTGTCTCTGCCTGATGATGACCTTTTGTACATGCAAAATATTCTTTGCTCTGTTCATGACACTGCACTCTTGGGCTTGAGATGCACAGGAGGCTCGGTTGCAGCAAACAGCAAACAAGTAGAATAGCTTACCTGCATGTGTGCACCTGTTCCAAGAAGCAGCCCCAGGTGGACGCACAATGTCCTGATGTAAGTTCCAGCCTCACATGACACCCAAAAGACGCAAAGGTGCCTGTCTTCGTCATACTCTATTAGCTTGCTCTGGTAGATGGTTCGTATTCTGAGCTGACGCTTGACTGCTGAGATGAGGGGCGGCCGTTGGAAGAGGGCGCCTGTGAGAGTTTCCAAAGCCCTTGCTACCTTTGCCTGTCCTCCTGGCACGGCGCTGTGCATGCGTGCTATGCACACATACTCCTTTCCTGCTCCCTGCTGAGACTTGACTAGCCTGGTTGCCCTCTCAACACAGACTATGAGGTTGCCTGTGACTTTGGGATCAAGGGTACCACTGTGTCCTGTCTTTTCGACTCTAATGATACGCCTAATCCAGGCAACTACCTCGTGGGAGGAGGGGTTAGAGGGCTTGTCCAGGTTGATCACGCCATATCTGATATAGTCTGCTAGAGGACGCTTCAGAGGGGTGAACCCTGAGGGAATGGGGGTGTAATGGCCGGTTCTGACGTTCATTTTATCGTAGTTCTTGAGCAGGAGAGGCCATTTCGACGTGTCCAAAGCTGGTGTTGTTGACTGCGGCTGAATTTGGAAGTCGCCCTTTTGCTGCACTACTGCTAGTTCGCTGCCTTCTGCAGCAACCTTGTCTTTCTTCGACTTCTTTTTTTCGCTCATGCTGTGTTAAGTCAAAAGATCAGTTGCAAGCAAAACGCAACCAGGACGGCTGTTGCGACGACACGGGCACAAAGGGCTGGTTACTCTTATCACGACTCGCCAAAGCGCAATGCTTGGTGTGCCTTTGCAAGCGTTCCTCAGTCAAGGCTGCGCAGTCAAGGACTGAGCGTACTCATCCAATCCGCGCCGTACCGTACCGTAGCAACCTGCTCTCGTTTACAGAGAGCGACCTTGAGAGTCACAGCATTACTATTGTCGCGTCGTCTCGCTCGTAGATCAGTGTTGTTTCACCTACTCAAACGATGCTGCGCTAAAACTGCTTTGCTCAGCAGTGCAAGCTCGATGAGCTCCACCGAGGGCAGTGTGGGCATCAGTGCTTGGGCGAACAGTCTGCCAGGCTTTACAGGCATTTTGAAGCAGAGGTACGTCATGTGAAATAAGTTTACAGCATGTATGCCTTGGTCATGCTGAGTGCGTACGTCGCGTGCCGCTCTCGGGTTGGCTAGCGTTACTTCTGTGCATACTCTGAGCTTCGCTGCTGCCTTCATAGGTACAGTGATTTCATGGTGAATGAAATTGACACGTCAGGTACCGTGGTGCATCTTGACGGTCCACGAGCTGCACAGGTGATCTGGCGTTGGCGCGTGCTGATCAAAGGCTGCTGTGACATAGTGCCTGCCTTCTTGTATTGTCATACCTCACTGTCAGCAACAAGATGACAGACATTGTCATGCTTCAATCTGGCTTTCCCAGCTGTAACACTTGTTTGATGGGATATTGCCTAAGCTGAAATCCTTATGGCCTGTAGCAAGAGCCTTCCCTTGCAAGCTCTGCCTATCATTCCTTCTTGTCTGTAGGTCCCATTGACGTCGGATTGGAGGTTAGCATCAAGCAGCATTCCTGCAGCCTCTTCCTCCACTGCACAGCAGCAAGCATCCTCAGCAATACCAATTGCAGACCCACAACCTGATATCCGCTTTCCTGCATCAACTGCTGCAAATGGCTTTGAACAGTCTGTTGCTGCAGCAAACAGCAATAGCATTGCTCAGCAGGCGCCTTTGCAAAAGCTGCACAGCAACAACACCCAGGCAAATCCTGTAGCAAATGTTGCTCAGGATGTACCCCACAGAGTCTCCCCCACAGAAATATGCCAGAATGGCAATCATGCTGATGGCTTTGTCATAGAAGCCCTGAAACAAACAGCTGCAACTGCAGCACAGCCTGCAGTGCTGGAGGGAATGGCAGCTTGTGCTGCACAGCTAGATGCTTTAGGCATTATGTGTGGCTCAAACAACAAGCAAAAGCTGAAGGACTTCCTGCAGTCCATCTTTGACTTTCAAGAGGTGTGTATGTGTGACTTCCATTCCCATTACGACAACAACTCGTCATGTTGACGTTCACTTCTGCATCAAGCATCACTCGCTGTTCAGTCCACTGCTAGCTAGTGCTACAATGTATAGCCTGATGATGTGCTATAACAGGACTTCAAAGACAAACTCATGGCCGCTTGTCTAGATCTTGACTAATGTCAAGCTGTTGTCTCTGGGCATGCACCCACACCAACACACTACCAAGACTGCATGTACGCTTAAACTGGGTCGGAATCAGGTACGTGGTTTACACAGCAAGCATATGTGATGCAGGCTATCAACTCGCCCCGAGCAGGCTCCTTGAAGCGTCCAGAGCACATTTTGCTAGACCCAATCACAGACAAGGCGCAACGCACAGTAAGTATTCATTTTTGCTTTTGTTGCACGCCATTTTTGCTCTGGTCTTCCAAAGAGCCACAAGTACCAGCACCCTTGTCGCTGATCATTAGAAAATCTGAATGTAATTCTCCACGAGTGATGCATCTTGTGGGAATTACTCTATAGCTCTGCACGAGGTCTGTCATGTAGCTTTGCATTTGGATGTGCGGTTTTGAATCGTTGGGGGAACAAATTCACTGAATGTCCAAGCAAGGTTTGGCGGTGTTGCCAGCATCCTTTGCCTACCTCATCCTGCTGGTGCAGGCTGTTCACAACTTCTTCAAGCAATACAGCCCATTACCAAAGCTAGGTTCTTCAACAGTCACCAGCAGTGGTGTCAGTGACTACGGCGGCAAACCCATGTCAGTCATCAAGGTCACTTATGAAGGCGGGGGACAGAAGCGAAAAAGGGATGATAGCGGCGGGAGAGGCGGCAGGGGGAGTGATAGGGGTGGCAAGGGGGCAAAGGAGGGCCCAAGCAAGGGGACTGATGCAGGAGGTCAATGGGGCAAGGAGTGGCCTGGAGGGACCAAAAAGTATTGCAAATTTGCTTTGGCCAAAACAAACATGGACACCCAGGTAACAAGCGTTTCTTGCATTGTGTTCCAGTACGCGTTTGCTAGTAAGGAAATTGCGATAATGGATGCTTGCATTCTGCATCAGCTGCTCACAAGCACTGGCTACCTCTTAGTACCAAGCTTGTGTGTTGCAGCAGCTACACCATCATCAATACTGTCTTGACACAATTGTTGACACCATACAATCATTACTGACAAGCGCAATTTAACTAAATTTAGCTTTTATAGTCTTCAGTGCGTTGCGCTTGTGTTGTGTTTGCAGCAATGCATCGGGCTGCTTACGTCTTTGATCCATTGCAAGCGAGGAGTGTTTGCCACAGCCGGCACCAAAGACAAGAGGGCAGTCACTGTTCAAAGCGTCACAGCCTTCAAGGTATTCCCTTGTTCTTTGACAGACTTGAGCTCAGCATGTTTACATAACAGCTATGTGCTCAGTAGCTCAGCAGAGCCTACAAAGTACGTCAGTATGCACGTGATATGTTGGATTTGAAGTCAAAGACTATTCCCTTCATCAGATTAACACATATATTTTTTTAAGTGGCCGAAAATCCAAGTTTTGTGTATCCCACACATTAATTTCCTGCAACTCTGTTTCATTCCTCCCCACTTGGATTCCACATCTTAGTTCAACATGACTAACCAGATGTCAGGTGTACATCCTGTATAATGACAACATCACCCTGAAAGAGATTGTCCAGCTCTAGACCTGTTGTAACCAGCGGGAGTCAAACTCAAGACCATTCTCCTGAGAGGATCAGCGATTTTGTTCTCAAGCGGTCAAAAGGCTGACTGTGAGCGTCCCACAAGTTAGCTCTTGGAATCGTGTGCAACTCAATACAGGCAGTCATTGCGTACCATATCTGTGAGATGCACTGGAGCATGTGTAGAGCATCAGATAGCATGCATGTCTCTGTGGACACACCTGTGGTTGCATACTGTTCATTTGTCAGTGCTTTTAGCCTCTGCATCTCAATGTCTTTGGGACTGCAGGTGTCTGCTGAACGCTTGGCTGCGTTGAACCCTCGGCTGTACAATTTTCAAGTGGGCAACTTTGACTACACAGATGAGGAGCTTCATTTGGGTCAGCTCCAAGGTAGATCATGCGCTCTCTCCGTGCCTGCAGCCACAACCCCTGCCACACAGTGCAGGGGTTGAGCATGAGTAGAGCAGCCTCTCATTCATAGCTTGCTATTTGATATGCACCTGTCATTCTTGTTGTTGTATCAGCTCACCGATGAACATTGAGCTTGTTAACACGAATTAGATGGAAGTATTGGCACTGCACCCATGAGCTTGAGACATGAATGAGTCTCAGTGATTGTTGCCAGTTAGTGTGTAGTAGACAAACTCAGCAGGATACCAAAGGACTGGACATGATGTGCATTGACAAGCAACTGCTGAAGGTTTGTTAAACCTTTTGAGCGGAGGTCATGCTTATGCAAACGCTCCTGATGGGCAGTGACGTAACAGACTTATGGTTTAGATCTAGCAAAATAGGCATGCAGAGAGCCAACATCGGCCTTCTGCACACCAACTGTTTGTGAAACTTCAGGCAGAAACAGCTGTTTTGAGCAGCAAAAGTTTGTGCACCTAACAGCTCTTCTACGGTTCATTAGGCCACTTCTGCAGAGTGTCTTTGCAATCTGCATACGCTTTATGAGGATACATTTGCTTTTGAATGCCAAAGTGGACCTCCAAGGCACTGTTTAGTTCGTCTGCCTTGCCATGGCCTTTGGATTTGTGAGCTTGTCCAGCAGAGCGTCTTGAGTGCTTCACACCAGCAGGCATGCTTCTGTAGAAAGTAGCATGAGATCTGCATAAGCAGCCCTGTTTTGTTGACTGCAAGGTAAGATAGCTGTGACACAACTTCATTCATCATTGCTCACACATAGCTCCTCTGATCCATGTATTGATAATGACAGGCTGAACATTCTTGAGCTTGGAAATGCTTTGAAACTATGTATTGCATGCAGGCAACCAGTTTCAGATCACACTACGGGAACTTAAAGAGGCAACGAGGGAGCAAATAGAAGCAGCTGCTGCAGCCCTCAAGGAAGGCGGCTTCATCAACTATTACGGCTTGCAACGCTTTGGCAGCGGCTCTGTCCCCACACACAAGTAAGCTCTGCATCTTGTGCATTGCGCATCATAGGGTATTTATCATTATTATTATTATTATTATTATTATTATTATTATTATTATTATTATTATTATTATCATTATCATTATTATTATTATTTTAGTACGGCAACGATTTCCAGCTCATGATGAGCTAGGTACATGCAGGACAAGTCTTGTCTCTCCAGAGCAGCCTGTCTTGTGCATTCCTGTAAGGCCTACTAATACGACAGTTTTGACAATCACGTAATGCAAAATAATTGAAACTAGACCTAGGGCGGCCAGGTGGGCGAAGCCCCTTGACTTCACCAAACAAAGGCTTCTTAGGCAATCTATCGTTAGGCATCCTGAAAACATGACCTAGCCACCTGAGTCTTTTGCCTTGCAGCTGAGACTCCACAGATAGGGTGTTGCACACCTATATAGATATGTATATAGTTGAAGTGTAGCAGGTCATACAGCCAAGGCTAAGTGTTGTGACTTGCAAAACATGTCTCTAGCTCACAACAGCTTCAGCCTGACAGGTTGAAATGATTAGAAATAGCCACTGCAGCTGTGGCTAACTTAGCAGAAGCATCACGCATGCCCTGCACTGGCCTCCACACAGACCCCAAATACACCCCCACCCCACCCTCTAGCCCCTCCTCAGTCCTGCAC
>JAABUP010008421.1_pt1 | contig 13166 bp, 14 predicted proteins | sample 5559201 | NCBI WGS metagenome assembly JAABUP01 (sample SAMN10711887, study PRJNA513373) | rock metagenome | isolation source: Antarctica rocks | place: Antarctica | reverse complement strand
GGGCACCATGACCAGTGACTACAAGCGGCACGGCACCACCACGCTCTTCGCCGCGCTGAACGTCCTGGACGGGACCGTGATCGGCCAATGCCTGCGCCGCCACCGGCACGAGGAGTTCCTGACGTTTCTGCGCACCGTGGACAAGCAGGTACCGAAAGGCCTTGAGGTGCACATGATCCTGGACAACTACGCCACCCACAAGCATCCGAATGTCAAGGACTGGCTGGCCAAACACCCCCGCTACCACCTGCACTTCACCCCCACCTCGTCGTCGTGGCTGAACCTGGTCGAACGCTGGTTCCGGGAACTGACGGACAAGGCCATCAGACGCGGAATCTTCCACTCCGTGCCCGACCTCATCGCCGCAATCGAGGACTACATGGCAGTCCACAACGACAAGCCCAAGCCCTTCGTCTGGACCGCCACCACCGACGCCATCCTCGCGAAAGTCCGCCGCGGTCGCGTCGCCCTCAACCAAGTAGTCAATCAATGATGAGACACTGCACTAGCTGGACTGATCGAAGAGACCTACACCATGCAGTTCCTCCAACTGCTCGTCTGAGGTCCGGCAGGTCGAATGCTCAGAGAGCGTCAAGTACTCTACGTGTCGCGGCGTCTGCCGGGGTGTAGGCGACAAGGGTGTACCTAGGCACGGACGGCACGTCGAGCCAGATGTTGGTGAATCGCAGCGGACCGTGGTCGGGATGCAAGACGGTGATTGGCGTCATGGTCCGACGATGAACCTCGGCCGACACCCAGCGTGCCATGAACTCCGGGTGCTGCTGCATCTGCGCGATCAGCTGCATCAGGCGGACGTCATTTGCCCGCACGCCTGACTGCCAACGAAGCCACGCCACGATCTCGTCGCGCAGAAAAGCGATGTCTGGGAACAGTTCAATCTTCGACTGCGTGGAGAAGGCTACGCGTGCCACGTTACTACCCGCGAGGGTGACGGAGCCGATCTCCAGGAGTGCCGCGGCCGCGGGGTTGATGGAAACACAATCAATGATTTCGTCGAGCACCATGGCCGGTGTGCGTTGCATGTCGTCAATCAACCGGCAGACAGCGTCCGCAGCCGCCTGCTGCGGACGACCTGGAGCAACGGCCCGCCGAGAGAGGTTGAGCAGGTGTTCCCGCTCGTCAACGGTGAAGCGCAGCGCATTGGCGAGCGCGTTAAGGATCTCGTCCGACACGGCAGGTGCCTTGTCCTGTTCGAGACGGGTGTAATAGTCGACACTGACGCCGGCCAAGCGCGCTACCTCTTCGCGACGCAGACCAGGCACCCGCCGTCGCTGTCCGGGGTGGCCTAGCCCGATGTTCGCCGCCGTCAGTTGCGCGCGACGAGATCTGAGGAACGAGCCAAGAGTGACGTCTCTCACGTTGTGCATCAGATTAGTATGGACTTACCCAGTCGGCAGTGGAGGTCGTGCTCCTACTTCAGCGACCAAGCTTTCGGGTGGGTCGAGGTCAATTTAGCCACCCGCACACTGGTGCCCCCTGTGCAGTGACGAGCAGGATGGTCGGTTCTGGTTGGCCGTTCCCCTAGGGCACGATCAACCGTGATGCTACATACGCCGACGCCAGAAGATGCTCGCGCCCTTCTGGGCGAGGCCGTGACCCGGGTGCAGGGTCACGAAATGCGCGAACGCGCAAGGCCCCAGCTACAGGATCGTCTGTCCTCCGTCGACGCTGAGGCAGGTCCCGGTAGCGAACGAGGCCGCATCACTCAAGAGCCAGAGCGCAGCTTCGGCGATCTCAGAGGGCTGCGCAAGACGACCCATGGGGTTCGCCTGCGCGTAGCCTTGAGATGCTTCCCGGCTCCCAGCCGAGCCGTGCAGCATGGGGGTGTCGATGACACCGGGGAGCACAGCGTTGACCCGTATGCCCGCTTGGGCGTAGTCGGTAGCCGCCGCTCTCGTCAGCCCCAGAATCGCGTGCTTCGTGGTGACGTAGTCAATCGCGTTGGGTATCGCCACGAGGCCGTTGGCGGACGAGGTGTTCACGATGCTCCCGCCGCCGTTCGACAGGAGAACGGGAATCTCGTACTTCATACACAAAAAGGTTCCGACCACGTTTGTGGCAAGCGAACGACAGAATGCTTCGACGGGCAGATCAGCAGCAGCAAACATGCCGTGGTCCGCGGAGCTGTACGGAGGTATGGCGGCGTTGTTGAACGCGCCGTCGAGTCGGCCGTAGGTGGATCTCGCGGCGTCGACCATTGTCGCCACGGATTCTTCATCCGCGATGTCAACGTGCACGAACTGAGCTTGCCCACCCCTGTCGACGATACGAGACACGACAGCGCGTCCGGCCTCGTCAGCGATGTCGGCCACGGTGACCAGCGCACCTCGCGCTGCCGCGCACTCCGCCGCCGCCGCACCTAGACCGGAGCCTGCACCGGTGATCAGGATGGACTTCAATGCCAGCGACGTCGGGTTGTCGTGTTCGACCTCAGGATTCATCGATTGTCCCTTCTCGCGCCGAGTCGTCAGCTCGTGCAACGCAACTGCAACAGATCTAGGTCGTTGAGAAACGTTGTGGCCTTACCCTGCTGAAAATAATGTTTGAATGGCACAGCCGAGAGGCGGTCCGTTCGGGCCGCCGCATCGGGATCGGCACGTTCGGGCGCCGTCTTGCAACATCGCGTGACGCTGCACCATCCCGCCGTTTGCAAACAGATGTCCGCTCAGAGCCCCGGCGGACCGACCTGAGTCAGGCCACCGTCGACGACGAACTCCGCACCTGCGACGTAGCTGCTCTCGGGGGAAGCGAGGAAGCAGATGACGGTAGCGATCTCCTCCGGCCGCCCGAGCCGTCCGGCCGGGATGAAAGGGAGCACACCGTCATAGGCCGACTCAGGGATACCCGCGTCCATCTGGGCTTCGGTGTAGACGTGGCCCGGACTGACGACGTTGACCCGGATCTGCTTGTCCCTGAGGTCGTTGCTCCACGTCCGGGCGAAGGACCGCACCGCCGCCTTCGACGCGCCGTACAGGCCCAGCCCGCGGAGCCCCATGGTGCCCGAGATCGACCCGACGATAACGATTGACGAGCCGGGTGGCATGAGCTCGGCCGACCTCTGTGCGGTGAGCGCCACCGCTTTGACGTTGATGTCGAACCGCTCGTAGAACGAGTCCTCGTCGTACGTCCCGAAGGGTGCGAACCCCCCGCCGCCGGCGTTGGCGACCAACGCGTCGAGACTCCCGAGGTCGCTCCGCACGCGTTCAAACAGGCGTGTCAGATCCGCGTCGTCGGTCACATCGCCCGCGACGGGGAGAACCTCTCCCTTCGCCGTCTCGTTGATGGCGGCGGCGGTGTCCAGGAGCTGCTGCTCACGCCTGCCGGTGATGACAACTCGAGCGCCGCGACTCGCCAGGAGCGCTGCGGTCGCCCGGCCGATACCGGTCCCACCTCCGGTGACTAGGACGTTCCTCCCGGCGAACTGCTGGACGCCCTCCACTGCGCCGTCGGTCGAAGCACTCATGGCGCCACCTCGATCACGATCTTGCCGAAAACGCCGGCACCCGCCTGCGCTTCGTAGGCGGTCTTGACGTCGTCGAAGTTGAATGTGTGCTGGACGATTGGTTTGACGTCATGCGCGTCGATGAAGTCCACCAGTGCCTTGAGCGCCGCCGACCCACCGACCGAGGTGCCCCGGATCGAGGCTCCCTTGGCCATCAGGATCGGTAGCGGAGGTGCCACGTCACCAGCCGAGAAGAGACCCATCACGGCAATCTCGCCACCCGCTGCGACCGCCATGATCGACTGCGTCATCGCGTCGCCGCCGGCAGCGTTGACCACCTTGTCGGCACCGCCCGTCTCACCAAGAACGATTTCACCCCAGTTCTCGTCGGTCCGGTAGTTGATGACCCGGGACGCACCGAGCTCCAGAAGACGGTCGACCTTCTCCTGTTGGCTGGTCGTGGCGACGACCGTCGCCCCCATGGCGTTCGCGAGTTGGAGCGCGAAGATCGAGACTCCACCGGTGCCGAGGGTCAGGACCGTCTGCCCGGCGCTGACGGGGTGCTCCTCGACGAGCGCGGACCACGCGGTCAGACCTGCGCACGTTAAGGTGGCCGCTTGGGCGAAGCCCAGCGATGACGGCATCGCTACAAGGCGATCTGCTGACAGGACCACGTACTCCGCTAAGACCCCGTCCTCACCGGGCGAACCCAGCCCGAAACCCATCCCGGCCAGCGGCGGACCGTCGACCCACCCGTTGAAGTACACACTGATGACGTTGTCGCCGACGGCCCACGCGTCGACATCCGGTCCTATGGCGTCGATGACGCCCGAAGCATCGGAAGCCGGCACCGTCTCCGCCGACACAGCCTGGCCATAGTCGCCGTTCATGATGATTTGATCGCGGTAGTTGAGCGACACCGCCCTGATCTTGACGCGGACCTCGCCAGGTCCGGGCTCCGGTACCTCACTCTCGCGTCGCTCAAGAGCATCGAGGCCGGTCCTGCCCGGCGTGATGACCCACTTGCGCATGATCGTGACCTCTCTCATAGGAACAATGTAAACAACTGGTTGGTCACTCTGCCACACGAGCCGGCCCGATGCAACTAGATGGTTGCCGTTCCGTATACTGGGCGAATGTCTGCACCAGCGCGGGCCAAGAACTCCACCGCAACCAAGCGGCGGATCCTCGAAGCGGCGACCCGGGAGTTCTCGGCCTACGGCCTGGCCGGCGGACGTGTTGACCGCATCGCCGAGGCTGCCAACAGCAACAAGGCAATGATCTACCGGTACTTCGGCAGCAAGGACCGTCTGTTCGATGCGGTGTTCGACGCCGTCGTGGTGTCGACCGTGGACGCCGTGCCGTTCATGGTTGGGGACCTGCCGGGCTACGCCTCGGCGCTGTTCGAGCAGCATCGCCATACTCCCGACATTCTACGCATTGCCACCTGGGATCGCCTCGAACGTGACAGCGCAGGTCATCGATTACCGACCGTCGTCGCTGCCACCGAGGCGAAGGTGGCGAGCATTCGGGCCGCGCAAGGTGCCGGGACCGTTACCTCGTTGTACTCCCCGGACGCAGTGCTGCGGATCGTCCTCGCGCTGTCGCAGCCGCCGCTCAGTGGACTCGGCGACGAACAGGGCGGTGAGCACATCGCTGATGCAGTCGGTGCAGCGCTGGGTATCTGAACGGCGCGGAGCGGTTCGGAGCGTGGTACCGGGTCAGGACGTCACGGACGTACCGGTGGCGAGCGCAGCAATCCGGGCGGCGTCCTTGTAGTAGACGTCGATATGGTGGATCAGGTCGTCTCGGAACCGGTAGAGCTCGACCATCCCGGTACTTGCCTGCAGCCCGGACTCTCGCGAGGTGAAATCGACATCGAATGTGACGATCACGCCGATATCTGCCTTGCCGCAGTCGTGGAAGATCTGGTTGCGTGGCGCGAAGTCGAAGTGGGAGGTGAGGATGCCAAACATTGTGAGGAAGCCGTCGAGGCCGTCGTAGCGGCCAGCGTACGGCGTCCCTACAGCTTGGTCGATCGAGAACTCGGGATGGAGACAGGCCTGCATTCCCTCAACGTCGCCGCGGTAGGCGGCTGCGAAGACGTCTTTGACGACCGTCACCTGCTTCACTGTCATTTCTTCTCCATGGGGTTGTGTACAGATCATGATGACGACATGTTATTCAGCCGATCACGGGGCCACCCGGCTTTGCGGTCTCGTCCAGTCCATTTCAGGACCGCCCCCGGAGAGCGCGCTATATTGGCGCGGGATCACGTCGCTCCGAACTACGCGGCACGTAGATCCGTGATTCTTGAGAATGGATGCGGAGCGCGTCGTTGGCGCCACGCATCCCCTGCTCGACGGCGGCGTTATAGCCGCCATAGGTCATATCGGAGATAGCGAACGCGATTCGACCTTCAGGCTGTAGCAACTCACCGAGATGCGCGTAGTGGCCCGGCCGTAAGAAAGCGGTTCCGCCCTTGGACCACTCGTCGGCCACCCAGTTATAGGCGACGACTTCGACGATCCGCTCGCTAGAGATATCAAGCATCTCAGCGAACAGGGCGGCGAGTCGGCCCTGGTCGCTATCGTCGAGAGCAGGATCCACGCTGAACCCGATGACCTGGGTCAGCCCGTCCGGTCGCGTTAAGTCGCGACGTGCATGTATCAGCGAGTGCCCACTATAGTCGGAACGCTGGACGTAGATCGGGTCGACGTCACCCTTGACCAGTGCGAACAACTTATGGAAGGCGTTCGGTGTTTGGACCCCACGCCTGGACACTTCCATCTTGCTGCGCGAGAGCCCCCCGGGGAAATCAATGCTCGACAACATGTTGCCCGAGGTTGCGACCACGCACGTTGCAGCCACGAACTCCTCACCCGTCGTTGTCGTCACCGTTACGCGTTCATCGTCGTCGAGGACCGAGGCCACCGGCGTCTCGAGCCGAACTGCGACACCGGCGTCCGCGACAATCTTGCGCACCAACGATTGCAGTCCGTCGACAACCCTGAAGGCCGACCTTGCCCGGAGCATCTCAGGAACTCCACCTGCCCACGCCGCGAGGTAGACCATCCACGCGAAGGACATCGAGTCGGGGGCACCGCCGGACAGCATTCCGAAATATGGTGCTAGCCAACGGTTTTGCTCGGGATCCAGGTCGATCTCTCGCAGTCGACCACCCACCGAGGCGCTGTCGATCTCCAGGACCTGAACAAGCTGCAGCAAAGGCTTGTAGGGCTGGGGGAACACTGATTCAAAGCCGCCGTTAAATTTCGTGAGGCCCGAAGCCATCTGTCCGAAACCCTCAGCCGCGGTATACCGCGACACTGAATCGCCCTCGCGTACTGCATAGACTTCGAACTTCGGTGTCGGCGTGACTTCCAGCATGTACCGAGTGATTTCGGCCCAGATGTACGGTTCTGACCAGAAGACGTTCTGACCGCCCAGGTCAGTGTCGACCCCTCGAACCTGGGGGGTCCATGCGCGACCACCCACACGATCTCTGGCCTCGAGAAGAACCGTCCTGAGACCGCGGTGCTGCATCTCCCGGGCCGCTATGGCTCCCCCGAGACCTCCGCCGACGACAATTGCGTCGTATTCTGTGGTCACAGAATTCGTACCCTCTCTCATACTCGTCAGGTCTGGTTCGGTCTGGAGCAGCCCGCCATGACGCCCCTAAAACGCGACGGCCTGCGGTGGCGACTTAGCAATGCCTACGTTAGAACGTCAACACACTCTTGATGTTCTTGCCATCAAGCAAGTCCTCGAACGCTTGATTCACGTCCTCGATCGGGTAGCGATTGGAAATCATTTCGTCAAGCTTCAACCGGCCCTTGAGATATAGGTCGACGTTGCGAGGCAAGTCAAGCACGGGGTTCCCGGATCCTGCGACGCTACCGATGATGCTCTTTTCTGAGAATGTGAGATCAATCGGCGCCACCTGCATTGAGGTGTAGCGGGGATGGGTGGTCCCAACTAACACCAAGCGCCCGCCGCGACGGATGGTCGCGTACGCCGCGCCGATCAGCTCCGGGGTCACGTAGTCCACGGTGAGGATGGTGCTGTCCACGCCCTCCCAGCCCGTGTGCTCCAAAACAACTTCCGCAGTTTCGTCGCGATTGGGGTTCGGTGAGCGGTCCCGGAGCGGGTTGAGCGTCGTGGTCGCGCCGAACTCGCGTGCCATGTCGAGCTTCATGTCATTGGTGTCGATGGCAATCACCTCGGCCGCGCCCTGCATGACCGCGCCTTGGACCGCGGACAGCCCTACGCCACCACAACCCCAGACGACCACCGTGTCCCCGACGTGCACCTGAGCTTGCTCCGTTGCCGCCCCAAACCCCGTCGTGACCGCACATCCGATAAGACAGGCACGGTCGAACGGCATCCGAGCGTCTATGACGGCGATCGACGTGCGGTTGACTACGACGTACTCGGCAAAAGTACCCAGTGCAGCCCACTGGGCGACTCGGTTGCCTGACGCATCGGAGTATCGGTAGTTGCCGTCTGCCTGTTGCCCCAGGGCGACAACGCCGATCAGGTCGCAGAGCACGGAACGCCCACGCAGACAGTTTCGGCACACCCCGCATCTGGGCACCTGGGTGAGGATCACGTGATCACCCGGCGTGGCAGCCGTGACGTTCGTTCCGATGTCCTCGACGACGCCGGAACCCTCATGCCCGCCGATCATCGGGAGGTGCGCGACTGGAAGGTCCCCTGTCAGCAAGTGGAGGTCGGTGTGACAGACGCCTGAGTACGGGAGGTGGACGAGAACATCGTCTGGTCCGAGCTTGTCGATTTCGAGCTCGACGACTTTCCACGGCTTCTTGTCCGGTTCGAACTTCATATTAGTGTCGTAGATGACGGCTGCACGCGTTTTCATGGGCACCCTCTCGGCTTCTTCTAGGTGTGCCAAGGATCACACGTGGTTTCCGATGTAGCCACCCCCTGTCAGTCCTAGTACTGCCAGTGCTAGTCAAACAGAGGCGCTAATTTGGTGCCGCCACTCCCACCGCACTCCGATGCTGGTAATGAATGAATTGGCGTTATCGGGCTCTACGCAGCCAAGCGTGGTGACCGGGCTCGGAGTGGTGTCGGGTGGGCACTGCGCCAGGTGACGCCGCAGTGCAGCAGAAGGCGTAGCCGGTAGCTCTGGACATTGCGGAATCCGTGTCCAACGCGCTTGGTCTTCTTGATGATCAGGTTGATCGCTTCGGTGGGTCTGTTGCTGATGCCGGGGTGGTCGAAGGCGGCGAGCAGCTCATCCCGCCAGGCGTCGAGGGTGCGTCCCAGGCGGGTCAGCTCGGGGTCACATGCGTCGGCGCAGTGCATGAGGAGGCGGTAGAGCAACGCCTCGGCGCGGGTGCGGTCGGGGGCCCGGTAGAGCAGGCGCAGGTCCTGGGCGGCGATCCACGCCGCGGCGACCTGCCCGCCCGCGTCGCCGTGTCCAGGCCGGTGTGCAGGAGGACTCTCCCAACCACCCTCCGGGATGGCTGGCGGCCTTGTTGGCGTCCCGAATGAACGCTACGAGGTCCTTGTTTAGGGTCAGTCCCCGACTGCGCGCTCGTGAGGTCTGGTCCGAGGTTCGCCGCTGAGCGCGGTGGTGCAGACGGCGAGGTCGGCACGAAGCCGTTGTTGAGCGGGCGGGCTGAGGGGCTCGAGCATCTGCTCCTCGATAGTGCGGACCGCGATGCCGGCCGCGCGCAGCCGCGCACGGCCCGCGTCGGTGAGCTCGGTGGGCAGCGCCTTGCCGTGGGCAGCGACGGTGGCTCGGGTGAGCAGGCCGCGGTGCTGTAGCCCTGCAGGACAGGGTTCATCGACTGCCGGGTGACGAACACGGCCCGGGCCAGCTCCGCGCTGGACACCCCGGGACGCTGGTTGAGCACCTCGAGACAGGAGTACTGCGCCACCGTCAGCTCCAGCGGACGCAGCACGGTGTCCATCGCCGCACTGGACTGCCTGCGACGCGACGGCATCTTTGTGATCTCCAAGCTGGACTGGCTCGGCCGGTCTGGGGGCAACCTCGAAGACGGGCGACTCGATGCCGAAGGTGACTCCGGCCGCGGTAGCGGAAGGGTTGACCGAGTTCTGGTCTCAGAAGGTGATCGGGAGCGGAAACGGCAATCTGTTCAAGGTCGCCATGGGCATCGGATCGACGACATGGCACACCCACGAGGACCAGGAGGAGACGTTCTTGCTCCTGCGCGGCCGCCTCACGATCCAACTCCGCTCGGGCGATGGTCCACCTCGAGCCGGGAGATTTATTCGTCATCCCTCGCGGTGTGGAGCATTGCCCCCTTGCGGAGGAGAAGGCGCACTTTCTGCTCGTCGGGCCCGAAGTGACGTCGAACGCCGCGGGTGGCAAGCCTGCCTGGAGCCACGGACCTGACGACGTCGCCGACCGGAGTCCCGCTGGCTAAAGTCAGTGGCGCGGTTCCGCGGCGCAGCGGCACGGTGATCGGCTGCACGGGAGCGCACCAGCTTGTCCGGGAGACTTCCTCAGCGGGGGCGCCAAGATCGTCCGTGCGCCATCGTCGCCGGGCGGCTGTGCCGATGGTCGGTCGCCCAACGAGAGGTGACGGTCGTCAGTCAAGGTCTGGGGCCAGGGTCCCGGCCGAGACGTTGACCTACCATCTACGAAAGTAGATGATAAGCGGATACATACTGTTGCCGACCTCTGGCCTCAGCACCGCCGAGCACTCGCGCAGGCCGGCGAGTTCGTCGCGCACGTCCACGCGGGCGACCTGGCGCGGCCGACGCCGTGCGCCGGCTGGGACCTGCAGGCGCTCCTTACCCACATGATCGGGCAGAATGACGGGTTCGCCGCCGCCGTCACCACCGGCGACGCGCCCCGCTCGGCTTACACCCGCACGGCGGTCACCGTCAGCGACTTGGCCTCGGAATGGCGCGGGTCCACAGATCGGGTGCTGGCCGCGTTCGCCGTCGCCCACGCCGTCGCCGACGTGCGGTTGATCGACATCAACCCGGACGGCACCGTCCCGGTCGCCACCGCAGTAGGCATGCATCTGCTCGACACCGTGATCCACACCTGGGACGTCGCGACCAGCCTGGGCAACCCCTACCGGCCCGATGACGAACTCCTCACCATCGTCGCCGCCGGTGCCAAACGGAATCCGGCAGGTGCCTCCCGAACCGGACCCGGGGTCGCGTTCGCCCCGGCGCTCACCACCGATCAGCCCGACCCATGGCTCAAAACCCTCGCACTACTGGGACGCGAAGACGCCTCCTGACCCGACATACGGCGGCAGTGCCGACCCCAGATCCTCCTGAGGCGACTGAGTCAGCTGGCCGTTGCGCCTGTGCCGATCAGCCGACGCGGGGCGCCCAGGCTGGATCAGCAAGTACCGCCAGCACGGCCGCGAGATCGGCGTCGCTCTCGACGCTTTGGGTCTCGGTGCGCCGGTTCATCGCCGGGCCGTAGTAGAGGACGGCGCGTAGGGTGCCCCGGCGCCCTGAGGGCCTGCCGCGAAGGCCGTTGGTGCAGTCATCGTCATTCGATGACCCCGATGCTGACGCGCCCGTCAGCGTCGAAGCGCCAGCCGGGGTTATGCGCAACTTCCCAGCGAATACCGGCGGGTCGGCGAAGTAGCCGTTATAACCGCCGAAGGCCGCTTGGGCTGGCTTGACGGCGGTTGCTCCGGCCTGCCCGACGCAGTCAGCGACCGACGCCTCCTGCGGCGAGGGCATCGGGTGCGCCGTGTGCGGCGTGGTCGGCATCAGCAGCAGATCGACCTGGCGCAGCGCACCGTCGTAGTCGGCCCGCAATCTGCGCACGGCGTTGACCGCGCCGCGACAGCTTCGCCCGCGCTCGGCCGCCCGGGTGGTGTCCTGGCGCCACACGTGCCCGCACCCGGTGCACCGGTAGCGGCGGAGCGTCACCAGCAGCGTCGTCGGGCGCCAGCCCAGCGGCTCGTGTGCCAAACGACGCACCACCGTGTCGCGAGGCACGCCCTCACACCCGCAGCGGCGACACCACCGGTCCGGCTCGAGGACATGACACGCCAGCACCGCACGAGCCGGCTCGAGCCGCTGCCCCACGACCTCCAGACCCAGCTCATCGAGACGGGCGAACGTGGTCAGATCAGGGCGAGCGAAGGTAGCGTCAGACATGTCGAGGTCTCCCCGATGGGCAGCGTCAGAACTCCCATCATCAGAAGACCTCGACCCCTTCGCGTCACCGACGCGCCGACCCCAGCTACACCCTCAACTGCGAAGAGCCCGGTAACTGCACCCATGAACTTCCGCCAGCTCGAGGTTTTTCGCATGATCGCCGAAGAACTTCACTTCGGCCGTGCTGCGCAGCGGCTCTACATAGGCCAGCCCTCCGTGAGCCAGCAGTTGCAGCAGCTCGAGGGCGAGGTGGGCGTGCGACTCGTGCACCGCAGCTCTCGAAGCGTGCAGCTCACGCCCGCGGGCAAGGTGTTTCTGAGCGAGATCGAGCGGATCTTCGCCGCCTCTGAGCGGGCCGTCCAGCTCGCGCGGCAAGCCGCATCCGGTCGCCACGGCACCTTGCGGATTGCCACCAACTACCCCGCGAGCCGCCTCCTCCTGCTGCCCCTGCTCGGCGAGCTTCGCGGCCAAGACCCCGGCCTCACGACGATGCTGCGAGAGATGGGGTCGCCAGACCAGCTGCGCGCGCTGTTGCGCGGCGACCTCGACCTCGGCCTCGTCTACGGCCCCCTCGACGAGCCGGGGCTGCGCAGCGAGCACCTCATCGACGTTCCGGTCGTCGCCACCGTGCGCCCCGGGCATCCGTTGGCCGGCTCAGAAACGCTCGAGCTCGCCGACATCTTCCGCTTCCCCTACCTCACGGGTTACGCAGGCGGCGGCGGCAAGATCGAGGACGCGCTCCTGCGCGCTGCGGCCGAGTCCGGCGTGCGCCTCGGTCGCGCGTCGAGCCGCACCGACCTATCAGGCCATCTGCTTGAACTCGAGACGACCGACACGATCGGCTTCAGCTCGCTTCCACGCGGTGAGCAGAACAAGGCCAACGGGATGCACGTGCTCAGGCTGAGCCCAATCGAGCCGACTCTCGAGATCCACGTTGCCTGGAACCCAGCGAACGATGAACTCTTGGTGAACAGCGTGATCTCCGAGCTCTCCCGGCTGGCGGAACGGCTCCGAGAACGTCCATAGTGTTGCCTTTCATCGATCACCCCCTGGCAATCGACGCTTCGCATTGTCGCCATTGATGACAAGCCCGCAGGGTCGTCAGTATTGGCGTCATGGAACTCCTCCCCCTCGGCTGTCTCGCGGGCATGCCCGTCGACGGCTTCGCGAGCTCCGGGTATCTCGTGACCCACGGCGAAACGACCATCATGCTCGACTCTGGTCCCGGCACCGCGGTCGGGCTCAGCCGGATTCTCGGCAGCAGCCCGCTCTCGGCCGTCTTCATCAGCCACCAGCACGCCGACCACATCCTCGATCTGCTCGCCGTCGGCAAGATGCTCCTCGGCGCCCGGCTGCGTCGCGATCCGCGCACGGGAGAGGCGGTCGTCGACGAGTCCATCCAGCCCGTCCCGCTCTTCATCCCTAAGGGTGCGCTCGCCGTGCTGACGCAGCTCGCGGCGCTGTTCCCGGTCAAAACGCATCCCGTGCTCGACCGCTCGTTCGACCTGGCCTTCGAGGTGCACGAGTACGAGCCGGGCGAGACGCTTTCGATCGGCGCACTCTCGCTGCGCTT
>JAABUP010008419.1_pt1 | contig 13168 bp, 18 predicted proteins | sample 5559201 | NCBI WGS metagenome assembly JAABUP01 (sample SAMN10711887, study PRJNA513373) | rock metagenome | isolation source: Antarctica rocks | place: Antarctica | reverse complement strand
TCACGTACCTTAAACGAAGTTGCTCAGAGCTGCTCACTTTCAAAGTGAGAAAGCGCACTGTGAAAGCACATTACTACACCATTTTACTACTTTAAAACCCTACCTATAAGTCATAGTCATAGCTCGCAGGTCACAGTCTTTCAGCAAAAGCATTACTTGGAGAACTTTGTGCAAGCCACTTTCAATGCCCTGCCTGCTGATGACCTCAAAGGTGATTGCATTACGCAAACATGATTTTGCAGAAACTGTCTGACAGTATTGTCAATTTTTCCTGTGAAGCATAGGCAGCACTCTAGTGGTCTCTGGAGATGGCAGGTATTTTTCAGAGACTGCAATCCCTGTCATCTGCCGCATGGCAGCTGCAAATGGTGTGGGCAAGATATGGGTTGGCAAGGATGGCTTGCTGTCCACACCAGCTGTATCTGCAGTCATCCGCAATCGTCATGGGGGTGAGGCATATGGTGGCTTCATCTTGACTGCAAGCCACAATCCTGGAGGACCAGATCAAGATTTTGGCATCAAGTAGGCACTCCGTCAGGGCACTTGTAGCTTGCCTTATCGTGCATGGTCACTCTGAGCGACACATTGCTGGTGGTGTATGGCGTCAGTGTGTATCAGTGTGTACCACAGATGCATGCTTATGGTGCAGACTGTACTTTTGAAAGCAGTGAATTCATGCACTGCTGATCAGTCATATGTAGGTATTGACGCACGCAGGTACAACACAGAGAACGGAGGGCCTGCATTGGAAAAGCTGACAAATGCCATTTACGATGGGACCACCAAGATCAAGAAATACTTCATATCTGACGAGGACCTAAGCGTGGATTACAGAAAGACCGGCACCACACAGTACCTCGTCCAAACTCATGGCAGCTCCAAATTCAGGCCCTTCACCGTGCAGGTATGCTTGTTACTGTGACACAGAAACAGGTTTCCAGGTCCTACATGACAACACTGGTAGCTGAGATCCTGTATGACATTACTGGTAGCTAAGACCCTACATGACATCACTGGTAGCTGAAAGATTCTGCAATCAGAAGTTCAGAGACAGAGGCATTTTGGCAATAATCCCAGCCCTTTTCACGTCTAAACGGGTGCTGCTGCACATTGGCCTATTGCTACCATGCAGCATTCATGTTCAAAGCAGGTAGAAGCTAGCAATGACACAGAGCACACTGGAGTTGTGCTGCTGTTCTGCCAGATGCACAATGTCGTGTGAACAGATGACCACGAATGAGATTTGCTGCTGGAATCTGCAAACGCAGGTGATCGACTCAGTGGAGGATTATCTGAAGCTCTTGCGCACCATCTTTGACTTTGATGCCCTGAAGGCTCTGCTGCATAAGCCAGACTTCACTTTCACCTTTGACGCCATGCATGGTGTGGCAGGACCCTATGCCAAGCGCATCTTCGTTCAGGTATGATGATCTTGGGCTGTGACTTTTCCTTTCCGCCCAATGACGCCCACATGCACATTTGTTTTTTCTGGAGGGAGTCTGCCCTTCTTTTCACAACTAAGTGTGACATGTTGAACTCCAGTCTTGCCTGCAAGCCAGATGACAGCTCCCATGCGCCAATACATGACAACCCACCTGTCACTGTGCTGATATGTGATAGACTGTTGTCCCTGGCTTTATTTTGCACAACCTTATGGCAACAGCTTCAGTTGCTGAACGACTTGTCTTGACTGATAGAGTGCTGCACTAGAAGGTGTGTCAACGCATGATGCGCTTGACACTGCAAAGACTGCAGTGATTTGCCTTGAAACGTGAAAGTGTTTCAGGAATTTGGAGCAAGTGAAAGCAGCCTCCAGAACTGTGACCCCAAGCCTGACTTTGGGGGCATCCACCCTGACCCCAACTTGACCTACGCCCATTACCTGGTCAATCGAATGGGCCTTGGGGATCATGCACCTAGCACCATCCCCGATTTTGGCGCTGCTTGTGATGGGGATGCGGACCGTAACATGATCCTGGGTCACAAGTTTTTCGTGACACCTTCAGATTCTGTGGCTATCATTGCCGCATATGCGCAAGATGCCATTCCCTATTTCAAGAATGGCTTGTCTGGCATTGCGCGCAGTATGCCTACCAGTGCAGCGCTAGACAGGTCAGAATACTTCTGCTTCGGCACCCTTGCTGCTCAGCAATGTTGGTGCATGCTTCTGTATTGGCATTGTCTGCACATTACACTTGCTGCTGTGCATCAAGCAGATCACCAAGCAGCAAGCTCTAGCTTGCATAAGCTAGAGTCTGCAGGATTTCAGTGATGAACATGTTCTGTACAAGCAACACAGCAGAGCACTTGCTGCTGCAGCAGCACATGCAACCTCTGTTCCTGGCGGCACATGCAAGATTGTCACTTCATGGCAAGTGTCTTTTGGATCTGTGATAACAACATGCTGTGTGGCTAGCCGGTGTACGAGTGCAATGTGAGATGTGTGTCATCTCCAGAATGTAAGGCACTAAATGTGCAGTGTGGCCAAAAGCTCCGGGCTGCTGCCTTAGGAGGCTCCCATTATGATTGCTGAAAAGCGTACACTTTTCTTTCTTTTCAGTGTGGCCAAGGCCAAGGGCCTGAACTGCTATGAAACCCCCACTGGCTGGAAGTTCTTTGGCAACCTGATGGACACTGGCAAGTGTGCACTGTGTGGAGAGGAGAGCTTTGGCACAGGCAGTGATCACGTCAGGTCAGCCTTGTTACAACTGCATCTCTCTACTTTGGAAAACGCGTGTGTGCTATCTGCAAGCCTTTCTGAGTTTAGACTGCTGCTGTAGAACAGGCACATCTGTTGGTGAAAATATAGCTGTTTTGGGAATGAAATGAGCCAGCATTGCACTCCCCAGGGTGTCTATTGTATACATGCAGTTGTGCCAATTGGTGTCTCTGACCCTCTTTGAGAACATTTGACCTCCACTTCTTTGTTGTGAAGCTCTACCTTGTATCAAGCATGAGCAGCAGCGGCACCCATGTGTATGCATAGGAGTTGTAACAGGGCCTCAATTGCATTGCTTGGTTGCACGTCATATGCAGGAAACTCAAGTCGACTTGATGCGACTGTAGCATGCATGATGGCCTTTCAGCTGCCAGTGGACATCACACAGCTTGTCATGCCCAGTGTATGTGTTTATATGTGTATAGGGAGAAGGATGGTTTGTGGGCAGTGCTCGCCTGGCTCTCTATCCTGGCGTACAGGAACAACACCATGAGCAAGCACACAGGCAGTGTGATAGGGAACATGGCTCAGGCCCTACAGCAGACTGTGCTAGGGCAGCCCAAGCAACAAATGCCACTGCAGCTGGTGACTGTGGAGCAGATTGTGAAAGAGCACTGGGCCAAGTATGGGCGCAACTACTACACCAGATATGACTATGAGGGGGTGGAGTCTGACAAGGCGGATGCAGTGATGAAGCACCTCATTAGCAAGCAGGTAAGATGTCATGAATTTGTGCATGCACATATAGACAGTATAGAATTCATCCCTGCAGCATTGGCAAATTGATGGGTGTGTGTGATCCAAATGCTCAGAGCCCAGCAGGCAGCACCCCAGACAAGTCATGAGCTCATGTACCTGCATTGTCTATTGTCTTTCTGTCCGCTTTCAATTGTGGCGTAGTACTGCAGACCAACCCGTCAGGACAGTGGCCAATGAGCCACAAATGCATCTGCAGGGTGAGGTCTCTCAGGTTCGCAGTTTTGTGATTGACACAGCAGACGAGTTCACCTACAAGGACCCTGTGGATGGATCAGTTGCTGAGCACCAAGGTGTGAGGTTCCTGGGCAGAGATGGATCAAGAATAGTATTCAGGCTATCAGGTCAGTTGTTTGTTGCTATCACTTCTCAGTCTGCCCTTTTCATTCGACAGAACCTGTTTTCCTGACACTAGCTTTGCTACTGAGTAACTGCTCGTCATCTTGGCATGTGCACTTGACGAATAAGCACAATGAAAGCAAGAAGTTAACTCGCTGTGATGCATGGTTGCACAGGTACTGGCTCATCCGGGGCAACTATTCGCATGTACATTGAGAAATATGTAGCAGCAGATGCTGGTGAAAAGGAGCTGAATCAGGAGACAGCACCTGCTCTGAAAAAGTTAGTAGATGTGGCACTGACACTGTCCAATATGCAAAAGTTGACGGGCAGAGACAAGCCCACTGTTATCACATGACACAAGGTGATATAATCTGCTACAGCCAGTGCACACCGAAAATATCTCATATGCTATACACGACCGACCAAACCTCCAAAGAAGCACACACAAACACAGCATAGGTCTTATGCAGTCAATATTCACACTCTACTGTTATAGTACAAATAATGTCTTTGGAGCTGTGCACAAGCAGTCTGCTTGTTGAACACTAGCAGTACATATCATAAGACTCAGACAACCATCAGATGCAAATCTGGACTGAGTCAGGCCAATATGGCTTCTTCCATTTCCTGCATGGGGTCCTTTGGTGTGTACTTTTCTGACACTGCTTTTTGCTCCTTGAGTCGTTTCTCGTCCTCCAGCTTCTCTAGCTCCTGCTCAGCCTCTGCACGTTCATACCAGTCATCAGCATCTGCCCAGACGGCTTGGTGACTGAAACCCTTGTCTCCACCCTTGATCTTCATGGGCTGAGCATAGTTGGTTCTGAGCACTCTGCCGTAAAGTTCGGCATTGTGCATGTTGTCTATAGCATCTGCCGCATCGTCCTTTGCCTCGTACTCAATGAAGCCAAAACCTCTGTGTTTGCCTGCAAGCCGGACACGGGCTTTTGCTCACCCAGATCAACAGCACTCAGCAACAGCCTAAAGTCAATGTGCGTTGCCAGAACACACCAGTTGCGTGGTCTAGAGGTATGTTGACGTCCTTGATGTCGCCAAAAGGAATGAAGGCTGAGTGCAGTATAGCCTCGTTCACGTTCTCTTCTAGCCCTCCGACGTACAGGGTGGTCTTTGGGTTGGTGCCCTTTCCTCCTCCTGCGACCGCGTTCACGTCGACCAAGGTGCTTTGCATACGTGAAGCAGACAAATGGAAAGCACGGGTAAATAGCGCTCACAGATGTGACATGCACTGCAGCAAAGTCATCACAGTGAACCAAAACCCTACCTTGCAAACACTAGGGTCCAGAGCCAGGCTGTAAGCGCCTATTCTTTGTTGCAGCTGGCATTGTTACACATTGTCGTGCCAACGTGCGGACCGTATCATGGCGGAGGAAGGCGAAGAGACACCTCAGCTGGTGAGAAAGCGTTTCCCTCATTGGCAGCAAGGCTTGTGCACAGACTGCAACTCAACACAACTGACATGCAGAACTGGACAGGAGCGTTTGACGAGGAAGGCAAACCACACGGCCAGGTGCTGAGCGTACAGACCTGTAAATCCATCGCTTTGCAGCCTTTAAGGCTTGCACACGTGGCTGCAGGGTCTCCTGACATACCCTGCACCTGCCAAGAAGGAGGAGGATGAGGAAGAAAAGCCTGGGGACAAATTTGAGGGTACTCTTTCTCATGGGCAGCGTGATGGCAAGGGCAAGTATGTGTGGTCAAATTGTTGTTACTATGATGGGCAGTATAAAGACCATATGCGGCATGGCCATGGTACCCTGACCTTCCCAGACAAAAGCAGATATGAAGGTAACCATGAGTGCAGCATCTTTTGCACCCTGTTCATTAGCATGTAACTGCAGATTGTCACATCAGCCCAACTTCACTAAACCCCTTGCGTCAACCATGGATGCATCAGCCTGCCATTTCGCCATCCCACTGATGCTGCTATTCAGGAGACTGGTCAGAGAACAAAATGCATGGTCAAGGATTTTACACCTACGCCAATGGAGACATGTACACCGGTACCTTTAAGCATGGTGTTAAGCATGGACAGGGGTCATACTATTTCAAGGTCAATCCTCTACGGCACATGTGCCCTTGATTACACGAGCAACATTTCCGGCAAAACCAGTCCAGTTGTTCTTGCATCTAACAGTCTGCGTCAGGCATCCTGACTCTGCCTTGCCTTCTCAATGCCTATTCTGTTACACAGGGTGCGGCTGCTGCATGTACTTGTTGGATCGGGTGTAGAGCATGTGAAGCTGAGTTGCTGTGTGCTGTGAATTCGGTTAGCAAGTGTTTTGAGTCAGGATGGACAAATGCAGCCCGTTGCATATGTCTTGCATACAATCGCACAACCTGACATGCAGGCCACAGAGTGCCAGTTCATTGGTGAGTGGGTTGATGGGGTGTTTATGAGTGGCACGTGGGCGCTGCAAGATGGTTCTCTTTACAAGGGCCAGTTTGGCAACAAGGTACACAGAAGTTGGCTCCATGCCTACATGAGCTGCGATGCAGTGCTACCAGTACGTACTAGTTGCAAATTGTGGTGACTAGTGCATGTGTAAATTCACAATCCAAAGACATGTACAAGAGGAAGTATGTGATTTTGATGACCCTGCAGGTCGATGCACAGGCTACGTTTACTGCCAATTGTGGGCTGCAACAAAACTTCCGCAACACTGCTGGCCATTGGACAGCAGTGGGGAGATTGGAAGTCAGCACTAGCTGAAAGCTTTAGTATGGCAAGAATGACAGCCTGATCTTGCTTAGAGTTTGGACGTTACATGACAATGGGAAAGCAAAGTTCTGGTGTAGATTTGGCTGGCAGACCAAAGCTGACATGTGATGGAGCAACAGATGATGTTGCCGTTCAGTGTCTGTAGCAAAGAGCCTGTAGATGCTACCATTGCCGCTTTCAAATGTGTAATTTCTTGGCAAGGATTCTGGCTACAATATGCTTCAAGCTGCAAGTGATGCTTCATGCACCTTGATAGTAACAACAGCTGAACAATTCAAACCATACAGTCATCATCCAGCAGCCTTGTGCTTCTGCCACTGAATAGCAGTAGTAGGAATGCCAAAGCCAAGGATCACAATGCTAGAGCAGGCTATGGCCATCTTGATCTTTCTGTGAGGCATCTGCAGAGAACACAAAGTTTTTGCACATATTCTTGTACAGCACTGGGTCTAACTCTGACGCCCCATACCTTCTGGATGCTGTACATATGCTCAGCGTGGATGTAGTCGTCATAACCCTGTCATTTACAATAGACGTCAGCAGCTGCAGATCAATAGCAGCGCGACACTGACTGAGTAAAAGTGCTCATACCCCAGTTGAGTGGCCGTGCCCTCCTGATTGTTGGACTGCACTGGACTTGAAAGTTCTGACAGCCTTGGGGGCTCTCTCCAAAAGCCTTTTGGCAGCCGCCCCAGCAGCCGACATTGTGGGTGAGATGCTGTGCGGGTGAGGGAAAGAGTGATGCGCGATGAAGGGACGCTCAAGCTTGAATGCAGATGTCCGATTAGTCATACGGAATGCAAATTTGTATTAGGTCTACAAGTTAGGTCTTCCGACGCCTGCGCAGCTCTCAATAGCTACTGTCGGAACTCGGTCACGCGGTATCTGAGACAGCAGCGGTGCTGCTCTCAGCAGTGCAACGCAGCGAGAGCCTGCACTACATCTCCGTATGGGGCTGATACCATGACCGCAAGTTTCACGCATGGACTACGAACCAGCTGAGTATCGTAAACTAACTCTCAAGCAATTTCCTGCCCGCGCTCTCAGAGAAACTGCAGAAGGCAAATATTGGAAACGGTTCAGCAATCCCGTCAACGCTCAGCAGGTACGTACGCTGCTTAGCTTGTTTTGCACTCTGGCAGTGACTGTGAGTTTACTCTGCCATATCTGCACGACATGCATCTGACATCTCAATGTGGTTGTGCGTCAACAGGCTGGCGCTGTCTCGCATATCAGCTTCACTCAGCAGCACCCCTACAATTTTGCCATCACTAGCTCAACAAGGGTAAGGTGTCTTTGATTCATCCTTATATGCCGTATGTGAGGCACGCATTGTTCCACTCCTTCACGCCAAGCCATATCTGAGACTGGTTTGTTGTAATCCTTCAGGTCATCATCTATGATGCATTAACAAGACAAGTTCGCAGACAATTCACACGCTTCAAAGATAAAGCATACTGCGGCAGCTTCCGCTTGGACAGCAAGCTCCTTGTTGCTGGAGGGGAAGATGGCATTGTGCAGGTGAGGCGCTTAACATCAAACCAGTGTCCAGAACTTGTGTCAGCAGCTGCATGTAACAATGTACAGATGTACTGCAACGCAATACATCAAATTTGCACTGTTGGTTGCAGATTTTTGATGCCGGCAGCCGGACTATGCTCAGGCAGCTCAAGGCGCACAAGAGGGCAGCGCATGTTGCTCACTTCTCCCCTGACAGGATGCATGTCCTATCAGCTGCAGATGATACCACAGTATGTGTTTTGCTTCTGTACTCCTGGCTCCCTCAATAGAGGAATGCAGTGCTTGTGTTTTGACTGAATCAGGAACACATGCATCTGGCATGCATGACTGAATGCGTGCACCAGACGGGCAAGGCTCACTATGATGATCAAACCCAAATCACAATTGCTGTTCAATCCTAGTATAAGTGAGGAGACGATATGAAATGATCTGAGTGATGCAACGCCATCTTGCCCATGCCATGCTATAGCACCTTGCTTTAACCTGGACCTTGCCATTTTAGAGCAACAGACATTGTGGGACACAGAAGCTAAGCTTCAGGCTGTCCTGAGCCATACATTCACTTGTTCTGTCGGCCTGTTGCTCATATACTGGTACCAGAATGCACAAAAAAACACTCTGGCAATGGCTTGCATGCAAAAGGCTAAGCTTTTGCATGCTTGCAGGTGCGCTGGTGGGATGTTACAGCAGGCAAGCAGGATTTTCGCCTTGATGGTCATTCAGATTATGTCAGGGCGGCATCAGTCAACCCCACCAGCCCAGACATGTGGGCCACTGCTGGCTATGACCACATCTGCAAGCTGTGGGATGTGCGAAGCCAGGAATGCGTCATGAATCTAGATCATGGTGCTCCCATTGAAGATGTCAAGTTCTTCCCTTCAGGTATATCCTCTGGCCTGCTGATGCTGCAGTGGTGTATGTTGTGTGTGTTCTGGAAGGCCTTATTATGTGCTGCAACACAAGAAGTTTGCACAGACCTTGGCTGCTGTGGCCTTATTGTCTGCTGAGTGAAGACATACTGATGCCATAACTGTAGCCTGCTGTACATTTGGCAACACGATGCTGCCTTAACAATGACATTTGTCTGTGCTGGCCATGGATTACGCATTCAAACTGCACTGTTCACACTTCAAAGACATCTGCCCATGTGTCACACATGCGTGTGAAACTGTCAACTGCACCCAGGTGCTCATTGCTGAAATTGCTTGGACTTGCAGGGGGGCTAGCAGTGACGGCAGGTGGCACATCTCTGTGTGTATGGGACATGTTGGCGGGCGGACGCCTGCTGCAGCGCCTCTCTCAGCATCAGAAGACGGTGACCTGTGTTGCATTGAGCCCCTTGGCAGGGCCAGACTCTGCAGCAGCCCCTCGCATGCTGTCAGGCTCTCTGGACGGTCATGTCAAGGTGTGCATGCTTGCAATTGCTGTTGCTTCTTGGCGAGGATTGCAGCAATGCTTGTTTGGGGGCGTGACCATGCTGCATGCACCGCCATACTTTGCCAAAGTGTGCACTGTGCACTGCTTTCTGTTGTTTCCACTAGCTTGTCTAACTAACTGGCATCTGGACAGAATGCTCAGGTTGGGGGAGCGTAATGCTATGCATTACAACCCTTTTGTGTTGGCTGCATTAGCATGTTAGGATGATATATCCTGGCCTTGTGGACCATGCGTGTTGCTCACAAATGTAGATCACAGCAGCACACGGTGCAGGTGTATGATTTGGACACCTTCAAGGTGACTCACGCCTCAAAGTACCCAGGCCCTGTGACGTCCCTGGGCATTTCTCCAGACTGTGGGCTGCTGGCAGTGGGCCAGGCTGATGGCCAGCTGTCCATCCGCAAGCACTCCAAACCCAAGCTGGTCCCTGTTGAAGCTGGTAAGCCACATTGCATAACCTGGCCTCCCAAGTGTGCAGCCTCACAGCTGTCATCTTGTCTGCATGCTGTCTACCACGTTGGTGTACCACATTGGTGGACCACGTTCAGCATTGCAAGCAGCCTTGAAGACCTGATGTCACAGATGCTAAATGTTGCTGACGTGTATGTTGGTTACATAACGCAGAAGGGCTTGAAAAGTGTTGATCATGCTTTTGTGTGATATAAAATTTGCACAATCTGCAACTTCAGGCTCTGGCCTCTTGAAGCATAACTACAAAAGTGATACCTCTGCCATTAGTTGTGAGATTGCTAAGCAGCAAGATATCTAATAAACGAGGTCTTGTTGTTGGGCCCCGTCACAAGCATGCCTATGTGTCTCAACAGGTGGAAGGCCACCCAGGAAGCAGCGGTACAAGCCACAGCTGACAGCCGCCACCTACCGCTACTTCATCAGAGGCCAAAGCGACAAGGCAGCAGCAGATGACTTCAAGGTGTCTCAGCAGAAGCGAATACAGCTGAAGGCATATGACAAACTGCTGAAGTCCTTTCAGTATCGTGAGGCGCTAGATGCTGCCATCAGCACTGACAGGCCAGAGATTGTGAGCAGCATTGTTGAGGAGCTGGCAGCTCGCAGTGGCCTTCCTGCTGCTTTGGGTGAGCCCTCTGTCTTGGCCTGTGCACCCCCCCCCTCAAACCCCCTTGCATCTTTGGCTTGCCCCATGTCCTGTTGCTGGTCAATCTGTTTTGGGCCTGTTGGCCTGAGAGTCTGGGCTGCATGAGATTTGTCATTTCTGTTTGCACTCTTTGCTATGTCCTGGAGTTGCACTTGTGGCAAAGGGCAGAGGACAGAGTCTTGCAAGTCATGCATGCACTTTTACACAAGCTGCAATTTTGGTATGGTGCTAAGCTTGTGTTGTGTTGGGCAGGTGGGCGAGACGCAGATGGCTTGATTCCTGTATTGCACTGCTTGTGCAAGTTCATTGTGGACCCTCGCTATGCGCGCCTCTTGCTTGGCGTAGCCCATCGTGTCTTGGACACATATGCAGGAGAGGTGAGCTCACGCCAGTGTGTCTGCTTTGCCAGTCAGCATAGCCATCTGAGTCTCTTGAGCATTTCATGTAGCCTGTCCATGGCATACTTGTTGTCATAATGCTCTGTATTAGAGGCCTGAAAAGCTTGTCATCATGCATATTCGCTTTTGCTGGAGTTTATGCAGTGTGTGCAAGCTAACGCTTTGTATTAGGTGCCTGAAAAGCTTGTCATCATGCACATTCGCTTTTGCTGGAGCTTATGCAGTGTGTGCAAGCTATCACATATGTTGTGAAGATAAAGACCAGATGCTGATGTGATTGCGGACCACTTGCATAGGTCGGTGTGTCACCAGAAGTTAACAAAGAGCTGGTGAAGCTAAAGGAATATATTTCGCTTGAGCTGCATCTTCATCATGAGTTGCAGCAACTACAGGGCATGCTGGAACCTATACTGGCTTCATCTCTTGGAGCGCTTGAGTCAGTCAGTGACACTGCTGTGCCAGAGCTGCACCCTATCACACCAAGCTAGCGTCTTGATTGCATGTAGACAGAAGGTGTTTAGACAAGCTCAGATGCCAAACGAACTAGACTTGAATGAATCAGTGGTTGAATGGGGCAGCGGTACTTTTGTATTTTGAGCAGACGATTGAATCTGATTATAGGCCTTATGCGTTGTTTTTGTTAGAATCCACATGTTGACGTTCGGCTAAGTCACACATCAGGGCAATATGGTGCTACAAAGATGCAATGGATCAACACAAACTGTAGACTGGTCACTCAGCAACACCACATGTACACTGCAAAAGCTGATGAAAATCAGGTGGTCTCGAGCACAGCTTGACTCGGCCTGCGCTCCAGGAACAACGTACATAGCATGTTGCTGTACTATCAGCGGCAGTATTCCTGCGTGCTTATTGCTTGGGGATTATATCATACACTCGTCAACAGCAAGTCGAATCTGCTGCCCTGCTGTTTTGCTAGAGACTGCAGTTTCGATTTGCTTCTCCCTGTGCAACACTGTGCACCCACGTGGGCGGCATAGAGCCCGCCTGGCTCCGTCACGTGACACACTGTGCACACACGATGCGTGTTTGCACATCTGCAATGAACGGTGCTGATATATATATATTTGCCTAACTGACTATTTGCATGTGGTGTCACTTCAACTGAGTTTCTCATGCGCCCATACGCACTGATGCAAATGTAAAGCTAGCCTTGTTGAAGCAGGGTTTACGAACTTGCCCTTTTGACATACGCACAGTAAGCAGCACTCAATGACAGCAGATCATGCAATGGCAGTACATGAAGTACCCTTGCAACCATCATAATCTGATCACTAGGATCATAGCCCAACTTGGTGTCAGTCCACAGTGCACATTCTCAACATGCACTGGACCAGCTAGCGGTTGGATCATCTCAGAGACATGTGTACAAGTTGTGATAGTACTACTCAGGGTGTACCACATAGCTACAGCCATATTGATTTATTCTCGGTGGCTGACATATGCAAAATTGACCTGTGGTTGATGCTGTGAACATTTGCAAAGAATCGCAGCGGATGATGACATCTTGCCTCTGCAGCTGCACAGCCTAATGACTGGGATGGACAGAAGCACCATGCACATGGACAATCAGGCAGATATATACGATATTTTTCCATTTGTGTTTTTTTGCCTAACTGACCACATGTTCGCGAGCGGCAGGCTGCCTAGGGGTAGACGCCTTGCTGAGAGAGACAGAGAAGTTTTACACCCGTTGTAAAAATTCTTGCACCGAAACAACAACACATTGCATACTCAGGCGTGGTCCCCGAGCTCCTGCTCCAGTGCTGTGCCGCAGTACGCTCGGCGATTTTCGCGGCACTGCGCGCAGCGCGCCGCAGTATACGCAGTACCGCAGTATACTGCGGCGAGTTATACTGTGTTGTTGAATCTCGGAATGGTGTCAATCGAACGCTTTCTTTGCGGGCATTCCGATTCAACAAAGCAAGATTTTTCGCAAAAAAAATATTTCACAACTATATTTCAGAAAGAAACACTATTGAACAGCAATATATGCTAACAATATTGTATTATAATGGTTAAAATTAATTATAATGCCTAATTATATTCAACCGCAGTATCCGCAGAACGGGGGGGGGTTCGCTGCGTACTGCGCCGCAACGTACTGCGTACTGCGGGTATTG
>JAABUP010008416.1_pt1 | contig 13173 bp, 17 predicted proteins | sample 5559201 | NCBI WGS metagenome assembly JAABUP01 (sample SAMN10711887, study PRJNA513373) | rock metagenome | isolation source: Antarctica rocks | place: Antarctica | reverse complement strand
AACACTCCAGCCCTTGCCGATGTAAACGCTGGCCTGCAGGAGACTGTATTGCAATCACCAGAATCCCTATCTTCCATCTGACAATGCGACGCATTGAGCCATTGCTGCAGATTTTACAGTTCACTGTCTGTCATTCAGGGCTGCGCTGTGCTTTGCTTGGCTTGTACAGAAGATACACTGGAACAAAGCAGCAGTAACAAGCAACACAACGCAATGCAGTGCAGCATCACAGCTTTCCTCCCTTCATGCCTGAGCTGCGCGCATATACATGTATGCTCAAGCTGCACTCATATGAGCCGGATAAATAAGCTGCATTGTGGCATGTTCTCAACATGGTCCTTCTGCTCTCTGAGAAGACACAAAAGATGAGCTCATGCTGCAGGCTACCAGCAATGACATTGCCAGCAAGGTTGAAGAAGCCGAACGCACAGAGCAGGAGATCGATGCTGCCAGAGAGCAGTACCGCTCAGTGGCTGTCAGAGCCAGCCTGCTCTTCTTCTGCATCGCTGACCTGGCAGGCATTGACCCCATGTACCAGTACAGCCTGGCCTGGTTTGTCGCGCTGTTCCTGCGCACTGTCCAAGCCACACCAGACGTGAGCAGCCAGCCTTGACTTTGCCCTAGTCACTCCTGCAGGGTCACATCTCTTGTTTGCTGTTGTGCCTGCTGACCAAGCTGTCCTGCACTGTGTACCCTCCTCAGGCTACATCATGCAAGTCAGACTTTGCTGGCAGCTGCTGTGATTTGAACATGTTGCAGCACTGTCACTCAGGATTTGAGTGATATGATACTCCTAGCTGACCCACCACAAGCCCACAAACATCAGCATTGTCAGGAGCGCTGCTTCCTGGCAGAAAAACATGCCACTCAAGGCTTTTCTGGGCAGCCCACTGCTTTGTCTGCAGCGCATGGGTGTCTAGCTTGAACGACTGCAAAGGACACATTCTGCAAGTTGTAAATGTGACTGGTTCCTCTTTCATTCAGTGGTGAGGTCTTGATCTGATGCAGGAAACATTGAAGAATTCATAACCCAGAACTCATATGCTTTGTAGATGACGCTTTTCTCATGTTTTGGCACTTTACAAAACAAAAAACAGCTGGACTAATTGCTGAAGAGGACTGGCTTGCTGCAGGCAGAGAGCGTGGAGGAGCGCAGCAGGGCTCTGAACGAGGCCTTCACGTATGCCCTCTTCATCACTGTGTGCCGCAGCCTGTTTGAGGCCCACAAGCTCATGTTCTCCTTCCTGCTGGCCATCAAGATCCTGCAGAACCGCAAGCAGATTGACCCAGGTGAGTAGTGCAGCACCTCTGGATCCCTCTGCAACTTATGTTGTTTGGGCTATGCCAGAAGATCTTCTGCAACACTGGCAGTCATGCTGACAGTCCAGGCGCGGCACCTGGGATGCCTTGTGAAGCTCTCATTTTCTCATTTGTTCATACATTCAGTTGCGAGCCTGTTCTTACCTTCACTCATTAGTTTGTACATCCGTTGCATTTGTTCATGCAGTCGTTCATGCAACATGTGTCTTCCCCTAGGGTCACCAGGCACTGCCAAAGCTGAAACACCACAGGTTGACAACCTGCTGTTGCAAGCAGGCTGTGCTGTGGTCTATATCTCTACTACCATATGAACCTTCCTGAGCGTCATACTCAGCATTTATACCCGACTACATGTGCATAGAGAATGTATCTGTGGATGAGTAGTGCTTGCGCATGAGACCATCTCACAACAGCAAGGTTGCTCATGTCAAGAAGCAATTGGTCAGCTCAGCTTTTGGCCCTGATGACCTGAGTGGCCATCAGCAGCAGGCAATGCGCCTTGGGTTCAAGCTCACGCTGTCATGTAACAAGCAACATGTGCTGTCGCAGTGGAGTGGCGATTCCTGTTGTCTGGGGTGACGCTTGGAGCCACTGCTGCCCCGCCCAACCCAGCTCCACGCTGGCTGACAGATAAATCCTGGACCCTTGTCCTCAACCTGAGCGCCTTGCCAGCCTTTCAGGTGTGCCGAATGGCTGTAACATCTTTGAAGTGATTACGCTCATGTACTGTATATGGAAAAGCCCAACAGCTGTTTTTGACAACAATGGCAGAGTCTGTGTGACAGCAGACAGGCTTGCTGACTCACGCACACACGGCATCAAGATTGGAGAGGTCCAACTTCAGAGGTTCCCTCACACAACTGCTTTGTATCAAATGCTAGCTGTTCCTGTCAGCACCCTCTTTGATGAACATACAGACAACTGGTGCTGACATTTGCCAAAGCAAGTTCAGAAGTCTACCCAAGCACGTAGGTCCCTTTGGATGGATCTCTTATCAAGAAATGAGTCACGACCAAGGATGCTTGGTATTCTGTCTGTACCACATGATGCCGCAGGGCTGTCCAGCAGCATTTCTGCAATAGCAGCTTCTGAGATGGTGCTACAGGTTGTACAACCAAAACATGACTGACTGCCCTGTGTAAGGAGTACACTCCATTTGGCAAAGCAATCATGCACTGTGCAGGGTTTTGCCACAGGCTTTGGCAACTGTTTAGGGTGTTGCCACAGGACTTGGCAATTGCACAGAGTATTGCTATAGGATTTGGCAACTATCGCCTTGCACTGTGCAGGGTTTTGCCACAGGCTTTGCAGAGCAGGCAGGAGCTTTCCAGGCTATCTTTGACAGCAATGAGGCCCATGAAATGCCCCTGCCAGAGCCCTGGAACAGCCGCCTCAACTCCTTCCAGAAGTTGGCTGTACTGCGCTGCCTTCGACCTGACAAGGTACTTTGATGTACTGATCTTGCACTTTGGGTCAAACCAGTCTACTCATGCATCATGCTGTGATGCGCATCCTGCATGTAATGGTGCAGCTTTTTCCTTTCACAGATGGCAGACTAAACGCCAAGAGCCTGACTCGTTTTGCACTTAGATGGTACCAGCCTGATGAGCACAATCTGTCACTATCAACAGAGACAAAAAACCATGCCTGGTACTGATCTGGCTGTCTTTGAGTCCCCATCCAACATGTCTAGATTCTGGCTAGCCCCTGTCTGAGTGAGGCATGCAGCCATGGTGCTCTTGAAGGCCTGCTGTCATCAATTGTCATGTATTGCTTTCCTGGTATGCCTTGATCAAGTATTGCATGGTTCCGTCAGAGACGCTGGGCCCTAGCTGGTCTGGTGGCCAGAAACTTGCAGTTTTCTCGGTAGTCTACTCCTTTTTGTGTGTAGGTGTCTCTGGGCATCCAAAGCTTTGTGGCAGAGCACCTGGGCAGCCGCTTCACAGAGCCACCCCCCTTCAACTTGGCAGGAGCCTTCCAGGACTCCAGCAACACCACCCCCCTCATCTTTGTGCTCTCCCCTGGGGCGGACCCCATGGCTGATCTGCTCAAGCTGGCAGATGAGCTGCGCTTTGCCAAGAAGTTTGAGAAGGTCTCACTGGGTCAGGGGCAAGGCCCTAAGGTGAGACTTAGACTGGAGTGTGCTGCTGATTGTACTGCTGTTGTACATGTCTTGATGTGCTCTGCAGTGGCAGGCTTCTGCCTGAACATGCAAAAGGCAGCCACCTGCCACCCTGTAACTACCTTCAAATGAATGCACAGTCGGCAGCACCTTGGCAAACCATGCATCACAGCCTGTTTGTCTGGCTCAGCACCTCAGCCTTTCTGTAATACACATGCTGTATCAAGTGCAGGTGTGCATGGTCATGACAGTCGTACCACTTGTGCAGGCTGCTCAGGAACAACACACTCTGTGCCAAAGACAAGTGGTTGTTTACGATTACCATTACATACATTACCACCACCATTACCATTACATACACCTTGCAATGTGTGTGCAGGCTGAGAAAGTGCTGATAGCCGGCATGGAGAAGGGGCAATGGGTCTGCCTGCAGAACTGCCACCTGGCAGTCAGCTGGATGCCCAGCCTGGAGCGCATTGTGGAGGGCATCAGCCCTGACACCTGCCATAAGGACTTCCGCCTCTGGCTCACCTCCATGCCCAGCCCTGGCTTCCCTGCTGCTGTCCTGCAGCGCGGGGTCAAAATGACCCTGGAGCCCCCCAAGGTGGGGCCCCAGGCCCTGTGCATCTCCCATACCTTCAACTGTTTGTCCACTCGGGCATTGTGTGTTACCCATTCCTTGATGCTTGGGTCATGCATGTCACCAGTTGCTGCCCAAACATCTGGATGACATAACATACATAGAATCAGAGATGAAGCTTCTGCACGTAGATTGAGCAGATGTATTCCTTGTCAGTATGTCAGTGCTCACAGTGCATCATCCTCCACATAGTGGCACTCTGGCCTATGTTGAGGAGGCAAGTCAACGTGTTTCATGTAGACGTCAATTCGATGGCAATGCTTACCGGTTGCAGGGACTGAAATCAAACATGCTACGCACATACACACGCTTCAGTGAAGCCTACCTGCATGAGTGTGCCAAGCCATCTGAGTGGCGCCGCCTGCTGTTTGGCCTGTCCCTGTTCCATGCCGTAGTGCAGGACAGGCGCAAGTTTGGCCCTCTTGGCTGGAACATCAGGTCAGTCACAAACCTCCTTCAGGGCAGCCTACTGTAAATGCTTGTATACTGTGTCTATTGATTCAGATAGCATCAGTGTGGGCTTGTGCTTGTCTACCTCTCATTGCCAGCCTGACACAGCTTGCTGGTCTAAACATTCATGAATCTGGCATTGACTAGAACACTGCCTTCTTGTCTTGCTCAGCCTGAGCAAAAGCAGCTCAGCATTCTAGTAGGAGCACAGCAATCCTGTCAAGGGTTTTGTGCGACATGGCAGTAGCCAAGCAGCTGTTGTCTGGTTCTGTTGCAGGTACGACTTCACAGATGGAGACTTGGGTGTATCGCTGACACAGATGCGCATGTTCCTGGACGAGTATGCAGACATACCCTTCAGGGTGTTACGCTTCCTGGTCACCGAGATCAACTACGGAGGCAGGGTGACAGATGACAAGGACCGCCGCCTGATCAACAACCTGGTCTCAGGCTTTGTTGGCCCGCAAGTGCTGGACCCAGGCTACAAATTCTCCTCTTCAGGCAAGCCAGCAACCATTCCAGCACCATGCCTGACCTTCTGACTGTCGTGAGTACAACGTCCACAGGCTATATGAATAGCAGCTGAACTGCTAGACACAGCTCAGCAAGCGTAGGCTTTTGCATAGTCCGGTGAAGCTACGGATCAGCCCATCTTCAGGCTGCCGCTGAGTCACTAGTTGTGCAGTTCTCTCAACCTCCTGTTGTGGTGGTGCATAAGTGACAGTGCACATTGCTCAGCACTTTCCACCCCGCAGTGGTGATATGCATAGGTCATGCAAACCGCTGTAACCATCACCCTCTGTCAACAGCAATGATGTCACATCATGCAGCTGGGCAGCCAGTATACTACTTGGCTTCTCATGAACTTGACGCCAAAAGGCGCAGTCTAGTCTTTTCTTTTCTCACATCAGGCATGCCTGTTGCTGCAGGTGCCTATGAGAGTCTGGATCTGGAGATGGTGACTGACCATGTGGAAGCCATCAAGGCCTTTCCAGCAATGCCCAAGCCGGAGATCTTTGGCTTGCATGAAAACGCGGACATCACATGTGACCAGAACGAAACGTACAACCTGTTCTCCACCATTCTGGCGTTGCAGCCCAGGGTGTCGGGAGGTGGAGGGGCCAGCAGGGAGGACACCATTCTTCAGCTTTGCGAGACCATCAATGCAAAGGTCAGTTTGCTTTGTCTCACCCTGATACTCTTCACACACTGAAACATCAACACTATAGCGCATCGCATGCACTTGCTTCTGGCGTCATGCGCAGCAGCCTGAGCATCATCTGGCTTTTCCAGGCTGATTTTTCCTGTTGCTATACCATGCACAGTGCTCAGTGCATGTGCACTTGTACCACAGGCTTGACACCTATCAAATCTGCTTGCTCTGCAACATCGAGGTATCTGGAGCACTGCTTGTTCGCCCAAAACGAAGAGTCAACAACTACGTACAGCGCTACTGCTGTCTTGATGTCTTCCAGAATTGACATTCATCTTCTTCTATATGTAATCAGACTTGCTGGCTGGCTAAAGCATTTTAATCTCTCTCTGCAGGTTGCGGCACCTTTTGATGTGGAGCAGCTGCAGCGGCAGTACCCTGCCACATACCAGGAGTCCATGAACACAGTGCTGGTGCAAGAAGCCCTGCGCTACAATGCCCTGCTGGAGGTTGTGGCAGCCAGCTTGAAGGAGTGTGGCAAGGCTGTCAAGGGCCTGGTGGTCATGTCACCCAGCCTGGAGGCTGTGTCCAACAGTATGTATGACAATCAGGTACAGAGCAGATATACGCTTGCAATCTACACTCATGGGCATGTCGTGCGCATTGCTGCTCAAAACGTCTCAACAATAGCACCAACTGTGGCATCTCAGACGCATCAACGTGTCACGTGCTTCAGCTGCCAGATTGGTGACTGTGGTGATATGACAGGTTCTACATGTACTTCTTGCAAAGCACTGGCGCATGCAGCAAATAAGCTGACTTTGCTCAAAGAGACCAGGCCATCAGACTGAAAACTATGTTGTCTGTTGTGTTTGCAAAACCCCTGTGACAAATGACTTGAAACAGCATGACAACTACAATAATAAATAACTCTGCTACTGGTGCTGTTGTAGGTACCAGAGCTGTGGGCAAGTAAAGCCTACCCCAGCCTGAAGCCTCTAAGCAGCTGGGCGAATGACCTGCAAGAGCGAGTGCAGTTCATTCAGAAGTGGGCGCAGCAAGGCACTCCGCCTGTCTACTGGATCAGCGGATTCTTCTTTCCTCAGGCTTTCCTCACCGGGACAGTGCAGAACTTTGCTCGCAAGAATGCCTTTGCCATAGACACCGTCAGCTTTGAGTTCCAAGTGATGGATCAGCTGCAGGAGGAGACATGCACAGCTGGTCCTTCTGATGGATGCTACATCAAGGGGCTGTACATAGAAGGGGCGCGGTGGGATTCTGAAAGGCATATGCTGGCTGAGTCAAGACCTAAGGAGCTGTTCACTGAGATGCCAATTGTGTGGCTGAAGCCTGTACAGCATAGAAAACCCTCCGTGCAGCAATTTTACAACTGCCCCATGTACAAAACCCTGACACGTGCAGGCACCTTGTCCACCACGGGTCATTCAACCAACTTTGTGATGTTCATTGAACTGCCTTCTGATCTGTCTGAATTGCACTGGATCAATCGTGGTGTGGCTTTGTTTACTAGCCTTGACTTCTAGTTGCAACTGATATTAGCAAAGTTACTCAACGAGCTCCTGCATTGGAGTTTTCTGAAACCATGGGGCAGGATGTGCACGGCATTACCTGCGCCCTTGTAACGCCTCCAGGGGTGTCTAACCTGGTCTAACCCAAAGTGCAAAGGAACATCTTCTGATGAATGTACTGCTGATGCGTCGATCAGCCACACTTTTAGGCTGCTTCAGCTTGTAATCTGTCTATTTTTTGCAGTCGATAAGCAGGCCTGTCGTCTTGGCCCCCCTGAACAGTTCGTTGGCGATTGCATGGCCGGCATCGAGGCCTTTACCCAGGTACGACTGCCATAGCCGTGTTGTTTCGGTCAATCGATCGTTCAGCAACCATAACACGCAAACCACTACCTGGGCATTTGGCACTTGCCCTTCTTGAGGATCGAGCTCAGCACTCAGCTTTATTGATCGCCCCAGGTTGAAGGGGTGAGAGTCTACAAAGGTGGTGAAGAGTTGCGTCGGGCAGCTGCTGCATTGTCTGGCCCTTCACTAGCTCCAAAGCCAAGCCTTACAGTGCCACTGCCCCCACAGCAGGCACGCTTGCAATGCTCTGCCTTCTGCAACAACTGCTTTCTGCTGGGCCTGTGCACCTGCTCAGATTTTGCTCGTTATTGCAACAGGCAAGCCATGTCGATAAAACCGGCCACACCTCCAAGACAAGCAGTTTCAATGACAGACGAGACTCACGGGATCAGCCTGACCCTGCGCAACCTGCAGACCCGCAATCAGCAGACTTTGAACTGGTGTATAATCAAGGTCTTACTTTGCAAGAGAGAGCTTCACAGGCTGGGGGCTCTACACAAGGGCAGTTGGACCTGCTGAAGCAGGCAAGTCAACTCACTGAAGCAAAAACTGCAGCTTGTGTAAGCCTTGATGCTTATTTAGCCAATTGTATGCTTTTGCATATGTTGACCTGCTCAGCTGCAAGTCAAACTATTGTGATTGCTGCAGGCTTGCGACAAATACCATGAAGCTTGGCAACTGCAGAACAGCTCTCATGCTGCACTGTACAACTGGGGTGTCGCACTCAGTGATATGGCGCACCTAGAGGAGAGGACCGAAGAAGATGCAGCCTATCACTGCCTGCTGGCTGCTGCAGAAAAGTATGCCTTGTCTCTGTTTTACAGCGCCAATAACCCGCAGGTATGATCTGCCAGTTTTGCTGCATAGCTTCAAGCAAATTGTCAGTGATGACCTAATAGCAGATCAAACATGCAGCACTGATGCGCGTGCCTTGCAGCGACATTGCATGAGCCTTCTGACAGCTAATCAGGTCAAGAGCTCTGTGTCTTTAAGGACTACACTGACGTGCAGTAAATCCTGTGCACAGTTGGCATGCACTGGTAATAATTAGGGCTGCTGTTACTGCATGGCAGCTGTGGACCTGCAGGACACAGACCCCAGTCAAACATCACTGCAACAACTTACAGTGCTAACTCACAGTCCCAAAGTGTGTTTGTTGATTGAGGCCACATGCCTAGTGTTCTGAACTATTACATTTGACTGTGCTGCTGCATTTGACCCGCTGAGAATGTATTCATACCCTCAGAACCAATGCATCTGTGGTAATCTGTGCAGGCGCTAAACAATTGGGGCCTGGTCCTGCAAGAGCTTTCTACCATGCGCACACCCTCTGAGCGCGTCCTCCTGGTTCAGCAATCTGTTGCCAAGTTCCGGCGAGCCATTAGACTCCGCCCTGAGTTTGACAGAGCTTGCTACAACCTGGGCACTGTGTACTATGCACATGCTTGCTCACTCCAAAACGAGGTGCAGAACCCTCAAGCCAGTCAGGTCAGACTTGCTGCTGTTTGTGTCTGACATGCCATTCCAAAGCAGGCAGCCATGCTTCCTAGCTCTTTCACCACAGACTCAATTCTGCAAAGTGAGAATAAACTGGATGCATTGCATCGGGCACATGGGAGTCTCAGGCATGTTGGGGAGGACGTCAAATTGCTGCTGTAAGTCATGCCTGGGTTGTTCTTACACACCATGGTTGTAGAAGTCTTTCATGTGCAAATGCACCAGATTGCAGTGCGCTGACAATTATACACCAGCAGAACAGCAAACAGGCATGCCAAGTCAAGCACTGGAAACATGGGCCACTTATTGTGCTTATCATGCACTAATGCACATGTTATCGGAATTGCAGGCACCATCAGGCAGTGAGCCGGTATCTGAGGCAGCGCTGAGGCGGACTTTCTCGTTGGCAGCACAGTATATTCTGCTGTCGTATGTCCTGCAGCCAGCCAAAGATGTGTACAGCAAGTCGTTACAGGTCATCAAACAGCTGCTGCCTCTTCCCCACCTGAGGGCAGGGCAGTTACTCGCAATAGCCCCTGACTCCCTAGATTCTGTTCCTGAGCAATGGTTGGTCAGCTTGTTTGTGCTGGACCAGTCTGGGTTCAAAACAGTTGCTCCCCAGGATCAGCCATATGATCAATCCGATCAGTCAGCGGCTCCAGCAGTACAGGAGGCAAATGGCGATGGCAATGCTCAGCATGCCCAGCAGGCAGACAAGGGGAATGACAGTCAACAAGGTGCAAGCTATGAGATTGAGCTGAGTGATATAGCGTGTGTCAAACCCTGCAATGACCCTAGCTTGCCTCCAGGGTATGCTTTCTGGGTGTCTACGCACAGCAGAACACAAGGGTTCTATTTTGTAGCTGAGGTCAGTGAAGATGCAGAGGGTTGGGTAGATGCTTTGCATATGGCCTCCTTTGCAGCAAAGCAGGGCCGTATGCAGATGTTAGGCAAAGCTCTAGCAACTGCTAGTGGAGAGCAGCAGTACCACTCACAGCCAGATAGGAGTAGCACTCCCTTGGAGGCAAAGTAAGCACAGTAACTGAAGAACAACTGTTGTAAGGCATCTGGGTGTCTGTTACTTTCTTGTTTATGCCATATAAATGCGAGCTTGTTCGTAGCTTCGCTTTGAGTGCTGGCTTGTTTGTAGCTTCGGTTTGAGTGTAGCAAGTCATACGAGGTATGTATGCCTATAGGTATACCAATCATTGAATATACCAATTATTGAACAGCTATCCATATGGTGCCTTTTAGCGTTATTGCTGCCATGATGAGCCAATGCTGCACAAGGATCCAGTTGTCATGCTCGTATATTCTTCTTCTGGCAGCTCAGGCGTCAAAGCCTTCGACCTAAAGTGCACTGATGTGAACACGGCTCCACGGTTATGCACAATATGACCATAATGGTCACAATTGTGACCGGCAGCGTGCTTCTCGACAGCGCATCGCAACATCCAACTCAGCCTCAGCTCAGCTCACAGACAGCAGCATACGCGACTCGACAGCTTACCCACTTGTTCGCAGCCGCACAACACAGCCCATTTTTCATACCTGCTTTCTTTATTTTGCTACTTTTCCGCCGGGCATTCTCGCATCCACACTCACACATCTAAACTAACTTGTGCCATATCACAGACTTGGCGTGGTTGCTCGTGGAGGATGACACCGAAGTTGCTCGTGCGGGTGAACGCGGATCACGTGCAAGGAGCACTAATGGACCATTAGTAATGGTCACAGTTATTGTGGTTTACGTCTGTAGTAGCGTGCGTTGCAAGTGGATCCACTGATTGCCTCGCTGTGTATGGCATCCTCTCCACAGCAATAGCACATTTGTCTGAGCGATGTATCACATTTAAGGTAATAAGGAGCAGTGCTAGCCTAGCACGGTTTCACGGTGTTTTTGCGTAACCTTGCCCTCTGCTGCAGGCCAAAAATACAGACAAAAGTCACTTGAGCCAATTCCCAGACGAGTATGCCGAGCTTGCCGATGTCATTTTGGTGGTGGAGAACTTGCGATTACCGGCTCACAACCAGATCTTGGCTATGCATTCAAACTTCGTTCGGAAATTACTGCTGGAAACAGGCCCTCGCAGCTGGCAGGACCCTGTGTTGATGGAGACCTGCCTCCAATGCCACACAGCTGCCACGGTCAAGCTGTTCTTGACAGCTGCATACAGCCTAGGCAGCCTTACCTTTCCTTCTGTACAGCAAGCCTGGCAATTCTGCTTGCTGGCTGATCACCTGGATTGCCCCAAGATGCTGCAGCAATGCAAAGAACATATCAACAGCAGCATGGAGTCAGCTCAGCTCAGCACATCCAAAGAAGCGCTAGATTGGATTATGACTGCTGACAAATTGGGCCTGGACAGCTTAAACGATCTCTGTGCATGCAGGATTGCTAGTGACTTTGGCAGTCTGCAGCAAGAGCCTCATATGCAAGCCCTTCCTGCAGCACTTCTCCTACTCATCATGCAATATATGTCCACCATGGTTCACCAAGAGGAAGAAATTTGGACTCGAGTGAAAGCTGCTCTAAAGAAGCGCAGCAGCAAAGCTTTCATGCAGGAGAAAGCATACAACTACGAAGGTTACTCAGCCAAGATTACCTACAGCTTCTTTTGTGATGAAATAGACTGTCCAGGGCACACTATTTTTAAGGACATCAACGGCAGTCCATGGGATTCCTGGCGAGGTTTAAGAGCCTATGGTAGATACCACTGTAAAGAGGAAGAGTGGAATGCAGCAAGTCCCACATGTACTCACAACTCATCACATCAACGTCTAAAGGAGGGACCATTCTTGCCTCCCTTTCTGCAAGACATTCTTAAAATTGGTCATGAAAGTGCATTTTACTGCTCTTAAGATCCCTGTGACGTCTTGCCTCTATCTCGTGTGATCAGCTGAACTGCAGAGGTTGTTGGTATTTGGCATTCAGTATGGAGATGCGGTATGCAGAAGGTTCCTTGGATCTCAGTCTCCAATTAGCAAGCCTTATTGCAAAACGGTACAGTCTAGTTTGAGATGAGAACAGCAGTGGAGAATTTATATGACTGTATTGCTGCAAGTGCTGTAGTTATCCAGACAAGTCTTCCACAGAAACTAGGGCCTAGCTTGGCTGTTGGCACCTTGTCTGGACTAAGAAGCATTCAAGCAGCGTATGCTTTCAAAGCATCACAGGGCACAACCTTGTCGTCACAGCAGAGCAGAGTGTAGAGACTGTACGCATGTGCAGGTGCTTATGCAACATTCACAACCAGGGCTGGTCCAGAGTTGTGTTCGCTCAAATGTAAACAGAAGTTTGTGCCCAAATAGTTTCCCTTACGTTCTGCTGTCTTTTGGTCTGTACCAAAAAGTTCATTTGTGGCTAGGAAGAAAGAGTTTAGTCATTGTAATAGCTCTTACGAAGAATTTGTCGCACACAAGTGCTACTAGTGAAATGAGTGCTCTTGGCTGTGGCCTAACCTCAAAGTTTTGTTTTTGCCTGTCGCCCAAGAAGGTGTGCATTCCTGTCCTGCACGCCTGCCAAAAGTGCGGCACCTGCTTATTAAGTACAGTCACCCTTGCACATGCGTTGAGGTCGATGACAGTATGAATTACGCTTTCTTACTCAGAAGCTGAAGATCATGCAGGGAACTTTGTTAAGGCCCAGATTTCACAATCCATGCAAGCTTGCAGGCTGACTGTCTCCAACTGAGTACTGCACATTGTCCACATCATTGCCTGCAGCTGCACTTTATGACACTGAAGTCAGCAGTTTCAGGTCAGCATGTTAAGCATGTTTGCAATACAAAACCAGCACTGAGCGCATCATCACAGAAAACACCTCTGTGTATGCAAATTAGCTGACCATGCCAGCTTTCTGTAGGCCCAGCTGCCTGAAAGTGGCTGTTCAACACAGGCCGCAGCAGAGCAGTGTGTGAGATATATGCATTTGCAGCAGTGAAAAAACCCAATCTTGCAAAGACCACCCGAAAGTATGTTTACACTATCTAGGTTGCTAGCTGCTTGCCAGTGGTGGTTTCCTGGGCAGATGCTTGAGAAGCCATCCTGACTGCCCTCTTCTTGGCCAGAGACTCTGATCGCCTCTCCCTCTGCTCCTTCAATCTGGACATCAGCA
>JAABUP010008415.1_pt1 | contig 13174 bp, 9 predicted proteins | sample 5559201 | NCBI WGS metagenome assembly JAABUP01 (sample SAMN10711887, study PRJNA513373) | rock metagenome | isolation source: Antarctica rocks | place: Antarctica | reverse complement strand
GCGAAATGGTTAGATTGAATGACGATGCTTGGCGGAGCAGGGGTCTGGAAGCTTCAACTACAACACAGTCCTTTTTCCACATCCAGCCGACCAACGTTTACAATTGGTGTTATTCCTTGCCATTATGGTAAGCTCATTCTACTGTGGCCTATAGATACTACTGCTGACAGTCCATAGTCCGCACAAAATACAAAGGGAATTCAGACCCTCCTCGATGTAAGGACAGCGATACGAATCCTATAAAATGCAATACTAAAGCTACCCCAGGCCGAGAGAGAAGCCCAGAAGATCGTTCAGAAAGGTGCGTCTCAGTGTTTCCAAAAGCAGTGGGTAACATATGCTAATCGCTTCCAGCTCGAGAGTGTATGCATCCATAAACCCACTCCCACACCCCACCTAACCCCCTCCTAGACCGATCCAAACGAGTAAAAGACGCCAAATCCGAAGCCGAAAAAGAGATCGAGGAGTATCGAAAGCAGAAAGACGACGAGTTCAAGGAATTCGAGAAGAAGGTGCCTGCTGCCATGCATACGTGCCCCCACACTTCTCCCCACCAATTGCTTATTCGAATGGTTCAATAATAGCAAACCGGCGGCAACAAAAAAGCTGAAGAGGACGCTAGCAAAGATGCCGATGAGCAGCTTAAAAGCATCAAAGAGGCGGGCGTGAAAAAGGGTGATGAAGTCGTGGAGGAGCTGTTGAGGGTGGTTACGGATGTGGAGCCTGAGGTTCCTGATCGGGTTGCTGCGCCGAAGGCATGATCCACCATGATCTGTATAATAGGCGTTTACGCATTCATTTGTTCTTGATAGAATGCTGTGCACGAGGCATTGAGGGGCTTTGACAGAATATTTGTCTACTGTGTATCAGGCTAGATGGGAGTGAATGCTATGACATTGTTGCACTTTTAGTATGTTGAAGCTATCGAGAAGAATAGAAGATGCTGACATTGAAAACTGAATTATACTAATATGTCTAATCTAAACAACAAAGCCGCCCAAAAAATGACAGAACTTGTACTACCCTATCCTAAGCTGAATCGAAGGCGCGTGATCGAATCTGCAGTGTATGTTCAGCATTTCGTTAACTTTGACACGAGGGAGGGTGTACTGACTAGACATCTAGCGGTCGTCGACATGTATGCACCTATCACTGGAGTAAGGCATATGAGTTACCCGGAAATGATTGAGGCGTGCCAGCAGCTGAGAATGGGAAGCAATTGCCGTCAGGCGCACTCGCCTTGCTAGCACCTTGAGCTAATCATCATTGCACAGTCAGTATTGCCATTTGGAGGAGCATCAAGAGTGATGCGACGTGTCCAAGAAGTGTGCAACGTGGGAAATACCCCTGTAACATATTCCGCGAATCCCACAAGCTACGGATAAGGGAATTATGGATTCGAAAAGACTTACTATAGGGTCCGATCCAAACGACACCGACGCAGCCATTATAGAGACTGCAGAAAGTCAGGCATTCATCCAGTGTCTCGAAGATCGTGGATTGCAGATTAGTGTTCCCAACACCGCCATTCGTATTTTGTTCGCAGCCAATTTTGTAGGATTTGCCGAAGGTGTCGGTGAAAGTGCTGCCATTGTACGATGGGCTCTGCGTGCAAAGGTTTTGGTCGCCAACAGCGCCAGGAGTGACTGGGCCGTTGACAGGCACGGCGGCGATGACGTTTTGGGGATAAGCGAAACCTGGACTGCTATTAAGCGAAATAAAGATTTGACAGTTGTTCTCATTGTTGGGATCAGCAGGGGCTGTATAAGTGACACCAGCGCACCCGTCGAAAATGCTGCAAACTGCCAGACACTCCTGGAAGTTATCGGCGTGGGTGAATCGGTCGCTTGCTACACCATCGAGATAGCTGTAGCACTCGACATTGTATTGAACACCGAAGCTATCGGATTCGACTGGTGTTGGTGCTGGGTAATTAGTGGCGGGGGTAACCTGGGCACTCGTGCATCGTGGGTCTGCAGCAGTGTTAGGGCCAACGGTATGATGGGTTGAGCCTGGTGTGGTGCCAGGAATACCACCAGACCCAGCCGGGATCAAGCCAGACCCAGATGGCGACATACCTGAGCCGACAACATTTGTCCCTGACGGCATAATGCCTGCAGGCGTCGTCGTAGGTGTGATACCGGTGACAGGATATTGACTCTCTTGACTTAACTGGCTTTCTTGGCTCTGCTGGCTCTGTTGACTCTGCTGACTGCCCTGGCTTTGGTCACTTTGCTGACTTCCCTGGCTTTGACCGCTCTGCTGACTTCCCTGGCTTTGACCGCTCTGCTGACTTCCCTGGCTTTGGCCGCTCTGCTGACTTCCCTGGCTTTGGCCGCTTTGCTGACTTCCCTGGCTTTGTCCACTTTGCTGGCTCTGCTGGCTTTGCTGACTCTGTTGGCTTCCCTGGCTCTCTCCACTCTGCTGGCTTTGCTGACTTTGTTGGCTTCCCTGGCTCTCTCCGCTCTGCTGACTCTGCTGGCTTTGCTGACTTTGTTGACTTTGCTGGCTTTCTTGGCTTTGCTGGCTCTGAACAACGGGTGGAGCAGTAATGGTAGTCACGCCAAGAACGCTTTCCTGGCTGATCTGACTCTCTTGGCTCTGCTGGCTTTGCTGGCTCTGCTGGCTCTGCTGGCTTTGCCGGCTCTGCTGGCTCTGCTGGCTCTGCTGGCTCTGCTGGCTCTGCTGGCTCTGCTGACTCTGTTGACTTTGCTGGCTCTGCTGACTCTGTTGACTTTGTTGACTTTGTTGGGAAAAGACAGAAGCTTGACCTCCAGAGCCTCCAGGAACGGAAGCTGGGGGGGTGATGGTAGCAGGAATGACAGATGTTACAGTGCCACTAGTCTCAACTCCTGCAGAATTGGTGCCGGAGACCACCTCTACAGAGGTTGAGGGAGCTGCTAGCGCATACAAATTGGCGAAATTAGGATAGCCACCACAAGCTTCACCGCTATCTCCAGAACAAGGTATAGTCGGAGGCGCCTGCCTTTTGACCTTCCGGCGGGTTGCAACTGGCGCCTCTGAAGGCGCAGCACTGCCGCAGTTACATGTATCACCTAGAGTCAATCAGCGAGGCCTTCCTTTTAAATCACGTACAGGCCACCACGAAACATGATGTTATTGAACGGCTGAAAAAGTACTAACCATGGTAGAGTGCGTAGAAGGCGCTTCCCTGACAGAAAGTAGCACAATACTCAATTGTCATTTGGCCGCTGCTTGTTACAGCGCCATTGAGTAGGGTACCACCAGAGGGTATAGCGTAGATGCCATCGAAATTGTAGGTTCCATACTTGCTAACAATTGGTGCTCCTGTGTCTGGACTAACAAAGGTTCAATGGTATGTTCGTGGGGTATCACGAGGGAGGCTTACACATTGCTTTCGTAGGGAATGCCATCAGTGCCGGTAGTAAGACCACCTTTAGAAGTTGCGGTCCCGGAGCCTTCAGAGGCAGAGCCTCCAGATCCACCGTTGCTCGCGGGTGCACAAGTACCAGTATTGATCGATATTGTTGTGACAGCCTGAGCAATAGTGCGGGTTACCCCAAAGGCAAGGACCGCCGCAGCAAGGCCCTTCATCTTGATAAGAGAGAAGAAGATTGTCGATTCAGATGCGATAGGTATCAGGTATAAAGAGTGGCGTTACGGCAGCGTATATCCACTGTTCAACAGAAAGACAAAACCAAAAGAGTGTGACTGGAGAAGGCTTGAAGGATCACAGGCATGTCAAAAGCGACAGATCTTATACATGGTTGAGATTTGAAATTAAAAACAGGGCCCTGGAATGATAAATATCGCGTTGGGCCGCGAATGGCGATTCTCACCAACTTCCATTCCTCGGATAGCTCACAGGAATTGAACGCAAACCAGAACAGGGTTGTAATGAAAGCGGAATCAGGTTAGCCATGTGGGGAGAGATGGAATGACAACAGCGCGGTAGTAACATTGTTATTGCATGCAAGCGTTCTCTTGCCATACTATTTAATCGTTTTATACTGATAGCCGTACTTCCTCTTGTGAGCATGTTCAGCATCGAGGTCAGTCGCACAGAGCATTTGATACAATCACTACGAGGCGATCTGCATTGTGAGCGCGTTTCGCTAAACTCATTGGAAGCAGTACGGTTGTGGCTCAAGAAAAAGCGAGCTAGTACCAATAGGGTTAGCCGTTTTACTAGCTGCGTATCATCATAATCAACGTCCATTCCTTTGCATTCCTCCTAGCTATCAACATCATTCAGGCTTTCCCCCGCTTGTCTAAGCTGTTAAGATAAAATTGGTATGAAAGTATACTGGAAGGTTGATAGGTGCACGTACGAAGAGATTGCGATGCGATGCAACCTCCGTGTGAACTCGAGAATCAAATTGATACTCGCCTTGGGACAGAGGGTTCACTTAGATCCCTAGAATAATACACGTCTCAAATTCAGCCATGATGCTACTTCGAGCGATGCATGCGCCTGATGACCCGTGCTAAGCCGCACAGCCCCGCGACCTGCCTGAAGGATGAGACAGTACTATTTTGGTGGCCTACAGCCTCGCTGTAGCGATATGCACATATGGAGCCCTTCTTCCATTTGCTTTGTCTTGTCAGCAAACCGGGACTTGAGTTTCGTACTGTATATCCGCTTACCGTACAAATCTGTCCTTGAAGCATTTATCGTCATTTGCTGCTTGTGCACCTGATTTACTCTTCCTTGTGTAAATTCCCGTCTCAGAACTTCTATCCGTTTTAGAATGTCATACTACGGTCGTAGCTATCCTCTGGGCTCTTGGAACGCAAAGATACCCGTCTTCGGCGAAGGGTTAGAAGATCCCATTCAAACCGCGACGACAGCAATCCATGGTCTGCGGCTATTGACCCCTTATCGCCATAGCCGTTGGTGCTATCTTTGCTGGCATTAAGGCCCGCCGAAATGCAAGCTCGATATCCAAATTGTACATATGTTGCGCTGCCATATTCCTGGCTATAATGTAAGTCTAGATCAACAGCCAACATCAGGCACTGAAGCGCTGTTGCTGATTCACATGTTTCGCAGACGTTACGCCTTCCTTTTCACCAATGACATTATTGTTCACCATGGAGCCGAAATCACAGCCGCCTTTATTCTAGTGAGCCTCATCTGCAGCGACCTGGAATACTTTTTCGACATCCTATTACTTGTAGCAATCTTCAGTCTCCTCTTCCATCTCTATCAGCAATCCAATTCGAGGACACGTACAGCAGTCGAGCTGTTCTATGGGTGCATTACCTTATCTGCTTCATACTCACCGCACTTTCTCTCTCCATTCTGGGCCTAGACTGCCGGAGAGAATGGCTTGAAGTCTTCGAGCCCGAGAATTCGTTGTTCGGACGCCCCAATGGGCTCGAAATACCAATCGTCTATATCGTAAACATCACATTCGACGCACTCTACCTTTTCGCATCTCTTGGAATCTTCGGAGGAGCTATTTGCATATTCACGACCCGCATTCACCGAAACATACGCAATAGTGTAAGACTCCTCCCCATCCTATGACGATACTAGCTGACACTGCACAACAGACTGCATCCCTCGTTGTCATCCCCATTGCTCTCCCTCTCCTCATCCGCGCAGCCTTCACTTTAGGCGTCGCAGTGACCTTCGAAACACCACGGCTCGGCCAAGCCCTCTACATCGCCGATATCGTCATCTACGGTCTCTGCCTGATATTCATTCTCATCGGACTCATCTCGATCAGCATCCAAGCATCCTCCTCATCCGACTCGCGCTCCGTAAGGTCCTTCGATTTCGAGAACATGCACGGAATGCCACGAGGGCCATCCAATGACACTAGTGACCGCATTCTACTAGCAGCGAAGTCGACGCGGTATAGCTCTCATCCGGAGTCGACCCCGAAAGGCTTGATGGGCAGTGATTTGTACCGCGACGGGAAGCTGTCAGGTGCAATGAAGAGTCGTTGGCCGACTCGGAGGACGGGCGCTGGGGGTGGTAGGTTGGGAATGCTGACGTTTTGATGCTTGAGCTTTACATAGGTCTCGGAGAGGAGTGTGAGGCAAGCCTTGGATCAAAAGCAATTAGGATGTACGAGCGAGGTGAACGTAGGAAGGAATATTGATGAAGTTATGATCAATGAAATGCATCGAGCTCTCACTAGTTCATCTCATAAGGTAGTGGGCCTTGCACATTGTCAGGAGATTCAATAAAGGAGTACAGAATAGTAGGTAACAGCTCGAAGGAAGGTTTACATCGGCTTGCTCTTCCTCGCATGCAATCTGATTGGCCCAGAGACCCTATGATTGCACAAATCAAAAGATCCAAGCATCCTACACTGGCACTCGTTCAGCATGTTCGCGCGTCGCGAACGGTCTTGCTGTAGCTGAAAAGCATTCTTGGCATATGTATCAAAGATCGGCTTGAGACACTGACGAGTCGCCGCGCCACAAAAACGACCCAAAAAGGGACAGTCGGGCAACAGGAAAGTGGGAGGGTCGATCGAAAATCGCGCCGAGGGTGAGATCTCTTTGTAAGTACTTTATAGCCAGGAGCAATCGGTGCGCCAACATCGGCCCTAGAGAGCGGAAAAGGAAAAATATTTCAAGACCTCGCTGTCACCAGCGGTAGCTTCGAACTTTATGCTTGATGCCACGCATACACCAGTCACTACGGATCACATATACTCCACTCCATTTCAACTGAACACGCCTAATCATACAATTCATGGACTCGAGTCTCTTCTTGGACTCTCGTGTCCATTTCCATTCTTAAAGGCACACCCGCCAACGAATTGTCACCAATATCTGAAGCATGGACACTGTTAGGTTACAAGCAACGTGGCAGCATTTAGTCAAAGACAGAGTTAGATCTAATGGACACGCAGCATTGAACTATGTGGAATTAGCACATGAAATGACTGCTCTATCCTCCGTCGGTGTTGGTGTAGTAAAAGTTGCTGGTGCATGTGTAGTCGAATTCACAACAGGAGCTCTCGTTCACACTGGGGTCGTAGAGGAAATTCTTAACGGATATGCCATCGGGTCTGCCGCGTGTTTTGCATTGGGCAAAACAGCGCTGAACGAGGGATATACTTAGAGAGAGATGCATCGCGGTCATTCTTGCAAGTCATCAAATAGATCTTGCTCTGGCTGTATTTTCCTTGAAATATAAAAATCCAAGGATCGAGGAAGGGACTCATCTCTCCAATTAACTCATCCTCAGCCTATCTTCAGCCGCAATCAGATGACACCCTTCATACATGGGCGGTCCAAGTGAAATCTTTCCTTCACCCGAGTGGCAGTGCAATTGACCGTGGTAGAGGACGATCTCACGACTAGAGATTGTGTTTGAGTTTCGCTTCAAGCTCTATACAGACACCACACAAGCTGCCACGTTTCATCTGATCTCAAAGTCGTAAGTAGAAAAGATGACGCTCGTCACAAACGCGTGTGACGCGAGTGTTTTCTTGGCACGCTAATCCACTTATACCTCTCTTATTCCGTCATTTTCTTACAGTGATTTCAAAAAAATGCTTCCTTACATCGCGCTGGAAGAGACTGATTGCAGTCCTCGACGCATCGAGAAGCAAGCCGGCGTAGCGGTACTACTGCAGCATTAAATTCTCCCAGCTGTACTTATATGGCACTGTTCGTCCCACAGACCTCTAGATGCTGTTCGAGAGGTATCGTTCCCCTCGCGATCGCTCGTAGGACCTTCAACTCTACACCTCTCTGGCACGAGTCCCAAGATCCACGCATCTCTATCCTTGGACCTGTTATAGAGGACGAGTATGCCACACTCCGGACGACCAAATACCAAACACCCCACAATCCCATCGTCCTTGCCCACGGTCTCCTCGGCTTTGATGAGCTCCGTCTATTCGGCAAGCTACTGCCTGGCGTACACTACTGGCGTGGCATCACCGAAGCACTGACTGCGAACGGAGTCGAAGTCATCCTCAGCCATGTCCCTCCCGCAGCCTCTATCGAAGAGCGTGCAGCCAGATTGAGCGAGGACATTGAGAAGAAAGCTGGAGGGAAGAGTGTGAACGTTATTGCGCATAGCATGGGCGGCTTGGATGCACGGTACATGATCAGTCGGCTAAATCCACCGAATGTCAAGGTGCGGAGCTTGACTACGATTGCCTCCCCCCACCGCGGATCTGCCTTCGCCGACTACTGTTTCGACCGAATCGGTCCTGAAAGATTGCCAACCATATATGGAGCTCTACGGACGATGAAGATTGAGACAGGCGCATTCAGCCAATTGACGAGACGCTACATGGAGGAAGACTTCAACCTGAAAACTCCTGACCGCGAAGGAGTGGCATACTTCTCTTATGGTGCTACCGCCAAGCCACCAATATGGTCTGCATTCAGGCAGTCTCATCGAATTGTGGAGAGTGTCGAAGGACCGAACGACGGATTGGTGAGTGTGGTGAGTAGCAAATGGGGAACGTACAAGGGCACGCTCGTTGGGGTCACTCATCTGGACCTGATCAATTGGACTAATCGGTTGAGGTGGCTGGCATGGGAGTTGATAGGTAATAAGAGAACATTCAATGCTATTGCTTTCTATCTAGATATTACGGATATGCTCGCGAAGGAAGGCTACTAGATTGCCAGATTTCCGCCTCAGCCCGGTTCTGGTACGTTGTATTGCTCTTTGGTACCGAGAACCTTGCAGAGCCTGATCGAAGAGACCAAGTCTCTTTCAGAAATCGAGTCCGCTTGCCCAACGGTGTTGGCGTATCGGGCAGGCTGACCTCATAGCAAGATGTATTTGGTAAAGTGAATACTCATGGTCATTCCGACCTAACGAATCATATCACTTCACTCCAACCTTCCAGCACCTTCTCTTTTCGAATGCCTTCACCAAGGGAGTACCACGTACGGAAGATTTTCAAGCATATGTCACATAATGTGCATTTCTCATGCTCACTGAATGACGTTGAACACCTAAAAATGACACCTCAATATGGCCCACAACGTCAAAGATCGGGTTGCCAAAAAGCCTCGCCTACTACTCATGATGAGGCTCCCTGTCAAAGCACATCAAGCAAATTTCCTCCACGTCGGCTTTCCGGAGAACATGAATCTGAAGATGTCAAGTCGCTACTTCCACAAGCTGATCGAGCCTATAATACCTGTCCAAATGTTTGAAGTAAAAGACCGTGAAGGCTTCTATCACCAGTACTTTGCCTGCGCACCCTGCCTTCGTCTATGACCAAAGGCAGAGTTCCGAGACAATCCGTTCTACTGGGACCCCAGCGAACGCTCTTGCATCGACTGTGGAGTGCGTAAAATGTGCGTTGGGCATAGGACTGGAGACGTCTTTCCATGGGACGGACATAAGAGGGTTGTATGCACGAGCTGCGATGAGTTCAAGAACCCTAGTCCCCGCAAGGCACTGGGGCTATGCGAAGGATGCTGGGCGGTGGGTTCCCAGACATAGATATGGAAATTATGCTCACAGGGGCTACTACGACAGATTGGCTGCTCCGGACGGTTTCGAACATGAGATACTTCACCATGGTCTCGCATGCCGAGGGTGCTTTAAAGTCTTCGACAAGTGCCTCGTGACCCGGCAGCGTCTGTTTCGCACCAACCGTCGCCCACTCTGCCGCTTGAGCCTGGTTGTCTCCTTTGGATGCTGTGTACAGAGCTATCACATTCGTAAGATTGGTACTGCCCATTTGTTGTCCTAGGATTGCCTTTGTTTCTAGGATGTCCAAGACGTTTTAGCTGGCCTTTCTTGCGCTTTCGGATTCGTCAGAGACGTACTCAAGCAAGTCAACTGCCATCGGAAGATGCAGGTTGCACGTAGGCATGCTGATATGAACTCTTCTCCAACAGCAGAGGCTGACATCGACCGAATAGGGGCCATAGACAGATGGTGGTGCGACTCAAGCAAGCGAAGGCCCTAAGCATAAGTGTCATTTACGACATAGCTTACCAGTATATTGAGATCTTCTCAAACATCCAGGATGCAAATCGTGACCTTAAAGCAAAAGACCAAGACGGAACCAATAATTCTTAATCAGATAAATAACCTTTGTTATCGAAATCGTATCAGTGAACCTAGTAAAATTGTCATGGAGCAGAAGCTTGATCCAACATCTAAGGCCAACAGCGACAACGATATGGCAATCATACACGTAGTAAGGTTAAGTCCGATTGCTAATATCACCCACATATTGCCTACCTGATCCCCATTTTCCGTGGCAGGATTTAGGTCGTGCTACATAGAACCATGTGAATTATTGATCGCCCAGCTTGGAGTTATTCACTGAGTTATTCACCTTCTAGTCCTACAGTCCTTCAATTTCACCATACACCATTTCCCAACATTATTCCAACGATAGCAGACTCCACAACTCCACAGAGCTGCCCATAGCAAAGCGCGAACGCCATGGGAAACACGATAAGCGCCATCAAGTCATTACCCCTAGTGAGATTGAAAAGCTTGATTTCCCATACAACATGAACCTCCGAATGGCCAACCGCCTGCTCTACGCGCGCATCGATCCCCTCAAATTCGAGGCAGCAATCCAAGCCGAATCGGCCCCTTTCGCTCTTGCACAAAAGCTATTTGCTTGCAAAGACTGCTGCCGTCTTCGTCCAAGTTACAAGTTCCGCGACAATCGAGAAGATTACGTTACAGACATCGACGGCTACAATCACTACTACGATAGCCGTGAACGGAATGATACCAGACCGTTCTGTATCGACTGTGGATTCAAGAACCGCCGTTTATGTTTCAGGCTGGGCAATACGTTCGATATCGACGTTAGGTTCTCGGAGGCGCAGGTCTTTTGTGATAGCTGTGGCGAGTTTCCTGAACCGAGTGAAAGGAAGATGGACGGGTTTTGTAAGGAGTGTTGGGATTGGGTGTTGGAGTGCCCGGAGGAGATTGTCCAGGTGGAGTCAAAGCATTGCCCAATGCGCAGGGCGATGTTGGCGGAGATGCAGAAGGGTAGTGGGGGGATTTCTCATAGCATTCGGTGTGAGAATGTGAGGTGTCGGCAGCCGTTTTTGAAGTGTCATCATGTCGCGGGTAACGAGCAGCTGCTTGCTAGAAGGTAAGCTACTACGGGTACTCATGGGGCTCCACTAAGAGAGCGAAGCAGGAAGAGGCGGTCCAGGTAGGGCAGGGTCTGGATCATCTGAATAAAAAATTGAAGCTTGACGGAAATAAATTGATTTATATACGCAGCTGTCTTTACTTTGAAAACATCGGCCTCATCGCTTCCCTGCCTGTTTCATGCAGTAATATTCACTAAAAGCATGTTTCTAACGACATGATAGAAGAGAAGGTCGCTGCAAGTATCTACTTAGCTTGCACATTTGATAGTACAGAGTCCCAAAAGAAGAAGGGACCAAGTAAGAGATCGGCCTGAAAGTTTTACAGAGAAGCTATACCACCGAGTGATTGGCAGCATGCCTAGGTGCTCGAAAAATTGCTGGTCATCCTGCTCAACAGATCTCAATGCACTGCTCAAGAAAAGGTTCAGTCCACTACGAAAGGTACTTAATGAAGCTTCTAGTAATATAATTCTGGCAATTCTTCTCGCTTATGATACAAGGGATAATGCTAATCATTACCCTCTCGTTGCACGATTATCGAGTCATTGCCTGCTCGATTATGATCCTGCTCCAGTATGCCACTCCAATCCCTAGCTCAAGTCGAGGATCCAGATGGCTCCTCATTCTCCACCACTCTACTGTAGATCTTGCGTCTACAACCCTTCTTCCACCTTAGCTGCCGTCTGGGCAACTTAGACAATTCCTTACAATTCATACAGGTATACGAATAAATGCCAGTGCCACGCGGGACACCTGATCCAAATTTACAGCAAACGTCGCACCATATCACATAAGCCTGGCCCTGCACTTGGATAAGGTAACCTTGTGAAAACTCGCTTGTTGCTGGAAACGCAGCAAGCGATGCAAAGGCTGTCATCTAGACCGAAGCGGGCTTGAAAGCCAGACAGTACCTGTTCAGTAAGCATTGTGTCCGCGAATCTTGCTGCTGGTAGAGCATGCTTGTACCCCCGACAGAAGAAGTAACGACCACGGGGATCCAAGCCTACTGAAGCGACAACGATTGCATGCTGGTAACTGAAGGGTGCGATATGAACGTAGAACTTGCGGTGAGCAAGTCTCAGGCCTAAAGTGCACGAATGGTAGTCAAGATAGCTCATGATTTAGTATTTCGTCTCAGTGGGAATGCTTAGCAGATCAGGGGTGGCAGGCGTCATAATCTTTGGGAGGCCGATTTAAGGACTTGGGCAGGATAGGTCCTTTCGACAAATTCTTTTTTTTTCAGAAGGCGAAGGCAGTAAAGTGGCTGCTATGCCTTCCCTCGTTCTCTCATGATCCATATAGCATACTTATCCTTGTATTCTGAGCAAGAGATGTCGAGAGAGCAAACGTCAAGGCGTATCTCAGGTGAGTAAGCCGATCATCGAAAGTCTTCTGATGGTCCTCTCACGATCCATCGAGATGAGACATACACCGCGCAAACGTCAAGCGATACCCTAGCTCCATCCATCTCGAGCCATCTTATGCAACCAGCAGCAGCCTAACCAGAACTCGATCTTGGACACCCAGCCCTCCCACCACGTTCCTATGCGCCTCACATAGCCAGCCTCGCCATATCTCCCACTGGGCCACTCCACGAACAATCCTCACAAACACCACAACCATCAAGGCCCTTACCCCCATCCGCTGCTCTGTCAAGCTTCCGGCAGCTTCTGCACACCACGTGGCTGACACCTTTGATCCAGATGATTGAACCTATCGAATAAGCAGGCTGATCACCACTCATACCACAACCGGTTCCAGAACGCCACGGGTGGCAGCAACGAAGAGCACGATGACAGCACAGATCCGTAATCGTCCGCGGCAAGGTGTTCAAATGATTGCCAGCGAAAGATTCTCGGCGACGGAGACGAGAGCATGTTTTGCAAGAAAAGTGTGGGGGGCCTTTGCGATCGTAGAGTAGGACCTGCATTTGAATAAGGGTTGAGCGTTTGAGAGGGGTGATGAGCTTGTTGAATCTGCGATTTGTGAATTTGAGACATGTGAGGGACAGCACGTCGAGATCGTGGTGATCTTGAGGAGGAGCTCGGCGGGGAGAGCTGTGAGTGACTTTCTCGAAGATATATTGGTTGATGCTTTGTTCAAGTGGAAGTCGAGG
>JAABUP010008414.1_pt1 | contig 13174 bp, 14 predicted proteins | sample 5559201 | NCBI WGS metagenome assembly JAABUP01 (sample SAMN10711887, study PRJNA513373) | rock metagenome | isolation source: Antarctica rocks | place: Antarctica | reverse complement strand
CTTCATCTGCTAGTCCTGAGACATTCTGTAGCATTGCTGCTTGCTGCTGTATCTCTGCTTGCAGCCAGTGCATGTCCATGGCCTGCATTTGTCGTATCACACATCTTGCTTTCTTGCCAATTTCTTTTGCGCACTGATTACTTCAGAAGCCAGACCTGGTCATCTTGTGATACAACTGCCTCTGTCACTGTGAAGCCTCGCTTGTCTTCCTGAAAAGTACAGACTTGGTAGAACTTGCACAGCAAGAGTCAGCAATGTCGAGTTGTGGGCAGGGCGGTTGCTCACCGCGAAAGACAGCTTGTGATGCAGCAGGAAAGTGTAGCCTCCCAACATAAGACAAACCGATACCATCACCTATTGCAGCACACACACAGGTCAGGGTATTTTCCGTACAATGAGCAGGCTTGAGGCTACACTTGCAACGCACCGTCAAGGTCGAACGTCTCAGCATGCTTCGTGCTCGTGATTACGCTGAGGAACCGCCACAGACGCAGGTGCGTGATGGTAGTGGTAAGATCAGTGTGCAGGCTGAGCAGCGCGGAGGTGTCTGGCGTCAGTACGCCATCAGCCGGGGGTCCACGTTGCGATTTGACAGGCGATATCATTGCATGTCACCTTCATGCCCAAACAGACTGGGCAGGACAAGGAAGTGGTTTCGCGACATTTACTGGGGGCTGAAATGATGAGCAGTCCCGAACTTATGTCGCTACGTAACAGCCAACAGCTGCACCATGCTAAGTCATACGTATACAAACTCGATGCCGCAGGCCTTGCCGCATTGACTGGCCACTGTCCGTCGGCATCTGCCAAAGCCCAAGTGCAGCGCTAGATCTGGGCAAGAAATTAGTAATTCCAAAGTGACTGGACTTTTATGACAGGCTAAATAATCTAAACCTGTTGATGACATGCAGAGATGCAGAGAAGTGCAAAGACTCCGCAACATGTTTCAGGCGCCCGGCTGTACGGCAACGTGCCTTCACGCCCTGCAACACCTGCAGCGATGATGTAGCGTAGCCTCCTGGATGAGTTTCCGCCGATTTTCGGTTGCGAAGGCTTCTTGAATTGCTTTTCCCTCGTCTGCAAGTTCTCGACAAGAAGCAGAGATTTGCCTTGTACAAAGCTTCCAATTATATGGAGCCTTTGAGTGCAAGAGAGCAACGCAAGCTACAAGATGAAATTGCTAGGCAAGAGAAGCAAGAAAGGGTTGCAGGGCAGCAAAGACTTGTTAGGGAGGGGCAGTTGCAGAAACAGCAAAAGGTATTTGCAGCAGCTCATGAGCAAGTGTACCAGCAACATGTCTCACTTATGCACTCATCGAAATTTACATCGACCTGCAGAGACAGCAGGAGATGCTCCAGCACCAGCATTCACAAGGTCACTGGCTTTCACATCTGGAAACAGCGCCCACGTTCTACCCCACGCATGACGAGTTTCAAGATCCGATCGCTTACATTCGTAGCATCCAGACAGAAGGCTCCAAGCACGGTGAGCTGGCTGGTCCGCCTAAGTTTGCGTTACGATCTACAACTGGCTTATGCTCGTACGAAACTTGTCTGCTCCGCAGGTATATGCAAAATTGTTCCTCCATTCATCCCGACTGTACCTAGCGGCCTGGTAAGGCAAACATAACGTGCACGTCCGGTTGCTAGTCTTCTGGGTGCGGCTTTTTGTAACTATGACGCTGTTTCGATCTGCAGGTGCTCGAAAAGCCCGATGGCAGCAAATTAAGCTTCTCAACAAGGGAACAAGTGGTGCAACAGCTTAAATGGGAAACTCTGGACACAGCCAGGTTCTTTGACAGTGGCAAGTAAGCGTACAGACTGAGCTTGTGCAGTCTGTCTTATTATGGACTGTATTGGCTATTCTGACATTACCATGATGCCCCTTCAGGACGTACAACATCAAGGACTATGAGCGATTTGCTGATGATTTCCAGCGGCGCCGATTTGGACTGGCAGGTTGCCTGCCTGCCAAAATGGTGGAGGTATGACTCTGCAAGGACAACACAGTTCAAATGCAACATTCAGTGCACGCCCAGCATGAGCTGCATGCTTTGCTGCTGCAGGCTGACTACTGGCGGCAGATGTGCGGCAACGACAACCCCGTAGTTGAATATGGCAATGATGTTGAGGGCACAGCCTTCTGCCCTCCTGATGCTGAGGATCCCTTGGGCAGTACCGGCTGGAACCTGCAGGCAAGCTGATCTTACTTTTCAGGCCATCTTGTCCTCATAGAGTTGGCATCTTGCGTCAACAGTTGCATGCCTTCCGACTTTGCAAAGGTTGCAAGCATGTGTGCTTCCACTCTAGCAGGACTGCCAGCATTCACTGCCTATGCACAAACTACTGTGTTGTGAAACATCGTGCTGCTCAAGGAACACGTGTGGCTTCAGGTGTTGCCTCACGTGGCCCAGTCCACACTCAGATTGCTCAGAGGTGATGCACCAGGCGTCAGCTCCCCCATGCTATACATCGGCATGCTTTTTGCTACCTTTGCCTGGCATGTTGAGGACCACTACTTGTACAGCATCAACTACCAGCACCTGGGGGCAGCCAAGACGTGGTATGGTGTGCCAGCCAGTGATGCAGATGCCTTTGAGGCCGTAGCCAGAAAGCATGTGTACACCGAGGCTGTTGCAGCTGCCCTAGCAGAGGGCAAGTCTGAGGCAGAGGTTGCCGCTGCTGTGCATGCTGCGCTGCTGGGCAAGACCACTATGTTCACTCCCAAGCTGCTGACTGACAACGGTTCGCTTTTCCCTCTGCTTTCAGGGACTGTCAACAGCTGAATCCTGCACAATATATATATATAGCTGTAGACTAGTGGGCTGGACATCTTTGCCTTTGATTGTGACAGCATGTCAGGCAGCACTCATGACTGAACATGAGTGCTGCCTGATTTAACATGAGTGCACAGTTTGGATGTGACAGGCTCTTGGGGAATGGGTCAATCAAGGCAGGTCAATCTCACCATGCAAAAGCAGCAGGGACTGCTCCTCTAGCAAACTGCAATGTCCGTCTCAATGTGCCGTGGGTTGCATCTTCAAAGGTTGTGTGCAATGCTGGTCATGACACACATGGTCTGTTCTGTCAGGTGTGCGTGTGACTCGGGTGGTGCAAGCTCCAGGAGAGTACGTCATCACCTTCCCTCGCGCCTACCATGGTGGCTTCTCAAATGGCTTCTGCATTGGTGAGGCTGTCAACTTCAGCATTGGGGACTGGTTCCCCTTTGGACTGGACGCTGCTCAGAGGTACAGAAGGCTCAGCAGGTTGCCTATCTTGGCCCATGATGAGCTGCTGTGCCTTGAAGGGCTTGCCATTCACGGTAAGGGTTTAGTTGTGCATTGTGTCTCTGTTTGTGTGTGGACATATTGGGTGTCATTGACATGTGTATCATTGACAACAACAGCAAAACTGTGAGCTTATGCACAGAGCAGCAGCTGATGCTCCTTGGCACATGCATGAAATCAGTATAAGCATTAGCCAGATGAACCATGCCTTGTCATGTACAGTCTACCTACTATGCATTCGTCGCTGTTGACAGCACTGCACTGCTCCAAGCGTTTGCCCAGGGTCCCATTTTACCCCCCATGACCCCTGGAACCCCCCCCACCCCCCCCCCCCCCCCCCCCCCCAGCTCAATTCCTCTCAGCCATCACCCAACCTCCCCTGGTCATAATGGTGCTTGCATGCCTGACACCGCCAATCTGCGGTGCCGCCAATCTGCGGTGCTGCCAATCTGTGGTGCTTGCATGCCTGACACTGTCAATCTGTGGTGGTGCCAATCTGTGGTGCTTGCATGCCTGACACTGCCAATCTGTGGTGGTGCAGATGAGATAGACAGTGCCACCTGGCAGCAGCAGCCCCAGGCAGACATGCATGCCACCCTCATGCACTGCTTCCTGCACCTCATCAGGGAGCAGCATGCACAGCGTGCACAGCTTGCAAAGCGTGGCCTCACCCAGGCTTTGCGCCTCCCCTTCTCTGCCAGCATGCCCTGTTGCAGGTCTGTTCCCTCCACATCAGTCTCACACTCCATGCGGCCATGCGCCTCCCACAATGTCTGGGGTTGCATTCACACTGCCTTGCCAATCTGTTGTGACGCACATGCTTTGCATCATCTGATGTCATACCAGCATGCTCTGCTGTATACAGTCAGACTACACCAGTAGCAAAAGGCAACTGCTTTTGGCCGCATGCAGTGTATCTGGTATGGACATACCATGCTGCAGGATTGCAGGTCATTGAAACACAACACTGGAGGCCATGATTCTGTGTCATGCCTCATGTCAGCATCAGATCAAAATTTGGCATGTCATGAGACGGGGCTATCCCATATGCTGTGGCAATGCTGAGCTCATTGTACATTCTGCAGGTGTAAGGGTATGATGTACTTAGCAGAGGTCGTGAGTGGGGATGACTGGACAGTCACCATCTGTTTGGCATGTGCCCTGGCCCACCCCCCTCAGACCAGCGCCCCCTTCAGGATCCAGATCCACCCCGACGTGGCTCACCTTGAAACTGTGGCTGAGAGCTTTGAGCAGCTGCTCAGGCAACCCAACAACTGTCTTGACACATCTGCAGGTATTACTGAGCCATGCCACATGTTGTGCGCGATTTTGCAACACAGCCTATGTGTCATGACAGCACAGGCAAATCACTCTTGACAGCTTCCATGATGCAAACACATTGCGGGGTCATCAAGAGAAAAGAAACGAAAAAGAAAAGACTACGCCTTTCGGCATCAATTTAATGAGAAGCTAAGTATTGTACCAGGCTGCCCAAGGGGTCATCAAGAACATATCAGCACCCTGATCACTAAATGTCAAGAAATGTCATGCATGCTCTCTTTGGCAACACTGACTTACCTTTGGCTTGCTGTCGACTTGATCGCAAATGATTGTGCTCCCAAGCGCAACAGCTATCAGAAAACCTGTGGCAACACAAACAGAGGTGCCCATCAAGGACAAATCTGGCATGCAGTGAGAGTGCCTTCATCATCGACACTGAGCTGCAGGGTCACCATGCTCTGTGCAAGACTGTTGCAAATTTGCGCCGAGCAGATTGCATGCCGTGTAACAAACCAGAGCGCTGCTGATTCATGGTGTGCATCAGTGCCGTAACCAAGGTTGCAGCTGTGATGGATGAAGCTCACAGACAAGCGTCTATGACACAGACTCACAGACAAGTGTCTATGATGTCATGTGCAGTCACAGACTCACAGACTGTGACTGCTGTTTCCTGCAGCACGGGAGCAAGGGCTAGACACATCAGGGCTGACCGAGACAGCCAATTTTGGCTTGCCTGATGGCAGCCTAGACACTGGGAGCCCCCTAGACCCCTTTGACTGGGCGGCAGCCCCGCCCCTTCCCCAGCCTGACCCCCAGGAAGACCCCCACCTGGAGCCCGGGGAATGCTCTGCAGGGACTGCGGTCCCTGAAGAGCTGGTGGCATGTCAGCGTGACGCTCCAGAGCCCCTGAAGGTCACCCCCACCAGATCAGGGTGAGAAAAGAAAAGAAAAGAAAAGAAAATACTACGCCTTTCGGCGTCAATTTAATGAGAAGCCAGGGTGTTATACCGGCCTGCTCAGGATCAGGGTGAGACAGCCTGGGCTGGTGTCACGTTAGCTTTGCTGCAATGATCAGTCTTTGTACTTCTGCTGCAGATCTCAGTGGTGTCCTTTTTAGGAAATGATCTGCATGCACACAATTTTTGATAGTTGCCATGCCGTGAGCTGTGACTTACACCAGTACAAGTTGACAATCAAGTGCGCACAATGTGTCACAATCACAATGTGTGCTGGGGTAGAATACATGCCACACCCAGACAGGCCTTTCTGCAGGCAATGAGTTAGCGTGCTCAGTGTTTGCTCAGTGCATGCTCAGTTCCAAAATCAAAGAATCAATTTTGGGATAAAAGTATAGAGTTTCCAAGTAAGAAAAAGTTTTACTCCGCCGCGGATTTAAAATGGGCCCATTTTAAATCCGCGGCGGAGTAATAGGTGTATGCTCAGTGCATCTTCACCCCATGCTGATGACCTCTCCTGATAGAGTTTGGTGATGCAGGCACAGAACAGGCCGGGCAGCAGCGGTGAGAGGCCCAGAGCCTGCCCCTCGGGATCCCCTGGGGGCTCACACCAAGGCTGCCAGCAGCAGTGGCAAGACCAACACCAACTCGGATGGGCAGCCACCACAGCTGCTGCCTACTTGCCACAGCTGTGGTGAGGAAGTGGTAGATGCAGAAAGGTATGCACCATCACCTGTCTGTCACAGCCTGATCTATGATTGTATGCTGTCACATCTTTGGTCATACGCAGTCGCGTGCTTGCGCAACATGAAACATGCTGCAGCAAAGCAAAGCACGGAATGGTCTTGAAAGCAGTATTGTCTCCTGCAGATTGCAGGGCACAGCCACCCTGTGTTCTGGGTGTGAGCAGTCAAGAAACCCCAGGCGGCCAAATCGTGCCCAGTCTTTGCATCCCGAGGACAGTTTGCCCAGCAGCACGCACTTCCCCACTACTGTGCCAGGCCGTTCCCTGTACCCTAAGATCCTGAGTGGCAAACGAACGCCACGCAAAAGAAACCTAAGCTCGCTGGACCAGGACATGGTGGCCACCCCCCTGGAGGCCCGGGGTCATGTCAGGGGAGCTAAGGAAATGTCTAGGGGTGGCAGCACCACTGCCAGAGAGCAATCAAAAGCACGGCATCTGAATGGTGAGCTTGTGGATCTAAAACATTTCCTCAATGTAGGAACGCGTTTTGACTTGCCCCAGGCGTTTCTGAGTTCAGATTTCCAGTGTAGGAATGACATTTCTGCATTCAAATAAACGTTTCGGGATTGAGAAGAGCTAAACATCTCAAACTACTGAGTGCTGTCTTGTTAGGCTTCATCACTTGGTCAGCCATCACGCCTTCCAAGCTGGCTACACATGCACTCACAGACGATGCCTTGTTGGCAACTACACGATTCGTTTTTTGTGGGCTGCCAAGCAGCGCTTGATATATGGGACTGATGCCTCACCATAATTGTCAGCTTTGCCTGCCCAGCAAACTTGTTTTCTGTACCACCCAGGCTTTTTAGGTAGTTGCAAGATATCCAATGCGTTGTCAGCAATACAGGTCTAGCATGCATACAATCACAGTCCATCAGGCTCTTGTTGGACCTCACCTGACCTGACCTGCTGCTGTGTGACCCAAATCCGCTTTATGATTGAGAGCATCCTTCTTGCTTTCAGCAGGGCTGCTGGAGAATGATGCAGACACATGGTCAGGGGCCAGTGGGGAGCGGCCCCAGGGCCGGGGCCTGGGCAAGCGCCCCTCTGGCAAATGGACCAAGCTGGGGTCAGATGCTGACTCCCCCCCTGGCAAGCGGGCTAAGACCCAGGTCCCCGGGGTCAAAGCAGCCAATGGTGAGTGCTGACTTAGCTACCCATTGACCTCTCCCATACCTCCTTCACAATTGTCCATGATACTTTTGTCAGCCCACGGTGTACACCTGTCAGCCCCTTTTGGCAAATGGTGAAGCCATGGTTGGTCTGTGATGTGCTAGCTCTGGTTGCATGATTGTAGGTGCGTCTGCATGCTGCTCCTCTAACCTGTCTGCCTGTACATCAGCTTACACGTGCATTTTAAGGTTGCTTTGGCTGCCTCCAAAATGGAATATTATTTCTTTGATCATGAGACTTACAAGGCTCCTTTGCATGGAAGGAAGCACTGTTGCTAAATTCCGACAACACAACAGCCAGCACAACGCAATCAGGCAGACTAACTGTGCCACATGTACCTCTTCTGCCAGCATCCTAAAATACAACTTCAAAGGCAGTGTACCACACTGCCTTTGAAAATGAGTTCAGCAAGCTGGTAGAAGACGCACGCATGACACAAGTGTTCCCAGTTTTAGGTTGTGCTGGCTGTCGAGCTGCCACACCTTGCATCCCTCTACACATATCCAAAGCATTGTCAGTCTTCTAAGCAAAAAATCAAAAGCCGACACAGCAGGTCACTGCCTCTTTGTCTGTTCTGCATACATGCTTCAAGCCTTGGTGCCAAACTGCACAGACAGACACTGCTTTGTCCACTTGTAATGCTTCCTGCCTGCCATACATCACCCATCTAACCCACAATACATTCTATTCTATTTCACTCAAGAAGGTCTGCAGGCACCTACATTCCGCCTGGTCCCATGCTGAACTCAGCGTCTACCAGATTGGCGTGCCTGGAGGATGTGGAGATTGATGTGAGTGGGCCTGGTGCGCCTCACCACCTTTTCAGGCGGCGCGTTTTTGCTCCCGAGGACAACAGGGATGAGCGCTACCTCACAGCCAGTGATGTCGTCAAGGTCAGCTCTCCTTGTTCCTTTGCAGGCACTGAACATGATATGAAACCCTAAATATGAAACCCTAAATGTGAAACTCCAAATATGAAATCCTAAATATAGTCAAGGTCAGCTCTCCTTGTTCCTTTGCAGGCATTGCTGACTGAGAGTGCCTTTCCATTCAGAATCAGTATTGACAACAATCACAGCATTGGAGGGACAAGACTAGGTCTCACACGTAACTAGCTTATCATGAGCTGGAAAGCATTTTTATTTTTATTATTTTATATTTATTTTTATTATATTTATTTTTATCCTTATTGTTATTATCACAGACTGCTGCTGTGTACACTCAGTCATACCTCACCTGTTTCTGCATGCTATGTCTAACAGCACCTCATCTGGGTTGACACAGGGCTCTGGTTTTGAGACCAACACGAGTGCCAGCAACATCATCGACCGCTGGACTCGCGAGGCGTGTGCCATCATCGTGCGCCACAACAACCGCAACAGCACAGATCTGCCCATGCCCGAGCTGCCCGCCAGGGCCTACTGTGCCGGCATGGCCAGCAGCTGTTATGTGCTCAAGGCTGTGGATGTGGAGATGCTTATGCTGCCTGGTGTCCTCAAGGAAGACCTCAGGTACTTGATTCATCTTCATTGGGAAGCGTCCTATGTCAAGCTGTTGTCCTGTGAGCCTGCTGTCCCACTCACTTTCCCTCTGGCTCATGTCTGGCATGTCATCACAGCGTATTGCCCTGTCAGGCCTGTATGCATCATCATGGCTCGTGTTGTGCATACGGCCCTGAACCGTGTTGCCAGTCGCTCAATGTATCATATTTGACAAGGGCGGTTGCTAGCGCCCAGTGTCTACCTCTTCACTTGCTGACAGTGCGTCCTACTCACCTCCTGACAACTTGATATACCACATCAGATTTTCATTGCATGCGTACAATTGTTTACATCGTGTTATATGCATTCTCTATTCAAAGACTCAAATTTATGTTATATGGTATTAGCAATGGGCTCAAGAAATTGTTGTTGTTGTTGTTGTTGTTGTTGTTGTTGTTGTTGTTGTTGTTGTTGTTGTTGTTGTTGTTGTTGTTGTTGTTGTTGTTGTTGTTGTTGTTGTTGTTGTTGTTGTTGTTGTTGTTGTTGTTGTTGTTGTTGTTGTTCTTGTTCTTGTTGTTCTTCTTCTTCTTCTTCTTCTTCTTGTTCTTGTTCTTGTTCTTCTTGTTCTTGTTCTTGTTCTTGTTCTTCTTGTTCTTGTTGTTCTTCTTGTTCTTCTTGTTCTTTTCTTGTTCTTGTTCTTGTTCTTGTTCTTGTTCTTGTTCTTGTTGTCTTTATTATTAATATTATTGTTAAAAAATTTGATTGCATGCGTGCAGCAAGGCCATGTTTGATTGTGCAGGGACAACCTGCAGCGCTTCATCTGCAATGTATGGCCACGCTCAGCGTACCCCACCCCCCGCGCCCTTCCTGCACAACCCCCGCCCAGAGAGGCCCCCCGGCCCAACAGGGCAGGCTCCAGACCGTCCTCAGCGCAGCCCCAAGCCCTGCCCAGTGGCACCACCAGATTCTCCAGGTGCTTCTTGCAGGCTTGCATGAGTGAATGCTGTTACAGTTTTAATTCGATGTTTTAATTGTTATTATTATTAATGCTGTGACAGACCACATGGACAAGGCTCACAAAGCTCTTCCTGACCGGTATACAAAGCTGTGCTTTGCGTGCTGGTCAAGCCTTCTGTTGCCTGCTTTTGCACACCTTTGCTGCACACTTGTGCAGTCCTGGGTAGCAATAGCCAGTGTGCGAGGCGAAGGGCGAAAGTATCGCCGGCGAAGGGGGCAATACTCGATTCGCCTTCGCCCTTGGCCATCTGCCGTAGACGAAAGGGGCAATACTCTAAACCCTAACCTGATCTAGGGTTTGTATTTTGGCTCTGAAAGCGGCGACAAGCGCAGTTACAGGCACTTGAACATTGCGCATGATGTCTGGGTCGGTCCCCATGAATGGATAAGCATCTGTTGCTAGTGAAGAGCCCAAAAGTAGCGGTGCTGGCTCTGTGGATACGGTAGATCTAACCGAAGATTACCCTAGCTAGGCACTGGCTGCACTCTGGCAGAGATAGCACCTTGTTTGTGCACAAACCATATCGCCCTGTTTGGACAGATCTGTGCATGCATGGTTGAATAGGCAGCTCTGTGCTTACGAATGCCATGAACAATTGTGATGCCTTCAGTTTGGAGTCAATATTCACTGTTGCCATGCAACATTATGCAAACTTTTGATGAAATAATGTTGTCAGTTTTATTGCATGGTTGGATGCGCCTTGTGAAGGCGAGAGTATAGCCGGTGTTTTCGGAAAAAATGACCGTCGTCTTGGGGATTCGCTGGGATTCGTAAAGTTTCGCCGGCGACTCGCCTTTCGCCCTGACCCAGAAAAGATTATCCTCGCACACTGGCAATAGCCTATGATGCCCTGTTCTTTCAACATGCTTGTTGCTTGCAAGCGTACGAGGTGCTCATTGGATTCAATTTTATTATTGTTACAGATACTATCCAGAGGCAGACACAGCTGCAAGGGGCAGGGCCAGTGGCAGCAGGGCTGATCCCACATGGGGCAGGGCCAGTGCTGACGGGGCTGGGCAGCAGAGGGTTCTCAGGAGGCGTGACCCTAGAGGTCATGGCACTGTGAAGGATGCCAGGCGTGACGCATGGAGGGACAAAGACAAGGAGCAATTGGGTACAGGTGCAAGTCAAGGTATTCTATACACCATCATTATTCTCTTGCCTGCTCTGTTACAAGTATGACTGTGGTATTGTGTCAGCCTTGTGCCTGGAGGAATCCTGTGTCCCATTGTATGTGATACAGCATGCAGCTTGTCTCGCAGCAGGCTGCTTGCGACTAGACTTGGTCTCTGTCTCTGCCTATTGCAGAGACACATGTCAATGCTTCTCTGTGATACTTACTTATGCTTGCAACCATGTGCAGGTTTGGATGTTCTAGCTGGACTAGCAGAGTCTGCCCTCAGTGAAGAGAATGGTGGGTGGGATCTGACTGACCCTCCCCCTCTTGACGTGGACCCCCAGGCCGATGAGGGCCAGGCTCCAGCACCCCAACCCTACTCCCAACCCCCGCCCCAAGGCCCTGCACAGACCCATCCATACAACGGCGCATCGTATGATCAGACAGGGCAGGGGCAAGGGCGCTTCCCAGCACAGCCCCCATCTCATGCACAGGTGCAGTATACTGCCCTTGGCCAGCTGCCTCATCAGGTCCAGCAGTCAGGGCACATCTCCATGCATGGCCATCAAAGTCAGCAGCCATGGGGATTGCAAACGCAGCCCCAACAGCGCTTTGGGGTAGCGCACCCCCAGGGACAGGTTGCATCCCCAGCTCAATGCAACGAGGCTCAACTGCCAGGGCAGCTTCCGGCACAGCGCCCAGCTGCCTCAGTGTCAGTATCTGATGGAATCATCAGACCACAAGCAGCTCGATCCCAGGGCTTCACCCTGCATAGAGGGCATCAGCTGGGGCCAGCAGGGCAGTTGCAAACGCTCCCTGCTCTGCCCAGTGCAAGCTTGGGACCAACTGCTCCCCAGAGCATGGCTCTGGGACCCAGCGCTCCCCAAAAATCCAGCCCAGGATCCCAGCCAGCCCCAGCTCTGGGGTTTCAGCCTGTCAGGCCAGGACCATACAATCCCCAGGGGTCAGCTTTGGGATACCTGCCTGCCCAAAGCGCTGAAAGCAATGGAGCTCAAGCTCCTGAGGCTCTGAGCAGCGATGGCGCGCCAGGCCAAGCTGCAACAAGCCCTACTAGGAATGGACCACAGCCCTCTGTCCCTGGCCACATGCTGCAGCAGTATCCCATGCTGGGAGCATTGCCCAAGGTGCTTGCTCAACCCAACAGTCTGTCAGTGAGTGCTGCTACCTGCCCACAATTACTGTATAAGGCTGAACAGCCATGTAAAAGCTGTTCCTGGCATGCGGCGGCTTGTTCTGCACATGAACTTCTTTGTGGGGCTTCATAGCTGCAGACACAGGGTGGTGAACTCAAAAGATGAGCGGTGTCTAGGACCCAATAGCAAATTTTGCATGTGCTGAATGCTGCATTGCCTGGTGCAGGATCTGAACTGGCCGCCATCCAATGGCTTTGCAGCTCAACTGCAGTCTCTGCGCGCTGCACAGTCAGGGCCGCTTGCAGCTGCCCCAGGTTCTGGCCCCACTTCCGCCCCTGCCGCCATGTCAGACATCAAGCAGCTGCAGTCTTTCTTGACCTCCCACAAGCCGCCAAACCAGCAGCTTGCTGCTGTGCAAACCAGCCAGCCTGCATGTCTGCCCATTTCTTGGGAGGACACCAGGCAGGCCATCAGTCAAGCTAATGCCCAGGGCAGTGCTCCTGCTGCCAAGCCAGCCCAGCAGCAAGGGCTGTTTGATGGGGCAGGGCCAGCCACAGCAGGGCTCAATGGGACAATGCAACATGGCCCTGCCAGAAGCGAGGCAGTGCAAAATGGAACAGGGCTGAATGGGGCCCTCAGGGCAGGTGGCTGCACTGGTGTTACTGTCAGCAGGCATCCTGAAGGGCAGGGCCAAGGGCAGCGCGCAGGGCAGGGCAAGGAGCAGTGCTCAGGGCAGGGGCAAGTCCCAGGGCAACCCCTGGTGCATGTGCAAGACTATGCCCCCAAAGAGACAGCCAATCAAGCAACAGAGCATCCTGCTATGCAGTCTCAGCAGGCTCAGCAGGCTCAGCAGGGCGCATCATGGTATGTGGAGCAGTTGCCTGGGGGTCAGTGGGTGTGTGTGATGCAAGATGGGGCCAAGCTGACATTGGAGCAGCTTTACTACACGCTTGAGCATGTCGG
>JAABUP010008413.1_pt1 | contig 13175 bp, 13 predicted proteins | sample 5559201 | NCBI WGS metagenome assembly JAABUP01 (sample SAMN10711887, study PRJNA513373) | rock metagenome | isolation source: Antarctica rocks | place: Antarctica | reverse complement strand
CCGCCTCTCCAGCACCCTAATCCACTCTTCCCGTCCCCCATTCGACCAGCGCCCTCCTCCGCCATCCGAGCGATTCCCCCTTAATTCTACAGTTGCACTTCGACGTTCGTACTGCGTTCCTTAGTGCTGCGGATCGGCGGCGCGGGCGTATCCGTACCGCGCTCACCAGCGCCCAATTAGCCAAGTGCAACTGTAGAATTAACGGGCGGCACGAATCCCGCCGTATAGCCCAGGTGCCGCTCACCTTCCTCGCGATCATCCAGCCCGCGCGCCGCTTCGAGGAGATGCTTCGCATCACGGAGGGGTTGAAGCGCAATGGTTTGCTGAACGAGAAGGGACTGCCCAAGAGCATCCTGCATCTCGGCATTATGTTCGAGATGGGCGAGTCATACCTGGCCGGGATGCCGCTGTGGTTGCAACGGGCGATCTTCGGCCCGCTCGCCGCGCTCACGCAAGATCGATCGCGATCTCGCTGCATATCTGACGCCGCCGCCCGCCGCGCCCGCGCCGAATTGGGAGAGCGCCACGCCGACCGTATAAAACGGTGCTCAATATATTTGGCCGTGTCGGCATGGGGTCCGGGGGTTGAACCCCCCGGCTGAGAGCAGCCATAGGCGGCATAGGCGAAGCCCGCCTGCGCGGGCTGGACGCGGCGCGGCGGTCAAGCATTATGCGCGTTGCTATAGGCACTGCGAAAATCCTGGGCACCCGGGACGCAGCGAAACGCCCACACCGCCACGCTGTAGCGGCAACCGCTACGCGCAAAGAACAGGGGCGGGCGTTTGCGACGCCCACCCCGCTCACCATTTGCTCACATGGTCGCCACTCTCCAGTCGAGGACAGACGAACATAAAGAACGACCGAGGCGGCGAGTTTCCTCGCCGCCTCAATCACCTGGCTGGGCTACAGGGATTCGAACCCCAACTACCTGATTCAGAGTCAGGCGTCCTACCGTTAGACGATAGCCCAACGTCCGGCAACAAATATACACATTCCGGGCGCGCGATGCAACCCCATCGAAATGAAGTCGTCGCTCACCACGCCGGGTGCCGCGCGTGCCAGTCGGTGCGCGCCTGATAGGCGCGCGCGACCGCGAGGACGGCGTTCTCCTCGCCCGCCCGCCCGAGGATTTGCAGCCCGGTCGGCAGGCCGCGCTCGCCGAAGCCGGTCGGGATGCTGATCGCCGGGGCACCGATGATGTTCCCTACCTGCGTCAGCCAGTGCCGCCCCCCGCGCGGGAAGTAGTCGCTGAACCGCACGTCGAGCGGCGAGGCGACGGTCGGCGTTGTCGGGGCGAGGACGCCATCATAGCGGGCAAGCAGCGCGTCCCAGGCGCGGCGGATCTCGCGGCGGATCCGCAGGGCGGTGACGTAATCCTTGGCGGGCATGAAGCGCCAGCCATACGCCCCGACCCGATCCTCCGGCGCGGTCAATTCCTCGACCTTGCCGCTGGCGACGAACTCCTCGAAGGCGCTCATCATCTCGCCATCGAGGATCGCTCCGACGACCGCCTCATAGGGGAAGTCCGGCAACTCCACCTCCTCGATCGTCGCGACCGTGCGGAGCGCGTCGAGCGCCGCGCGCGTGTTCGTCACGACCGCCTCCTGGCTCCCCTCCTCCCACCCGGCGGGGACGGCGAGGCGGAAACCGCCGGTCCGCTCGCGCTCCGGCACGTAGCGGTACGGCGCGTCGATGCTCGTCTCGTCGGCGGGATCGCGCCCGGCGATCGCGGCGAGGACGAGGCCGCAATCATCGGCGGTGCGACACATCGGGCCGAGCTTATCGAGGGTCCAGCTGAGGGCCATCGCGCCGTGACGGCTGACGCGCCCGTAGGTCGGGCGCAGGCCGGAGACGCCGCAGAACGACGAGGGGGTGAGGATCGAGCCGACCGTCTCGGAGCCGATCGCGAACGGGACCACGCCCGCCCCGACGCCGAACCGGACCCGCTCGACGACCCGCCACTCCAGGCGTCCGCGTTCCAGGGATTCAGGCCCGGCCCGGTGAACGCGGCGTTCGGCTGGTCGTACCCCATGCCCCCGGCCAGTTCCACCATCGCCAGCTTCGCCACCAGGATCGCGCCCGCGTCGCGCAGCCGCATCACCACCGTCGCGTCGCGGGCGAATTGCTGCTCGCGCAGCGGGGCCGCCCCCCAGGAGGTCGGATAGGGCGGGGCGGTGGCGCAGAGGTCTTTGGCACCGTAGGGGATGCCGTGCAACGGCCCGCGATCGTGCCCGGCGGCAAGTTCGCGCTCGGCCTCGCGCGCCTCGGCCAGCGCCCGCTCGCGGGTGATCGTTGCGACCGCATTAAGCCGTCGCCCCGGCCCTTCCAGGCGCGCTAGGAAGAACTCGGTCAGCGCGGTCGGGGTCGTCTCCCCCGCGCGCAGGCGACGACCGAGCTCGCGGATGCTGGCGAAGGCGAGCGAAGCGGCGGGCGCGCTCATCGGCCCTCCTCCCACCGCGCGACGAAGCGCATATCCGGCTCCTGATCGTTCGTCAGGGGGAACGCGGTCAGGGCACGCGAGTTGGCGAGCATCCGCGTCAGCTGGCGGCGGACGTTCTCGCGCCCCGCCTCATCCAGTCGCGCGCCGAATTCGGCCTCCACCGCGCGCAGCAATCCTTCCAGGGTCTCGTCAGTCCCGCCCGCCGGTTCGTGCGCCACCGTCATTGTTTCCTCGCTTTATCACTCGGTAGCGGCACCACTTCAGTCGTGCCCCACCGTATCAGGGACCGTCGCTTCGTCGATGGCGGCGAGCAAGAGGGGGATGGTCGCATCCGGCGCGGGCGCGGGCGTGCCGAGCAGGGTCAGGAACTCGCGCAAGAAGCGCCCGTAGTAGGGGCGCAGCCCCGTCGCGAGCAGCGCCCGCTCCGCCGCACTCACCTCACGCATCGGTTCATGCCGCAGGGCAAGCGCAAGCCTGACGATAGCGCTCCCCGCGCCCTCATGCGCCGCACAATATGACCGGGCGGCATCCTCATTCGAGACGACCTCGCCGGTGCGCGCGGTATGGAGGAAGCGGGCGGGGAAGAGGCAGAAGCGCGTCAGCGCCCGACGATCGCGCGTATCCAACGCGGCCCCGCCGGTCAAAAACCCGTAGCGCGCCGGATCGCGCACGAAGCGTGGGAGATCGTGTCGGCTATTCTCCAGGACCGCCGCGCGCGACGGCGGCGCGAGGTGCGCCCGCAACTCCTCCCCGGCGACGTACCGCCCGTGCTCGATCAGATCGAGGCGATCGAGCGCCGGGAAACGCCTCGGAATCTGCATCGCATCGGTGTCGGCAAAATCCTCGATCACTCCCCGGAAGAGCGAGAGGCGGCGGGCATAGGCCGGGTGCGCGGCGTCGCAATAGGCCGTCACCGCCGCGATCTGCTCGGCGTCCTGCGCCACGAGCGGCGCGGCGAGGAAGAGGGCCACCCCGAGATCGCTGACGGCGGGGACGAAGCCACCATGCGCCAGGCTGCCGAGCAGATAGAGGCCGCGCAAACGCGGCCCGAAGGCTTCCTCGGCCAGCGCATGGCAACTGGCGATCACCTCGTGTACCGGCAGATCGAGCGGTTGGCGGGCACTCATCCTCCTCCTGAGGGCGCAGGCCGGACCGCCTCATGGCCCGCGTCGGTATCGGCGCTACCGCTCAACGACGACCGTGCGACCCGTGCCCTGCCGCGCCAGACGAACGGCGGAACCGCAGCCCTCGGCCCTCACCCCGACGATCACCACATCCGCCGTTGTTTCGGTCCTGGCATCCTCCCGACCACGCCCATGAAATGCCGGTATTGCGGCGACATCGTACCATAGTATACGGACGCCGAAACGTCAGCGTCGGGCTACAAGCTAACGTGCCGCTGCATCGCCTCGCTTATGCGCTGCCCGCGTTGTGGCGACAGAACGTACACCAGGGGTTGACAGCCAATGTTATACTTCTTAATGAGTGGATACTACGGTATCGCCCCAACCTCTCCTTTCACCGCTACGGTGACAATCTCACAAGACATTAACCCGAATCGCAGCGATCCTTGTGAGCTTTCGTACGGTGCAGAGTTCTGCGTCCATTATGAGTAGCGTAGTGTACCTCGTGTTCTGCACGAGCGAGCGTGATCACTGCGGTTCGATTTGCGTGCCGGGTGACAGTGTTGTCGCCGTTATGGCACCTAGGGAAGAGCGAGTTAATCAGCTTCATGAGCATCAACATCACCGACAAACACGTAACCGAGCAGACAGCGACCGAGACGGAAGACGGCGCGGCACCGGCAAAGCGGGCAACCACGCGCACCGGCACCCGCCGCACAACTCGCCGCCCCGCCGCCGAAGCCACGCCTGAGACACAGGCGAGCGCCCCGACGGAGGCAACGGTCGCGGAACAGGCTCCCGCCAAGCCCGCCCGTCGGCGTACGACGAAGAGCGCCGAGAAGCCGACGCTGCCAGCGACGACAGCGCTCACCGAGGGGCGGTCGGTGGCGGCGGAGGCTCCGCCCGCCGCGCCCCAGCCCGCGCCCGCACCGACATCGGTGCCCACCATCGAGGCGGTCGCCCCGCCGGTTGCAGCGGCCCTGGTCCAGGAAGTAGCGGTCGCGCCGACACCCGCCACGGACGTGGCGGTCCGATCGATCGCACCCGCCCCCGCCCCCGTAGAGGCGGTCCAACCGGTCGCGCCTGCCCCAATCCCGGAGACATACCCCCGGTCCGCGCCGCCGCAGCCCGCACCCGTCCCGGTGATGAAGGCGAGCGGCGCCCCCGGGCCGAGCACCGCGCCCTCGCCAGCGCCGCTGCCACAGAACGCGCCGCTGCTGCGGCAGTTTCGTCAGGGTCCGGGCGGTCGCCAGGGACATCGCGAGCAAGGGCCACGCGACTTCCAGACGCGCAACAACAACGGCCATGACGGTGGGATACGCCAGGGTCCGCGCCAATTCGGCGAGAATGGCTCCGGCGGCGGACAACCGCCCTTCAGCGCGCAACGCCAGATCCAGATCGAGGCGAATACCCAGCGCCAGATCGAGGCGGCCAATGAGCGGGACCGCGAAGCCCGCGCGCGGGCCAATCACATCCCGGTCGTGGACCTGGAGAACAAGACCGCAGACGAGTTGCGCGAGGTCGCGAAGTCGATCGGCATCACCGGCAATTTGCGCGCCAACCGCTACGATCTCGTCAACAAGATCCTCCAGTTCCAGACCGAGCAGATCGGCCAGCATTATGGCGAAGGCGTCCTGGAAATCATCGAGGATGGCTTCGGCTTCCTCCGTGGCGAGCGGCTGCTCCCCGGCCAGGACGATATCTACGTCTCGCAGTCGCAGATTCGTCGCTTCGGACTGCGTACCGGCGACCGCGTTGCCGGGGTGGTCCGCCCGCCGAAGGACAGCGAGAAGTTCTTCAGCATGTTGCGCGTGGAGTCGATCAACGGCGTGGACCCGGAGACGGCCCGTCGCCGCCCCGACTTCGAGAAGTTGACGCCGATCTTCCCGCTCGAACTGATCGACCTGGAGACGACGCCCAACGTCCTCTCCACCCGCCTGTTAAACCTCGTCGCCCCGATCGGGCGCGGGCAGCGCGGCCTGATCGTCTCGCCGCCGAAGGCCGGGAAGACGATCCTGCTGAAGTCGATCGCGAACGGCATCACCGCCAACTATGACGACATGCATCTGATGGTCTGCCTGATCGGCGAGCGCCCCGAAGAGGTCACCGACATGCGCCGCTCGGTCGATGGGGAGGTGATCAGTTCCACCTTCGACGAGCCGGTGGAGGACCACACGAAGGTCACGGAGATGGCGCTGGAACGCGCCAAGCGCCTCGTCGAGGGCGGGCGCGACGTGGTGATCCTGCTCGACTCGATCACCCGCCTCGCGCGCGCCTATAACCTCGCCGTGCCGCCGAGCGGGCGGACCCTCTCCGGCGGTATCGACCCGGTCGCGCTCTACCCGCCGAAGCGCTTCTTCGGCGCGGCGCGCAACATCGAGGGCGGGGGGTCGCTGACGATCATCGCCACCTGCCTTATCGACACCGGCTCCCGCATGGACGACGTGATCTACGAAGAGTTCAAGGGCACCGGGAACATGGAGCTCCATCTCGACCGCAAGTTGGCCGAGCGGCGCATCTACCCGGCGATGGACATCCAACGTTCCGGCACCCGCCGCGAGGAGTTGCTGCTCGACGATCAGTCGCTGAAGCAGGTCTGGACGATGCGGCGCATGGTCTCGATGCTGGGTGGCAGCGAGGGGACCGAGCTGATGCTCAGCCGCCTCGCCAAGACCAAGAACAACCCGGAATTCCTGCTGACCCTCAACAAGGAACTGTAGCGCGCGGCAGACGGGCCGCCGGCGCAGTAGGGGGACACCGCATGGTGTCCCCCCTGCACATCCACGCCCACACACGCCCCGCGCCGCCCGGCCGGGCGGCGCGAGAGAAAGCTAAGGACGAAGACCGATGACGTATTATTATCGCCTGGTGCTCGAAACGGGCGCGACACGCGACGACAACGACAACCCGGTCACCTGGGCCGCGTGCCCCGATCTGCCCGGTGCCTACGCCGAGGCCAGCACGGCAACCGAGGCGATCAGCGAACTCCGCGCGCTCGCCGTGCGGATCATCGCCGAGCACCTGCTGCGCGAAGACCCGCTCGACCCGGCGATCGTCGGCACCCCTGCCCCGCTCGGCGAGTCCGCCGATACCCTGCTCGTCGCGATCACCGAGGACGATCTCACCGCCGCCCGCGAGGCTCCGATGCTGTATGTCGAGGTTCCCGAGCCATAGGGGAGTAGGGCCAGTAGGAGAGTGGTTTGGGGAAGATGAACGCTGCCATAGCCGCTCCCCGTTCTTCCCTACTCGCCTACTTCGCCTACTCCAGCTACTCCGGTACGTAGATGCGCTCCCGCTCCTCGTAATCGTCCATGTCGTCGCGCATGAAGATGAACGTCTTGCCTTGCTCGTTCGAGGCCGCGCTCGGGTTGCCGTCCTTGTCCATGCCGACGATGTTCATGCGGCTGACCCACGGCCCGCCGAGCGCCTTGAGGTCGTTCATCGCCTCGCGCAAGGCCGCCTCCACGGGCATGCCCATCTTCATGTAGGTCACGACGCTGTGGGCGGTCGCCGCGCGCATCGCCATCTCGCCGTGCCCGGTGCAGGCCGCCGCGCCGAAGCGATTGTCGGCGTAGTTGCCGGCGGCGATGATCGGGGAGTCGCCGAGGCGACCGGGATACTTCCACGACCAGCCGCTGGTGCTGACGCCGCAGGCGATGTTGCCGTGGCGATCCTGGGCGATGAAGTTCACGGTGCCAGTCGGGCGCTCGGGGTCGGCAGCGCGCTTGGACAGGGCGGACATCCGCTCCATGAACCTGACCTCGCCCGGCGTCATGGCCGTATCGCGCGATAGGCCCTTCTCCCAGATCGCCCGCGCCTCGTCGGTCAGCAACTCACGCTGCGGAAAGCCCATCTCCTTCGCGAAGCGCTCCGCCCCCGCCCCGACGATCAGGACGTGCGGCAACTCTTCCATCACCTTGCGCGCGACCTCGATCGGGTGCTCGTAACCCCGGATCGCGCCGACGCAGCCGGCGGCGAGCGTCTGCCCGTCCATCAGCGAGGCGTCCAGTTCGACCTCGCCGGTCAGGTTCGGCAGGCCGGAATAGCCGACGCTATGATCGTCCGGGTTGCTCTCCACCGGCTTGATCCCCGCGACCACCGCATCAATCGCGCTCCCGCCCGCACGCAACACCTCCACCGCCTGGCGGATCCCCACATTCCCGTTACTGCTCGCCACCACGATCACGAGATATTCCTTTCCGATCCGACAACAGCCTGCACCCCAACAGCGTATCAAGCGCGTATTATACTGGGATAGTGCGGCGTTGTATGCCGCCAAATCCGACAGGGGAGAACCGATGCCACTCGAACTGTTCATCGACGATGTCGTGCAACTCCGCAAGGGCCACCCCTGCGGCAACGATCAGTGGCGCGTCATCCGCCTGGGCGCGGACATCGGCCTGCGCTGCCTCGGTTGCGACCGCAAAATCCTCCTCCCTCGCCGCGAGCTGGAAAAGCGCCTGAAGCGCTTCGTCAGCCGTGGCACACCGCCCGCCGCCGCGCCGGTCACGCAGCAAGCATGACGCAGGAGACGCCCGAACTCGCCGCAGAGCGCGACCGACCCATCAAAGGGCAGAGCGGTTTCGTCGCCGTCCTGGCGAACGGCGCATTTCTGCGCCTCTGGATGGCGCAGGGGATCTCGCAGACCTCGCAGCAGACGATCAACTTCACCCTGCTGATCCAGGTACGCCAGATCGCCGAGCAAGGCGGCCTGATCGGCACCAACACCGCCGTCGCCCTCCTGATCCTCTGCTTCGCCACGCCGCCGATCCTCTTCAGCGCCCTCGCCGGGATCCTGGTCGAGCGCGCGGACAAGCGGCTGATCATGGCCGGGGTCAACATCGGGCGCGCCGGCTGTATCTTCGGCTACCTCTTCCTCAATCCCGGCTGGCCGGTCCTGGGGACACTCCTCTACATCTACGCCATCTGCTTCGGCTTCTCCACGATCGGGCAGCTCTTCGGTCCTTCCGAAGGTTCGACGATCCCGCGTCTGGTCCGGCGCGAGCAGTTGATCAGCGCCAACGCCCTCTTCAGCCTCACCACCATCGGCGCGCAGCTCCTCGGCTTCGTCACCCTCGGGCCGTTGCTGACGCAACTCCTCGGGCTGCGGACGGTCTACATCACGGTCGTGATCCTCTACATCTTCTGCATGGTCCTGATCCTCACCCTGCCGCGCAAAGCGACGGCCCGCCGCCCCGTCGAGCCGGGGGAGCGGCACACGATCGGCGGCGACCTGCGCGAAGTGCTGCGCTACCTCGGGCGCGATCCGCTCCTCCGCAAGGCGATCGCCTATCTGACGATCGCCAACGCCGCCCTGCTGATGATCTTCTCCCTCGCCCCGGAGTTCATCGTGGCGATCCTCGGGCTCCCCGCGAACCGCCTCGCCGCCATCATCACCCCGGCGGGACTCGGCATGGTCTGCGGAACCATCGCGGTGGGGCGCTTCGGGCGGCGGCTCGACCGGGAGAAGATGGTCGATCGCGCCCTGATCGCCGTCAGCCTCTTCCTCCTCCTCTTCGCCACCGTCCCGGCCATCATCATCGCCCGCACCGGCACGCCCGATGGCACCGTCGGCACCCCGGCGGTGCTCGTCGCCATGTTCCTGGCGATCGGGCTCGGCATCGGCAATGCCTTCATCATCGTCCCGAGCCAGACATTGTTGCAGGAACGCTCCACCGGGCAGGTGCGCGCGCGCGTGCTGTCCGCCTTTTACACCACGTCCAATACGGTCGCCCTGATCCCCACCCTCTTTGCCGGCGTGCTGGGCGATCATTTCGGGGTGGTGCGGGTGCTGGCGGCGATCGCGCTGCTGGCCTTGATCGGCGGGCTGCTGGCGGAGCGCGCGCGACGGCGCGGCACGCGCGTGGCAGCGGTGGTCTAGCGGTGGAATCTCGGCGTGGAAATTGCGGCGCGCGGCTACACGGCGATACAGCGGCACAAGAACGAGGGGCGATGAGCGAGATGACCGAGAACATGGCGGGCGGCATCTTCGTGGTCGAGGATGACGAACAGATCGCGCGGATGCTGGGCGATCTACTGGAGGATGAGGGATACCGCGTGCGCCTCGGCAGCAATGGCGGCGTGCTCACGACGGCGCTGGCCGCCCCCCCGGAACTCTTCCTGCTCGATGTGATGATGCCCGGTATCGATGGGATCGAGTTCTGCCGACGCCTGCGCGATTACCCGGCGACGGCGCAGGTTCCAGTGATCTTCATCACCGCCGCGCCGACAGATATGCTGGCCCATCGGCTGAGCACGATCAGCTACGAGGGGCTCATCAACAAGCCCTTCGCGCTCGATGACATCCTGCGCGCGGTACGGCGTTACGTGACCCCGAACTGAGCCGATCACGGCACCGGCGCGGGGGCGGGGGCGGGGGCTTCAGGTGGTTGTGGTACGGGTGTCGCGGCGCGTTTCCATGCGCCAGAAGGCGAGCGCCAGCAGGACCACGCCGATACTGATACACGAATCGGCGACGTTGAAGACATAGAAGCGCAGTTGATCGTTCAGGCGCAGATCGATGAAATCGACCACGTAGCCGAGCCGCGCGCGATCGATCACATTGCCGAGCGCACCGCCGATGATCAGCGCGAAGGCGAACTGTTGCAGCGGATCGATCGCCTGCAACGAGCGGAACCAGAACCAGAGCACCGCGCTCACCGCGATCAGGACCGGCAGCCAGACGATCGGCGAGCCCTCGAAGCGGCTGAAGGCCGTCCCCGTATTGCAGACATACGAGATGCCGGCATTGTGGCCGATCACCGGCGTGAAGATCGGGCTGCCGCACGGCCCGAAGCGCGCGGTGATCCACGACTTGACCAGTTGATCCGCGACCACCAGGAGCGCGGCGAGCAGCAACACCAGCGTGACCGTGCGACCGGGCGTTAACACGGAACGCGGCACATCCGCCCGCCGATCCGTCCCCGTGTCGCCGCCCGCCGCGACTTCCGCCCCCGTACCGGACGCCATTCCCCACTCCTCATCGATCGCGGTGCTTCGCGCGGGCGTATTCAGGCCATGTATGCGGTGCCGGGTGCCGCCGGTCAGATCATCGCCGCGACTTGCGCGGCCAGCTGACCGAGCTCGAACGGCTTGTAGAGGACCGGCACCCCTTTTTCATCGAGGACTTCTTCCCACGGTTGCATCTCGCCGGTCGAAACGGCGGTACACATCAGCACGGGAATCTGGCGCGTCTCCGGCGCGGTGGAGAGGAGATAGAGCACCCCCAGCCCGCCGATCTCGGCCATACGCACATCGAGGATGATCAGATCGGGGAGGCGGGCGCGGATCGTCGCGAAGGCGCGCTCACCCTGGGAGCACACTTCCACCACATAGCCTTCATCGCTCAGGAACTCGCGCATCAACTCCGCGAGCTGCAAATCATCGTCCACGACGACGATCATCTTCTGTCGCGTCTGGGAGGTCCCCGGCACCGTCGCTTGCGCCGCCGGGTGCTGCCCGCCACTCATCGTCTCGCCTCTCGTCCTCAGCTAGCGCGCCGTTTCACCCTGCTAGGGGGGCCACCGGGACAACACCGCTGCCGTACCGCGAGCAGCGCCTGCTATCGCAACCGGCATCCACGGGCGCGCGACGCCGTGACAGCCCGATCGATCACACGTCTTAATAGCATATCCGCGCGCCGATTGCGACCATAATTCGCCCGATCGTATGCTAGACTACCCTCTGTGTCCGCGCAGCGCGCCACGATAACACGCCGGCCACCTCTGGCACGCCATAGCCGCCGACACGAGCGTTACCACAGGAACCAACGCGCGCCGCGAGTGAAATGTCACGCCGGATCGCGTCAAGAAGGAGAACGCCGGCATGTTCCGGCAGCTACGCGGCAAGATCATCCTCTCGATCGTGTTCGGCGTCCTCGTCATCGCGGCGCTCTCCCTTTTTGCCGATGTCCAGAAGCTTGCCATCACCCTCCGCACCTTCGGCTGGTGGCTGGTGCCGCCGATCCTCGCCCTCACGCTCTTCAACTATGCGCTGCGCTTCCTGAAGTGGCAGTTCTACTTGCGCCTGATCAAGGTGCGCGGACTGAGCACGCGCGACAGTTTCGGTATCTTCTTCAGCGCCTTCACGATGGTGATGACGCCCGGCAAGATAGGCGAGTTACTGAAGTCGTATCTCCTGCGCCGCGCCGTCGGGACGCCGATCGCCAGGTCCGCGCCGATCATCCTCGCGGAGCGGATGACGGACGGGATCGCGCTGGTCATCCTGGCCGCCCTGGGGCTGGCGAATACGCGCCTCGGCTGGCCGGTGCTGGTCGTCACCCTCGCCGGGGCGATCTTCGCGACCGCCATCATCCAGCACCGCCCGACCGCCGAACGCCTGCTCACCTTCGGCGAGAGGCTCGGCCCGCTCGGCCCGCGCATCCACCACCTGCGAAACTTTTATGAGAGCAGCTACGAACTCCTGCGCCCGCGCCCGTTCGGGATCGCGGTCCTTTGTGGGCTCGTCTCCTGGATGGGCGAATGTCTGGCCTTCTACCTCGTCCTGATCGGGCTGGGGCTGCCCGGCTCGTTCGCCCTGCTGCTCACGGCCACCTCCATCCTGGCACTCTCCACCCTGATCGGCTCGGTCTCGCTGCTCCCTGGCGGGCTGGGCGTCGCGGATGCCAGCATCGCCTTCCTGCTCACCCTGACAGTCGCCGCGCCGCCGATGACCAACGATATCGCGGTGGCGGGGGCGCTGCTGATCCGCTTCGCCACCCTCTGGTTCGGCGTCGCCCTCGGTGCCGTCGTGGTGGTGATCTACCGCCGCCTCTTCAACGGCCTGGGCGCGCTCAGCGCCGAGGACGAGCCTACCAACGATTCGACGTTGCGCCCCGCGATCGGGAGTTCGACACAGGCGTGATAGGGCCGAGCGATCGGCGATGAATGGGGAGAGGATCTCCCGGCAGCCGCGAAGGAGCGCTCCGTGACGACAGGATCAATCGGGAAGGATCGCAATTCGATCATCTGCACGGCCTGTGGCGCGGCGAACCCGCCCGGCAGCCGTTTCTGCGAGCGCTGCGGCACGCGACTGCCCCAGCAGCCGAGCGGTAATCAGCCGCCCCACATCATGCCCGCCCCGACCACACCGCCGTCGTCGGCCCAGGAGCCCGCTCCACGCCTCGCGGCATCGGACGCCCCTTCGGCACCTCCCGCGCCAGATCCGACGCCCGCGCGCGAAGAGGCGGCGCAGGCATCCCCTTCCCGCGAGGAAGCGCCGACCCCACCCGTTTCCCCTGACAGCCCGACGGTGACGATCGAGCTGGCACCGACGCGCGAGATCACGCGCAACGCCCCGACCGAGACCTTCGAGTTGCCCCGCGAGTCGCGCCCCGCGAACGACGAGCCAACCGCAACCCCGACGCCGCCCGGCACCCCCCCGCCCGCTGGCGACCAGCCGACGCAGATCGGCTCCGGGTGGGGCTATCGGAGTTGGACGCCCCCAGCGAGCCAGGCAGCGGCGGCAGAGCCGGGCAACACGCCGCCCGCCGCACCGCCGCGCGAGCCCGCCCCGACCCCGCCAACGCCACCCGCCGAGGTCACTCAGGTCGTCCGCCCGACGAGCGACGTCGGGGGTGCCCCGCAAGAGCGGGTGTCCGCGCCGGAGGAGTC
>JAABUP010008412.1_pt1 | contig 13175 bp, 23 predicted proteins | sample 5559201 | NCBI WGS metagenome assembly JAABUP01 (sample SAMN10711887, study PRJNA513373) | rock metagenome | isolation source: Antarctica rocks | place: Antarctica | reverse complement strand
TAACAAGACGCACGTTGTCTAATGCAATTGTCCTATGATGATAACGCAGAATCTGCTGCCAAAAGTGAACTTGCAATGGGAAGCGACCCAGCTCAGCTAAGACCATGTGGTTTGCTGTAGACTTCCTGACACCTAACAGACGTCTTAGAAAGTCTCGATGTAAAGCTTCTGCTGCTGCACCGCATTCAGTGTCCACTCCCCAGACTACGCCGCACTCTAATTCTTTTCACGCCGAAAGTAGAAGAAGAAGAAGTAGACGAATGAATGAAAGCACAATCAGAAAGTACAGCTGCCGAGGTTCTTCAGCTGTCCAACAGTAATCTACTCTAATGTACACGTGTATGCATTACTTGACTGTCAAATTAAAGTACTTGAATTACCTCGGCTAGTCGAGGTAAGCATGTCATAGCAAGGAACGACTTTCTTCAAACTCGCACTGTATTGTTCAGGCTAGCTAAGCTCAGGCATTGCTTTGCATGAACCAGTCTGACAACACCATATTCCATCATGATCAGTCAGCTAGCAGATGTCACTTGAATGCCCTTGTTCACACACAAACTTGGCCTGCGCATCAGTGCACTGACATTGCACAAGGTACATCACACAGTATCTTGCTTGATGAACATCACGTCAAAAGGGCTCCTCCTGAGTCTGTACGGAATGTAGATAGTCAAACAGCGCATGACCATCAGCAATGACAGCCCAAGCCATACTGACGTCAGCTGTGCATCATAGTCCCCAGAAAATTCAAGCCCAAGCAGCATGCAGCTGACAGCGGGTGCAGCACATACTGCCATCGCCTTCGCTGCATATTTGAATCCATTGCAGCCGTACAGAACTCCATCCCATACAAATGCCAAGGCATTAATAGGCTGAGTCAGAATGACCCATGGGTAAATTGCAGAGATGCCAGCCAGCACAGCAGGGTCAGAAGTGAAGAGCTTAGGTAGAATGCCGCTGCTGGCCCCTAAGGCACCCCCTAGAAAGACCCCCAGCAGCACGCCCCATCTAAGCACTCTCAGAGCAATGAGCTGTGAGACAGCCGAGTTGCGCGCAGCAACACTTCGGGCCAACAGTGTCTGGGCAGCAACTGCTAGGGAGTCTGCTAAGAGAGAAGACGCCAGCCATAGCTGCAGGCAAATCTGATGCGCTGCCGCATGTGCACTGTCCGTACGTGCTGTCAGAGCCGTTGCCAGGGCGAATGTGGCGGTGCTGGCCATTGTACGCAGGACTAGCAGACCTGCAGACAGCAGTGTCATCAACACCTGGAGGCACCGCCAGGATTTGCAGCTTGGCATGGCCCTGCCTACTCATCATCAAGACATAAGCGTCTCTCAGGGATGCTGGGCAAAGACGTCAGTAGTTGACTTCAGCCATCCAGCTTAACTCAGTAACTAATACAGTGAGGGCCCTTGATTGACACATTACTCTAAGGTTTGCATGGCGCATGTGCTGCCTGCAACTGACCAGAGTGTGGAGTTCAGTTGACAATTCAGGGGATGAGAGGTGCCAAAACTCACCTGTGGGCCCCAGAAATTTTGCTGCACTTGTGAGTGCTTCTTTGCCCTTGAACGAGATGCTATAGCGCCTACTCAGTACGGCAAACAAGCCCAATGCTGCTACAGCCTGTAAGCAGCGCATAGCCTTTCAGTACCAGTACACACACAGCATCTTGCAGCATTGCAAGCCAACCACAATGCAAGATTTGCTGCAAGTTCTGTGTGAGACCATACAAATTGTGCATTGACAAGCAGCCAGTAGGGCAGGTGCAGGCGGCACACAACAGATCCAACTCGTCAGAGCCCATGTATGTCAAAGCATGCAAGATCAACATGGCTTTGCATAGTGTCTTGTAATGCTGTGCGTTTCTTCACAACTGCAGCATGCTGAGTCCCATGGTATGGCTGTGCATGGACTTTGAGTGGTAGTGTGTGTAGGTGAGAGAGAGGTGACCTGACCAATGATGGTGGCCCAGGCTGCACCCCTCACACCCCACCCAAAGTACATAATGAACACAGCGTCCAGCACAACATTGACCCCATTGCAAATCAGGGTTGCCCACAGAGGGGATTTGGTGTCCCCTAATCCTCTGAACACGCCCTGCAGCTCACCCCCATCATCACTGCACGAGTTGCACGTTACGCCCACCTTTATGCCAAACAAACAAAGCAACAACAGCCTTGCACCACACAACGAGCTTCTGGCCTGCCACCTGCCAGCTTGTACATCTCAGAGGTACTCTGCAATCGGCTACAGCTTCTTCTCTTGCTGACAATCCTGTTTGGTCAGGTCAGACTTTGTCCTATCCTTCACTGTATGGTTTGTCACAGCTGTAGCTCTGTATGCTGGCGCACAAGGATCTGGAAATTGCAATGATTGTACCTTTAGGACATATAACTATACAAGCATTAAGCAAGCTCAACAGCACGTCATCTTTGCGCTGATGCAGGCAATGACTGAGGCAGTACAATAGGCTGGCACTGCGTAAGTGGTAGCTGAAAAGAGCGATGAGCACCTGAAGGACCAGCAGGATGACAGTGAAGGGGGCTCCAAGGCCCCGGATGCTGAGGTAGGTCCAGGCATCAGGCCTCATGGCTGATGTGGCGTCAGCTCCCCACAGCCCAAGGCCGGGCCCACCAGCTACCAGCAAGAACACACCCTGCACAGTTGTCCAGCATGCTTGCTACGTACAAGCGTGCGTTGCACCATTAGCCATGTTGATGGCTCAGTCAGGCAGGTTGCCGCAAATTACAGCTTGAAGTCGTTCAAGTGTACTAGGCATGTAACAAGTGCGCTAGACTCACAAGGCATAAGGCGTGGCATATGCAGAGCATGTGCTGGATGGAGACAACCTTCTGTGCATGCATGCATGTGTCATCATGTGTTAGCCACCATTTGACCTCAACAACTTACCTCACAGAGACCCACTATGACTGCCAACAAGAGGACTGCTGATGCAGCCTCTGACACCTCTTTGTGGGATCCTGCGATGATTTGAGCAGCATTACCATCATGTGTACAACCACGTACGGCATTGAATTGGATGGCATACTGAAGACAGCTGGGACAAGAGTTGTGGTAGTGCTTGTAACAGGCGCTCATAACTTGCTCTGTAAACTTGATTGTCAGGATACAAACGTAGAACGTAAACTATCTACATGCATCTCATGATGTGCATCATCACATGCTGTACACAGCAACATGCACAGCCTCTGACCTCCATGTTCCCCATACGCTGTAGCAACGCTGCTTGTGGCTACTGATAGCAGCGGCACATTAAAGAGTTTTGTGACTGTGCTGTACACTGACAGTGCAATGCCCACACCAGCAAGTTGTACAGCACCTGCTCGCATTGCAGGTTATTTCTGTACACATGTGACTCACTGCTGAGAATGGCACAATGTTTGTGTACAGACCAGACATCCTCAGCTACAATAATCACCTAGATGGCCAATGAAGGCTGTGTCTACTAGCGAGGCAACTGGATCTGCGGCTAGCGTTGCTATTGTCTGTAAGCAGGTACGAATTCAATATCATGTTATGACTGCAACATCTGTCATTGCAGGTGACTGACAAATTATATCTACCGGAACTGCCAACCAAGCAATCTGACCATCGATGTCCTTTCTGCAGGGAACAGGACATGATGCAACTTTAGATGGTTGGGTCAGGGTCAGAGCATTGGAAAGCTGGTTGGCCTGTAGCAGACCTCTGTTCATGCTGTGCATTGCTCTCTAATGCTTGGCACTGGAAGTTGCGTTTGCAGCAGCTTCTTCGACCAAGCTGCTTTGGCCAAGTGATGTTGTTGGAGTGTGAGCGTGAAAGTCGGCACTCGCTGAAGCAGAGGGCTGCAGGTCGAATTTGCCTGCCGACATTCCGCCTTTGAGCACCAAGCGTCTGTGGGCTGCAGGTGGTCGAGTCACCCAAGGTTGAACGGCCCGATAGGTCAAGCTTGCTGTTTTTGACAGTCTGGCATGCGGATCTCATTTGCGGGTCTTTCAAGCGAGTACTGTCCCCGCGCAGCTCAAAAATGGGACGAAGCAAAATCCTGGAACGCGCGAAAGAGCGGCCTTTGGCAGACGAAGCTCACATGGAAGTGGACGTTCTTTTTGACCTACGTGAGCTGAGACAAAGCTGACAATCAACAGATTAGGTAGCAGTCAACTCCTGTGCAGCAGTGGACAACCCAGCCCGCAACACCCGCAAATTTGGCCATGGCCATGCGGTGATCACTAGTTTGTCCAAAATAAATACACGGAAAGTAAAGTGAAACGCCTACTCAACTACAAGCGCTAGCGTTGCAAAGCCATGTCGGGAGACGCAAGGTTTTGGCTGTCCTTGTGAAACTCTATCTGTGAAACTTGATCAAGCCATCTGTGTTCACAAAGTGCTGCTTACCCGTGTGTTTGTGACTTTGGACAGCTTTGATCACAATGTCGGACGATGATATGGAAGGTGAACGCCGGGTTGCCGTTGACTGCTTGATGCTGTGCACGCCGTGTTTATAATGGTTTTCGTTGCAGACTATGGATTTGAGTACTCGGACGAGGAGGTGGAGGAAGAGGATGTCGACATTGAGAATCAGTACTACAACTCTAAAGGTACGGACCTTGGCCGACTACAGCTGTACGTTGTGCGTCTGTTGGACCCATCCCGATTTGGCAGCGTTCATTGTGCAGGACTCCTTGAGGGGAATGACCAGACGGACGCCTTGAAAGGCTTCCAGGAAGTTGTGAAGATGGAGCCAGACAAGGCTGAGTGGTGAGCTAAAATACAATATAGAGGGCCACCTGCTCTTTGGCACCTTCAAAATACATTTTGCCTACGCAGGGGTTTCAAAGCTCTCAAGCAAATAGTGAAGATCCACTTCAAGCTTGGCAATCATGCTGATATGCTGAAAGCCTACAGGTGAGCCTGATGTCTTTCTGCTTCACGCTTGCAACAGTTGACCAAAAGTACGCTCTGGCTTGATACGCAAAAGCTGTGTGCAGTGAAATGCTGAGCTACACAAAGTCAGCTGTGACTCGCAACCAGAGTGAGAAGAAGATCAACAGTTTGTTGGACCATGTCTCTCAGTCTTCAGACATGAAGCTCCTGCAAGACTTCTACAGCAGCACGCTCTCATCACTAGCAGAAGTCAACAATGAGCGCTTATGGTTCAAAACCCAGCTGAAGTTGTGTGGTCTGTGGTTTAAGCTGAAGGAGTTTAGCCGCATGCACAAGATCCTGAAGGAGCTTCACAGGTCTGTTTAGGCATGTACACTTTATTTTGTGTCTCACCATTTGGATTTTGCCTCACTTTGCTGCCTGCATGGTGGGTTCTGCAGCTTGTAAGCAAGCGCCACTGAGCATACATGCTGCCTGGCATCACAAGCATTGACACTTGTGCCATGTAGATGAGCTTCAAGGCTGTGCAGAGACGTTGATGCAAAAGTGACCTTGAATGCATGACCAACAACCAGTGTGTCAATCCTGCAGGGCGTGTCAGAATCCAGACGGCACAGAAGACCTGAAAAAGGGCACTCAGCTGCTTGAAGTCTACGCTCTTGAGATCCAAATGTACACTGAGCAGAAAGATACCAAGAGGCTGAAGCAGCTGTACCAGAAGGCACTGACTGTGAAGAGTGCCATACCCCACCCACGTATCATGGGCATTATACGAGAATGTGGCGGCAAGATGCACATGCATGAGCGTATCTGGTCAGAAGCAGCTACAGACTTCTTTGAGGTAAACAACTGTGTTAAAGCCAGTATACTTTGAGGTCATCAAGCTGTTTGGCCTGTATGCCAATTTCATTACCTGGCTTGAAGGACATGCCATGTGCACATTGTCAATGCCTCAATTGTGAGAGGCAAGTAGGGCTGACGAGTGAGGTGCACTTGACATGCACACACCCACAAGTGTACATGTCAGACACCAGATCCACAGTCTTCTGCTTCACAGCCTGCATGATAAGAGCAATCATCCAACATTAATTGAAAATATTCCCCGGCACAAATACGTGACACGCAGAAGGCATGCTAGTCCTGGTCCGTACATTATATGCCCATGTAGTAGCACTGCTGCGCATGTCCAAGGTCCTGCCACTGATGCAGGCGTTCAAGAACTATGATGAGGCTGGTGCAGTGCGGCGCATACAGTGCTTGAAGTACCTAGTGCTGGCCAACATGCTGATGGAGAGCAGTGTGGACCCCTTTGATGCCCAAGAAGCCAAACCCTACAAGAGTGATGGGGAGGTGCTGGCCATGACCAACCTGGTCAACGCTTACCAGGAGAACAACATCAAGGAGTTTGAGAAGATCCTGCGCACCAACAAGTCAGTGCCGCTCACCCCTGTTGCACACTTCTCACAAGCCTGATGCGTATGGTAGCTCCACAGGACCACCAGAGCTCCCTGGATGTGGCTCTCAGCGACACATGCTTGTGCTGCCTCGTCCCCATCACCTGAGCACCAGCAAATTATATGGCACAGTTTACTGTATCTGCTGCAGCTTTACTGGAAAAAGACATTCAGTATGGCATGACGTACCACGTCAATCTTCTGTGCATGTTGTCTTTGTACATCTTTGTTTTAGGGGTCTACTTTCACCCAAAATGGACACTTGAATGGTGCAGTCTCCTACGGGTGATTTGATGACAGTACTTGCCAATCACTGCAGGCGCACAATCTATGATGATCCTTTCATTCGAAACTACATCGAAGATTTGCTGAAGAACATTCGCACACAAGTGGTGCTCAATATTGTCCAGCCCTACACGCGCATCAGGATTCCCTTCATCTCAAAGCACCTCAACATCCCAGAGCATGATGTAGAGCAGCTGCTGATCTCCCTCATCTTGGACAACCGAATACGTGGCCACATTGATCAGGTGCTGTTTGCTACACCTTCATGACTCCATTGTTCTGTTGTTGCTGCACGCGCCATCACCACTGTTACACACAACTACGCAAGTTTTGTTGTGTCCGAGCCTGTGTTGCTGCAACATGCAGTGCTAGGAAAGGCTGCCATGCCTTCAACAACTCAAGTATTGTGCAGAATTATGAGGCAATATTGCTGGTACGCATGACTACTGCAGGTAAACCACTTGTTAGAGCTTGGCGACCGGTCTCAAGGCAAGGACAAATATGAAGCCATTGACAAATGGGCAAAGCAGCTGAACACCCTACATACCACAGTCATCAACAAGCTGCAGTCCTGATGTGTCAAACAACAACTTCTGCTGTCTGCCTTGGCAGAGTCGTCGTTGCCTTTGTAGCTTTGAAGTTTGACAAGATTCAGCCCCTGCGTCTGGTGTGCTCAACAGTGGGTCATGTGATGTGTATTCCTGAACGCTTATCTGCATGAAGTTTGAGTCCAAGCTTGAATATTCTAGCTTGCACGACATTGGCTGACAACGCCTGTCTCAGGCAGTCACGTGGGGGCAGAATTGCTGTCAATTTCAGCAATGAGCACAGTTTGTTCCTGAATGATGTTCAAATTGCTTGCTGACAGCACATTCACCTGAATGGAATTCGGCATGACTTACCATGTTGAGCAAACTGTCACACATTTGATTCACAATTGAAATTCTCAAGTTCAAGGACGACATGTACGTCTGCAGGAGACGTTTCACGCTGAGCAATGCAATAGCAATGACTACTACAAGATATAAGCCGTTGCGAGTGTAAGGGCTTTGCTGTAGGGCAAGCATGAAAATCATTCAGAGTTGCCACACCAAAATGCTCTGTCTGGCGGAACCAGAACACTGAACATTCAGCCTGACACAGAAAAAACCAGCACTGTCTCAATCAAGCAGAATATTCAGTATCAGTAAACAGAGACAACACTCAGTCAGCAGCAACAATGTGGAAATTTGAGCGACAAAGTAAGGTCAACCTGCAAATTTGTAATGATGCCACATACAGTGACTGTGCAAAATCGTAGAAAGAAGCAAGCTGCAACAGACACACAGTGCTGACTGATGGGACTGATACAAGGAGTGGAGGGCTTCATCAAGAGGTCAGCTGCATCAGCTTAATGGTGCCTTGACTGTTGGCTGACAAGAGAATCTGAGAGTGGGGTTTCCAGCACACTGCACTGATGAACTGCGAGGGGTCCTGGTTGTGAGAGTTGCTGGCCACCTCTGCAGCGGTGGAAAAGAAGCGGCGGCACACAGGCTTAGTCATGGCTTTATAGTACACATACACCTGCAGCATGCAAGCAGAAACTTGAGGCTCCTTTCCAGTATCAGACTAGCGGGTCTGCTAGTATGCAGATGTGTTCTTCCTGATTGAGCATGAGCATCTCATACGCAATATGCTGAGGTGCAAGCCAGTCACCAAGCTGTGAGTACAGACATATGACTTGTTTCCTGAGTAGTTGAATCCAAAAGTGTGTCCCCAAAAGAATGCACTGATCTGCAGAGCCTGCTGGAATGCCGACATTTCTGACCTCTTTGCAGACATGCTCACAGCTATAAAACCTCTGCCAGCAGTTATTCACGACTGTATCTGTTGCAAAGCAGACAATGATCCAGCAGCATTCCACCACCCACCTCATTGGTCTCACTGCCACAAGCAATAAAATCATTATCCACGCTCAACCCAACAAAGTTCTTCTCATTGTTGTGGCCATTGAAGACTCTGGAAGCAGTGCAAACTTTGGTGTCCCACAGGCGCAAGGTGCTGTCTGTGGAGGCTGACACCAGCTCACGCCCATTCAGGTAGCGCACATACGACACTGCCTTGCGGTGCCCTGCATCCTCAAAGAAGGCGGTGACTGCATGATGGTTGGACTGCATTGGTAACACAAGCTAACAAGCTGACTGCTGTAATGCCATGCACAGTCAGCATTATGCACAGTCAGCACAACAGAGGCAGCACAGGACCAAGGGCTATCTGTATGAATCAACAGAGCACAACAATCTGTAACTTCACTCTGTGTAGACATGCCAGTTGGCAAGGCTATGGTGGCCTCGGGCCCTTGCTAGGCTGGGAAGGTACCTTTATAGGTGTGCACAGCCTTGTCACTCTTGCGCAGGTCATAGGTGAGCACGGTGTGGTCTGCTGCTCCCACAGCGATCTCGTACATCGACTCTGGGTTGTACTTGGCGCAGCACACATTGGCCTTGATGTCAATCTCAGCCACAGAGTTCGCCTGGTTTGTGGACCATATCTACACAGGAAAGCACCAGCCTCAGTCAGCCCAGTGATCACCGATGCATCAGTGCAGAACAAAGAGAACTGCTGCATTCCCTGGCACAGTTGCCTGGGAGAAGTGTCCAGTGGGTTGCTGGTTGCACTGAAAACATCGCATGTCTGCCAACCAAAAATCAGTTGTGCCAGCTATGCAGTTCCCACAGCAGACTGAGCACAAACTGAACAGGCTTTTGTTGAGCACATGCATCTGCAAAAGCGGCAGAGGGTGAAGCATACCTTGACCATGCCATCATCAGAGCCAGACATGAGCAGCATGGGGTCAGTGTGGCAGAAGTCCACGCTCCAAATACGCTTCTCGTGCGCCTCATACTCAGCCACATTCTGCCCAGTGGCAATGTCCCACACGTGCACCACCCCCTCATAGTCACTGCTGGCCAGGTACGTCTTCAGATACTTGTTCCATGACAAGCAGCTGAGCTTGGAGCGTGTGACCAGCTCCTGAGTGGGGCAGTGGGTTTCTGCTGCAGGGTTGGCCATGATGGCACTGTACTCGTACAGGCTGATGCGCTTTGACACTCCAGCTGTGGCAAACACCTGCACGCTAGGGAACTAAGCTTGGTCAAAGCTGTGTTCATGATGCTTGCGCTGTCATGCTCCTTGTACACCTGCATGCTGATGAAAACGCAGTGCTGGGCAAACACCTTTGCTCCCATTTCCCAAAATGGGTTGACTGCAGCCACATGCAGGTGTGAAAGTTGATGACAGATGCACCAAACCAAATGCTCGAGCTGACAAAATGTAGTGCAGCCATGGATCCAGGTGGTACATTCAGGTGGGATGAGGGAAGGAAAGGTGTACCTCGCTGTCTCTGTCAAACTCGATGGATGACAGAATGCTGGAGGAGTGCTGGTTGCTGGGCCGCAGCAGCTGCGCAATGACCTTCAGGCGTCCACAATGTGTGAAGACTGACAGCATGCGTGAGAACTCTGCCAGGCCCTCTTCATCAGCGGGACCTGTCACACTCCCTTTCTGGGCAGCCAATGCCTCTGCTGCTTCTGTCTCCCGTGCCTCCTCAGCTTCCATGCCTTCTGGCTCCGGTGTGTCAGCCTGACTGCTGCCATTCACCTGTGTGTGTGCAAAAGCAGTGAACCAGCTTGCCTTTGCTCAACAGCATACAGCACCACAAGGAGTGCATGCGCCCCTTGTGAGTCTGAAGCTCGGATAGTGAGCTCAGCTTGGTGTCGCAGGTGTAGCTCTCATCATGCAAGTTGGTGATCAAGCTGCAAGACATTGCTAAGCATACAGCTTACATCGTGTGTAAGGACACGTCACACAAGCAGGGCGCAGCACGATGGCTGACCAAAAGCACAAAAGCCAAACCTGAGGGTGCACACTGCTGCTTGGGGCATCAGCTGGGGTAACCTCAGCCGCCCCACCACTGCTCAGAGGGTCAGGGCCGGCTGTTGAGTCAGCAGGTGGCTCTGCATGTGCTTGTGCCTGTGAGGGCTGCTCATGCTTGATGCGCTTGATACTGGGTTGATCTTCTGCAGCTGGGCACTGTGTAGCATGCTTGGAGGGGCCTGTAGGGACCAGGTGAGGCGCCGCTGTTTTGCCAGCCTTGCGCAAGCGCAAATAGCACTGCTGCAAATCATCGAACTGGGAAAGGACTCGCCGTCGCCGAGACCTGCACATTGGAGGGCTATCAAAATGATGTATACATGATGTTTGCTTCAATTGCACATGATGCCGCTGTGCAGAATGCAAGAACAGCAACGCAAAGAAAGATTGGCAGTTTACAGGCATCTTTTGCTTGCTAAAGATGCCTGTAAAGCATAACTCTCTAGTGGCATAAACAAAAATTGAGCAGCTATGCATTCTGCAGCGACGTTTTATGTGGCACATGCAGCCTATGCACATGCTCTGCATCTGATTTCTACAACAATGTGTTGAGGCACCACACCTGACAGCAGCTTCCTGTGTGGCTGCTTGAGATGGAGAGTCACCCACAGGACCACCATTGGCAGCTGCAGCCCCACCCCCCGCCCCACCCAACCCTTGCCCTGTTGGCTGCTGCCGCTGCTGCAAGGCAGCCTGCTGCTGGTGGAAATGCTGAAAGGCCAGATGCCTTGGGTGGATATGCATAGAATGCTGCCTGTCCATCTGTGTAGGCAGAGGCACTGGGGGTACTGCATTGCCTGCTACTGGTGCAGAAGCTGTTGCAGCAGCTGCTGCAGAAGTCGATGTGCCAGGTGCAGCAGAAGAGGGGCCTGCTGCTGTTGCTGACGGCTGCTGCTGCGGTGGGGCAAGGGGGGGCTGATAGGGGTGCGCAATCATAAGGTAACCATTGGAGGCCCGTGACAACTGGGGGTCTAAAGAGCGAGCAGCGTCAAGTGCAGCAGCAGCAGCTAGCTGGTGATTGGAGGTTTCAGAAAGCTGGCTGGAGGATGGAAAGGCTGGCAGCTGAGAATTGCCAGGCTGAGCAAGAATGATACCTGGCTGTCCTGATGCATGCTGTGCACCGGCAGCTGCTGCCGGTGAGGCTGACAGGAGTGCCAGCCCTGCAGGTGCAGGCTGGTGCTGAGGGGGAGCACCTGATGCCTGTTGTGCTGCAGACGAGTGTGCATTAAGAGCCAAGGGGGCTGATGGCCTGACATGTACAGCAGGGGCTGGTTGTGCAGGGAAACTAGGCCTTGACCGTCCTTCAGCCTCTGAAGCTTTTGACCTTGCAGCGGACTGCTTTGCAGCAACAGAGACAGTGCCCATTGCTTCTTGCAGGCGCTTCTGAAGCAGCTGCGTGCTTGGCTGCCCTGATGGGAGCTGCTGATGAGCCTGGCCATGCTGAGAAGCATCTTTGGAATCTAGCTGCCTTGAGGCAACCTGCTTGATGTCTGATTCCAGCAGTTGCAGCTCTGATTGGAGGTCAATCAGCTGTCTGGACTTCTGCTGCCTACAGTATGCAGCAAGTCATCAACAAACGGAGGCTTGTCACAAATGCAGCTGCTTGAGCATAACTACAACTCAGCTGCAAAAGTCTGTTGCGGCCTGCAAATAAGGCTGTAAAGGCAACTCAAACTTACTTGGAATGGCGCAGAAAGTGCAGCAGGAGCTGCAAATTGCTTTCCGCATCCTGCTGTTCCAGGCAAACTTTGCGCTCCCACAGCACTTGCAGCAGCTTATTGACCTCCCCAAGCTTGAGGCGAGAGTTGTCTGCTGTCAGCAGCTGGACAACCCTCTCAGATGGGTCAGCCTTAGCCCCAAGATTGGCCTGACTGACTTTGTGGATGACCTATACAGCATTGTGAAAAATGAGCTGAGCCTTACTGTGCTGGTGTGTGTGTGCAGCAAAATACTGAATACTTGCAGCTGCATACCTTGTGCAGGAGAAAGTTTGGGTGAATCTTGTCGGCTGTGACATAAGTGGAACAGCACGGGCAGCTCTTCTTGTTCACCAGATGCATTGTGATACACTGAAAACAGAAAGTATGGCCGCAGTCGGTGACAAACGGGTCTCTGATCACGCTCATACATATCGGGCAGGAGAAGTCGTCTTCAGCCAATCCCATCAGCTCGACTGCAGCAACTCTCCAGCTTGCATCGTGAACGACTTGATTAACCAGCTGTTGTGCGGTAGCGCTCATCTCAAGGCCGACCAAGTACACAATCTTGAAATCTTGCTATGACTCGTGCACAACCACCCTGTTGCTCGCAAGTTGCAGACGTCGACATGAACGGAGCAACATTTCTGTTTGAATGTGCCGCGGAAGGTTGTGCACACCGAACAACGATAACCCGCTGTGCACAGAACAGCGATAAAGCGGTGAGCCACGCAGGGCATTTGATGACTAACTTAGAGCTGCATCCCGTGGTACCCACGTGGCACAATGTCCCCAGCATGGACAGCATCTGTCGGCTAAGCATCAGCATGCATTTGAGTACTTTGCAGATGTTCAGCACAGCAGCTTGATGTTATATAGGACAATGCAGCCTGAGTACAAATCTGCAGAGTATCTGTCTGTTGTCAAGTGTGCGTCAAAT
>JAABUP010008411.1_pt1 | contig 13176 bp, 15 predicted proteins | sample 5559201 | NCBI WGS metagenome assembly JAABUP01 (sample SAMN10711887, study PRJNA513373) | rock metagenome | isolation source: Antarctica rocks | place: Antarctica | reverse complement strand
GTCCCAGTAGGCTGCCACAGCTGGGGCCACAGTTGACAATGAGTTGTGTTGGCACAGACTGTTGTTGGTGCAGTAAGGGCATTGACTGTCCATATTCTGCCTTTTATCAATGCTGCGCAACCATTTGTGCGGCAGCCCACGTGGGCACTGGTCACAACTCCACCACACGCGCATGTTACTCCTGGCTGTGATCCGCTTGTCTCCCAGATGCTGATTTTTGGCATGATGCCACTGCCTCTGCAACTCTGGCCTGAGCAGGCTGATGTCTGGGCCTGCTGAGACCTGCTGCTGTGATTCATTGCAACGGTATAGTCTCGAGTATCCTGGTGCCAAAATAACGCACAAGTTAAATGTTGTAGTCAGCATGGAGATTTCTCAGCCGCTTCAAATCCAAAACAAAATGCAGTGATGCACCAGTTGCCTTGCTTGTTGTTCGTCAGCTGTGGTACCCCTCCTTGAAAGGAGGAACCACGACGCGGTAGTTGTTGCCAATGCGGAAGCTTGGATTGCCTGCACACTGGTATTGGCTTACGACGCAGAAGAGCTGCCGTGTAGTGTACAGGAAGAAAATTGCACTTGCCTGCTGTGGAGTGGTTGCCAGACCCATGTGGCGCAGCAAGTTCCCGGAGCCATGCTCAGATCTGACGTGCCTCACTCGCTACTTGAGCTTCAATCAGTCACAAAGCGATCACAGAACGCAAGCCAGTGCGCGCTGCGGCAGCTCCGGAACCACGCTGATGCAGAGCCACTGGACGTTGGGGGTCCTGGGCTGGAGTCTTTGCTAAGGAGCTTACACACAAGGCATGCAGATCAGAAGTGGTTTTCAAAGAGTCACGCAAACGTGATCTAGATCGTCAGATGTGTGGCATCAAAGACTGACAAAGCACAACATACTGTACTCTGATTTGCGCTCTGCATCAGATGCTGAAAAAGCAGTTGCAGGCAAATGCTTTGGCTAGCTCATAAATCAAAACATGACAGTGAGTCAACTTTGTACAGATGCCGGACTCGATAACAATAGACACTGCAATCACCAGCACCCATCCACAATCAATACCAATTTACAGCATCCTCTTGGCTGCATGCTGGTCTAGGTAAGAGCTTGGCCGCATGAGACAGCTTTTCGATAATTACAAGCAGGATAAAATGGCCACACCTGCACCAGCACCCAAAGCATGGTAGTTGCATCTGCTGCAGCACATGCTTGCCTATGCTGTAAGCTTTTGAATGAGGTGTGTGCGTATGTAGATCTAGATCTAGACAGCTTGCATGCAAAGGCAGAAAGAACAAGAGGCTTGCCATTGGGTGCAGGCCAAGGAAATGGCTGTTCAGACAGGGCATATGCATTGTCAAGCCACACCTGACAGACGCTCACCTTAGCTAGAGAGCCAACATGTCTCTGGGTGATGGTTGGTGTGACTGCCAAGCCCTCACGCCGCATGCCAGCTGCAGGTGTGGTGTCCTGCAATGTATTGGCAGAGAGTGTCAGCTGTGCTGGACTCAACGGACCAGAATGCTGAAACGGGGGCCAAACGCAGTGAGCTGATTGCATCTTGTGGCTATGAGTGCAACGGCTTCCACTGACAAATAAGCTGATGGGAGTGATGAAGCTGACAGCTGGGGACCAACATCATGACAGCTGGGGACCAACATCATGACAGCTGGGGACCAACATCATGACAGCTGGGGACCAACATCATGACAGCTGGGGACCAACATCATGACAGCTGGGGACCAACATCATGACAGCTGGGGACCAATATCATGACAGGCACATCATGGTGTGACAAGCAGGTCTTGTTTCCTGCGCAAAGCAGTGCTCAGCTGCAAAAGCATTGCAGCACTCTGTTTTGGGTACACAGACGCTTTGACCTGCAAGACTCCATGCCATACTCACTACCTAGCTCATCATGAGCTGGAAAGCGTTTCAATTATTATTATTATTATACTCACTGCACAGTAGTGGACATGTAATATATTCCTACGCTGTTTGTTAGTGTGAGCCCTCTGCAACTCATCTGGCTGCTGGCTTGGGGACCTGTCCTCTCAGCAATGACACCAACAACATAATCGCCCTCTTGGCCTCAGATCAGCAGAGCTGAAAGATGTCCTGACAACCTGCATGACCCAACAATGAAGGCTTTTGGTGACAGCAGAGTGAATGAGCATCAAGCAGGTCTCACAACATGGGGATAATGGCACACTGCATGGAACAGCCTTGTTGCATCTACTGTATGGGAGACCCTCTCTCAGGCTTTGAAACGGAATGAGTTGACTGTCCTCTGTGACTACTAGCTCAGCAGCTTCAGTTGATCTACAGAACAACACACAAAGATGAAGCTGGCAGTTGAGAAGTAGTCCGGTTGAGATGTGCACATACAGGTTTGTAACTATGTACGCAGTGCAGCTGCACCTTGACATGCCGATGCCTCTATCAGTGTGAATGACCAGGTTTGCGTAAGGCCAAAGTGTTTCTTGGACAGCCAACAAGACGTCATTCTGCTATGGCATGGTATGCTATGCCATGCTGTGCCTGACATGCGGTGCGGTGCTGTGCTGTGCTGTGCTGTGCTGTGCTGTGCTGTGCTGTGCTGTGCTGTGCTGTGCTGTGCCGTGCTGTGCTGTGGTGTGCTGCAGCATTCATGCCATGTCACGCCATATGATGCTATGCCAGATTTGAGGTGAGTAAACCTGTCAGGCAAGCAGGTTAAGCCTATCAGCAGGCATGCACCCTTGTACAGATGTTCAAATTTCCGCTCAAAATGACTTCATAGTGGACTATGGCAAAATGATCTCAGTATGCCTACTGACCTTGCTTTGTCACTAGATAATTCTGTTGCAGCTTGGCATCCAGCGCGCTTCTGGCGGCCAGCCTTAGGCTTGGAAGCCCTCCTCTCTGCCATGGCATCAACAGCTGCTGCTGCAGAGGAAGGACTGGTTGTCTGTGCAGCTGTGGCAGGCCTCTGGGCTGCAGCTGGCTGGACAGGTGTCCATTCAGGGGTGCCTGCATCAATAAGAGCATGTGAAGGTTTTTTACAACAAAGCTTGGCCAATCATGTCAGATCTGTGCAAAAAATGAGTCTTGATGAATGCCAGGCCTACACTGCGGTACAGCTGAATTTTAAAGCCACAGGTACAATCCCTGCTGTACTTGCATACATATCTGTGCATGGTGTCAAGCAAGTGGTTCTGGTTCACCTGACATGGCATGCATGCTAGCCCATGGCGCTCCTTTGGCTGCTGCATGTACATGTATTCTGTGAGCTGTCTGCTTTTAGCAGCAAGCAACGCCTCAGAAACGGCACACATGCAAACTTTGATCATGCTTATATGCTATTTTGGACGGACTTACTGAAACTGGGGTTAGGGATGCCCAACAAGAGGCCGACCAAAACACATGTGAGGACCTGTAATATGTCACCAGCAATACTGGTAAACTAGCAGATGAACATGCTGCACCTGAGATCGAAGGACTTGCACAGCAGGCACGGGTCCGGGAGGAGCTTGGCGGGCCGTTTGAAAGGCTTGCTGCTGTGCATGCTCTGCAGAGCGCACAAGGCAGCTGGTTCCAGGAACCTGCATGACTTGACAAAGAAAAGTAGTGAAGCAAGCACAGCAAACGGATGCAGATGGAGGATCCTAAGCCCTTACTGTGGGGGTTGGGCCGTTGACCAGTTCCCCTGCATCTGCTTATACTCTCTGCATGCTCAATGCCATGGCAGCTACACACGGTGAGCCCGTAATGTCAGTAGCAGTATTAACAACCCAGTCCCCTTGGACTGAGGTCAGGGCAGCTGAAAAACCATCCCTGCATGTCAGCATATGGGCCACATCATTTTTCATGAGGTGCTACTGTGTCTGGAGAAAGTTGTGTCTACTGTACGCATGCAGAACCAGACAGCATGTGCTTGTAATATCGGAACAGAGCCCAGGTCGATAATTTGAATTTTGTGTGGCTACATGACTCACACAAGCTGACAAGCGCAGCCTGCAGTCCTGTGTACTGCCCGTGCTGAATGACCCAGGGGAGCCCTTCAAGCAGACCCATAACCCACAAACCTCAAGCCTCAACACAACAAAGCAAATGATGCATGTCAGTACGCACACCCTCATATGCTGTTTATTTCACATCAGAACATTACTGCTCAGGCTCACATGAATCCAGCATGATTCATTTCTAAACCGCAATCAGAGCTGTAAGCATACATTTTGTGTGCAATGATTGTATCACAAAAAAACACATACTTGATCCACAAACAGTAGAATCGGCTAGATAGAGCACAAATGTAGACCGAGAACAGCTTGCTGAGACAGATAAAAGTACAAGTCAACGTGGAGGCTGTTGTGCCCAAACGCCATGAAACAAAAACAGCAGCTTTCACATGTATAGGCTCACCATGTAGACACGGAAGCTATACCATCATCAAGGCACCTTCAAAGCAAGTCAGAGCACGTCTGCTGCTCAAGCCTAGACCTGATAGCTGCTCTTTTGACGCTTTTTACGATTGGCTGAGTGCGCTGAGAAGGAGACTGTTCCCATGTGTGCCCACTTGCATCCTTCCAGAAGGCCTTTTTACGGGACCCCGGCAGAACCTGCTCAGGCCCAACACCGTTTCTTGCAGTGTCGTACTCTGCAGCCAGCGCAGGGTACAAAGACTGCAGCGAGTTGCAGATGCAAGCCTTCCTGCTGGCACAGCAGGGACAACCACGGTTGAGGCCAATACGGGTTTGTGCAGCTGCCACAAACAGGTGTGGTTGGCCTTTGGGGCATTTGGTACAGATCCAGTGCAATATCTTCTCGCTTCCTGCCGTGATCTTGTCAGGATCAAGACCTGCTCTCCGGTTTCTCTCAAAGTCAAACTCCAGCATTGCAGGATGCTGGCTCTGTGTCAAGCTTGGTTGTCTGTTCCAGGATCTAGTTTTATATGAGCACTTAGGACAACCGCTTTGGCCGTCAACTTTGTTATACATCATGGCTTGCCAGCTGTGACCACACATTGGGCAGAGCCAATGCCTGCGGGCATGACTGCGTGCCATGACCTGGTCTGGAGTTAGCCCATTCTTGGATGTGTCCCAGTACATTGCCACCGCTGGGGCCACAGTCAACAACGAGTTATGTTGGCACAGACTGTTGTTGGTGCAAAATGGGCACTGAGTGTCCGAATTCTGCCTATCATTGACGGTGGCCAACCATTCATGCGGCAGCCCACACGGACACAGGTCACAACTCCACCAGACACGTAGGTGACTGCTGCCTGTGATCCGCCTGTCTCCCAAATGCTGATTTTTGGCATGATGCCACTGCCTCTGCAACTCTGGCCTGAGCAGGCTGATGTCTGGGCCTGCTGAGGACGGTTGTCGTGTTTGTTTGCAGCAACACGGTCCTGAGTATCCTGGGAGCAGTCAGTGTCGAGAGTTTGCGGCCGCTTCAAGTCAGCACGGAAGTGCAGTCACGTACCAGTTGCTTGTCTTTTGTTCCTTAGCTGCGGTTTCGCTTCGTAAATGAAGGAACCACGACCCATAACGTGCTTCAAGCGCGGAAGCTTGGGTTCCACTCAGCCAGTTCAAAAAGCTCGAGAGCGCACGTGAGTCACAATGATACACCCTTTGCTGTTTGCTGCTACAGAAAGATCTGACACCTGGTTGCTTTGCTAGTTCTTGAAGTTGCCTGACATCCTGTTAAATACTGCCCATGACCCATGTAGGTCATGCTATGTCAACAACAGATGCTACCTTAATATTCTGTTTCATGTCAGGGAGCAAGATACTGGTGTATGTGCTGCAGAATCATCGATCACTTCAACAGCAAGTTTGTCCCACTGTTCTATCGAGTGCTGGTTCGGCAAGACAAAGGCCAGCAGCAAGAAGTGGCAAAAGAGATTCAAGATCAGCTGCACTGGCTGGAGCAACATGTAGACTCAAAGGGCCGCCTTTTGCAGCACATGCAATTAGCAACAGCTTTTGCAGCAGCGATTGCAATTGTCAGATATTACTACAATTGTCAGGTTCTGCTCAGCAGGCTGCCCTGGACCTATTACATGCATCGTGTCGCCTGTTTTGAAATGTAGCGCAGTGTGACCTACTGCGTGAGCATGTTGAGGGTGAGAGGCTTATCAGTGATAGCTAATCTCAGCGTGCCAAGATGCTCCCATTCTACTCCTCTGCACCGTAGCATCTCTGCATCATATGCACAAGCGTGGACACCAGCGCCCAAAGCACCCTGCTACAATGACAACCATGCAAAGCTTCTGAGAGGGAAAATGCAAGCGGGCATGCTTTGGAGAATGCATGTCTTGAGGTGGCAAACTGCCAGGCAAGCATATGATGCCCATCAGCAGGTATGCAATTGTGTACGCTGGAGCAACAGTCCACACTGCTGCTGGGTTACATAATTGCCAACATATGTTGATGCATCTCATCATGCCATGTTATGCTATGCCATGCCATGCCATGCTGTGTCATATCTTCCACACTGCTGCTTGGTTGCACAAATGCCACCATTCCTGCTCTGGCTGAGTGATTGGCAGCACAAGACGGCTCTTCCCCTACTTACATTCAAGATGATGGCAAGAGCTGCAGCAATTTTGGAACAACGCATGGGAGATGTGCTTGCTGCACTACAAGCATGCATATGCTGCAAGTTTTGCAACCAGGTGTGAGTCTCTGTAGACAGCTTACATGCAGGAGCAAAAAAAAGAGTATTTGAGCGAGCCCTGCTGTATGCATACAAAACGATGCAACGGGTCACCAGGCCAAAACATGATCTACTGTATGCACAGACTTGAGGCTGAAATGGGCACCAGTGACAGCTGATCCCAGTTTGCCAGAGGCTCCTATTCTATGTATCTTCAATGCAGCGTCCCTGCATCATATGCATACTTCTGGGCACCGCCCCACAAGGCATCCCTGCTACACCTGCATCCCATGCAAAGCTTCTGAGACAAACACCGCAAGCAGGGCTTGTGCCGCAGCATGCATCATTTGAGGTGGACAAAGTGTCAGGCAAGCAGGCTATGCCCAAAAACGTAATTGTGTATGCTTGTGCAACAGTGAGACTGCTGCTCAAGTGCACCACTACCGCTTGTGACAAGCAAATTTACATGCCATGTTATGCTGTGGCAACGTTGTGCCAAATGTGCTGTGCTGTGCCGTGCTGTGCTTGGCTGTGCTATTGCATGTCATGCTGAGCAGTGTGCAGACTAGGGCCAAGTGTCCTTTTACATTGCCTAACGACCTGAAGGTGTCATTAGATGAGTCCTTTGCAGTCGTCCAAGTGCTGGTGTTGACCTGGACGTGTCATGAGATGAGCCCTCTGCATCCTAACTGGCTGCTGGTATGGGAACCTGTCCTCTCAGCAACGGCACCAATTGCGGCATGTAGGCAGTGGCATCAAGCCTTCAGTCAGCCATTAATTCAATGTAATCTGCCCTGCTGTTCAAAAAGGTTGAGCACAAGAACACAACATACCAGCTTGGGCTGCAGTGCAAAGCAAGCTGCACATGAGGAGCTAGACTGTCAACAAGTCAGCAGGTGTACCTGTGGTACCTGGATAGGCAGATTTGCTACCCCAGGTATAGGTAGGCTTGGCAGGAGCTAGACAGACCAGCTGGATGACTGTAGTTGTCTCAGCTCTGCAGCCAAAGCATGCCGCTAAATGCTGCCCTGACAACCTGCATGACCCAACAATGAAAGCTTTTAGTGACAGCAGAATGAATGAGCGTCAAGTAGGTCTCATAGAGCCCAAGTCGATAACCCAAATCTTGTGTGGCTAGATGACAAGCGCAGCCTGCAGACTTGTGTACTGCCCGGGCTGAATTACCCAGGGAAACACTTCAAGCACACCCATGACCCACGAGCCTCAGGCTTTAACCCAACAAAGCAAGTGATGCGTGTCTGTATGCACACCCTCATAAGCTGCACTTCCGCACTTCACAACAGAACATCACTGCTCAGGCTCACATGCATTCACTAAAATTAATTTCAAACCACACAATCAGAGCTGTTAGCTGTAGCTTCAAAGCATACAAGAAAGCATCTTCGAACACACTTTGTGTGCAATGATTGCATCAGTAGAAAACACATACTTGATCCACAAACAGCAGAGAAGGCTAAATAGAATAAATAAATAAAGTAATGTAGAACAGCTTGCTGAGACAAACGAAACTACAAGTCAATGTGGAGGCTGTTGTGCCCAAACGCCTTGAAACAAAGACAGCAGGTAAAACATGTACAGGCTCAATATGTATACAAGGCATCTACACAATCCACAAGGCACCTTCAAATCAAGTCAGAGCACGCCTGTTGCTCAAGCCGAGATCTGATAGCTGCTCTTTTGACGCTTTTTACGATTGGCTTAGTGCGCTGAGAAGGAGACTGTTCCCATGTGTGCCCACTTGCATCCTTCCAGAAGGCCCTTTTACGGGACCCCGGCAGAACCTGCTCAGGCCCAGCACCGTTTCTTGCAGTGTCGTACTCTGCAGCCAGCGCAGGGTACAAAGACTGCAGCGAGTTGCAGATGCAAGCCTTCCTGCTGGCACAGCAGGGACAACCTCGGTTGAGGCCAATACGGCATCGGGGACTTGCCACAAACAGGTGTGATTGGCCTTTGGGGCATTTGGTACAGATCCAGTGCACCATCTTGTCGCTTCCTGCCGTGATCTTGTCAGGATCAAGACCTGCTCTGCAGTTCCTCTCAAAGTCAAACTCCAGCATTGCAGGGTGTTGGCTCTGTGTCAAGCTTGGTCGTCTGCTCCAGGGTTTACTGATAATTGAGCACTTCGGACAACCGCTTTGGCCGTCAACTTTGGTATATATCATGGCTTGCCAGCTGTGACCACACGATGGGCAGAGCCAATGCCTGCGGGTGGTACTGCGTGCCATGACCTGGTCTGGAGTCAGCCCATTCTTGGCTGTGTACCAGTAGGCTGCCACAGCTGGGGCCATGGTCAGCAGCGAGTTGTGTTGGCACAAACTGTTGTTGGTGCAATAAGGGCACTGATAGTCCATATTCTGCCTGTCATCGACAGTGGCCGACCATTCGTGCAGAAGCCCACATGGACACTGATCACAGCTCCACCACACGCGCAGGTTACTGCCGGCTCTGATCTGCTTGTCTCCCAGGTGCTGATTCTTGGCATGATGCCACTGCCTCTGCAGCTCTGGCCTCAGCAGGCTGATGTCTGGGCCGGCTGAGGACTGTTGCCGGGTTTGGTTGCAATACCACAGTCTGGATTGTCCTGGCGACAACAGCACCCAAATTCAGTCTTGCAAGAGGTGCTGCGGTGGGTGTGGAGGGGTTGCAGCCGCTTTAACTAAACATGAAAGTGCATGTGCGTACCAGATGCCTGCCTGTTGTTGCTTATCAGCTGTGAGATTCCTCCGTCATTAATTGTGCCATAACCAAGCACATGTAACAGGCGCGGCAAGTTGGAATGCCTGCGTACAAGTCACGGCTGCTGACGTGGAAGAGCTGCTATGCAGTGAGCAAGAAGAAAAGTGCACATGCCTGCTGTGGAGTAATTGACGGACCCACGTCGCGCAGCACAATCCTGTCCCCATATTTTTGATGTAATCGACTTTCGCTCGCGACTTGAGCTTAACAAGGCCACACAGCGAGAACAGACAGCACGCGATGAGACAGTGCATGTCAAATCTTTGAAATAGAGGCTCCGGAACCAGACAGTGAAGGTGCCTGGGCACCTTGGTGGGGACCGTACTCGCCGCGCCTTAGGATGCTGCTCTATATGACGTTTCCGGTAGCGAAATCCAGGCCTGTGTCCGCCCCAAGTCGCACCTTCCGGGCATAAGCTTATATCACACATATGCGCAGCGTCTCAGATTGTTGTCTCGGATTTGCCAATACAGAACTTGAACGCTGCTTTGCTTTTCATGCACAGCTGTCACCTTTGATTGGGTGTATTACTTCAGCTTACATTGCTAGTTGATACACCGCCCATGTTGCTGGGGCCCAGCATACTACAAATTTTGTCAAACAGGGTTGCACACAATGATCAATATTGTGTTGGTGTTGCTATTGCAGATGATTGTTGAAGAACACAAAAGTTGTCCCTCAAGAGTTAAACCCTTAACCACACCAATTCAAAGCAAAGTTGAAACCTGCATGTGAACCTGCTGCACAAAGAGCTCATACTGCTTGTAAATATAATTGTCAAATACATAGCTGTTGCAGCAGACTATCGCCTAAGCGGTTCCAGAATTGCACATTTCGAAATCATATGTTTTTTATCAAACTTGTTGACTGGGTAGACCATATGGTGAGGTGGCCCTCGCAAGCAGGGCTGAGCAGAAACGCATGCACAATATGCATGTGTGCAGTCATAAGTAAAGCTGTTCCTGCTGATGGATCAGTCCTCCATTGGCTTAGTCTCACCCTCGTCTTCTGTTCCACCCATGGCGCGTACCCCAGCCACATCAATCCCATCTGCCCCTTGAGTGTATTCTGTTATCTTGTTTTCTGTGCCCACATGTTGAGTTGCCTGCAATCAACCTTTACACTTCACATAGTTGATGTATCAGCTGCATTGACAGAACACGTACGGCTGTGATTGCAAGCCACAAAGCTCTGTTGTGACGGAAGGCAAGGATGGTCAGGGACTGGACATGGTCAGGGAAGTATTTGTGGGTTCAGATGACTGCGAGAGGAGCGCAACTGCCACCGCAAGGCGCCGTACACCCTCTGGTCCTTTTTGCTCATGGAGGGTGCTCTCTGCAGAGCTTGCTCAAAATGGTGGATGTGAACCAGTGGGATGTCACTGAGTGATGATGTCCCAGACGCCATGTTCTCCTGCACAGTCATGGTTTGTCAAGCTTTATTACAACAGATATGCAATGATGCCTGGTGCCGTCCTCATGCCTAGATCGTTTACCTCTAGTGCATGCCATGTCGGTGTGGGCATGTCTGTGTGGGCATTTTGAAAACTGATTGCAAGACATGATCTGCATTGAGCTACAGTATGCTGGTTGGGTTTCAGTCAGTGTCAGCTGCAAAGATGCATTGGTGCTTTCCAGCCCAAATTCCAACAGGGCCATGCAAGACTTCACGTCTTGTGCCGCTTCGCAAGTGCCATTGCGCATCAGACCAAGGCAAAGCAGAAGCTTCACATTGATGTTGGCATGACTCAGAGGTGTGAAGACCACATGGGCTTGCCATCACAACAATGAATCGCGCATGACCACTGGCCACAAACTCAGGGTTTGCAAGTATGTCGGCATCTCTGCTCTTTCAGATGATCAGGCTTCAGCAGCGCAATCCTGTACAGGTTGTTGTTGCACTTGATTGCATTGACTTGCACATTGCTACTACACTGCTTGAATGCAAGAGGGCGCAGATGCAGGCTTCCCTGACCAGAGCTGCCAGGTCTGCTCCACTGAAGCCGTGGCAGTGAGGGCTGGCGCCCACAGCCGCCACATCCACATCCACCGCCAATGGGGTTTTTCTGGTGAGGGCCTGCAGGATGGCCCCCTCTGCCCTCAGGTGGAGGCAAGTGCACATACAGGATCTTGTCCAGCCTGACCGGCCTGCAGCGCAAGGTCGACCTCATCAATGCTGATGACACATGCTCACTTGCTCTGACTGATAAGAAGAGCACAACACGACAGCAGCAGATACGCTCACGCAACCATAGCTGCATCTTAGTCATGCTCTGGAGACACCGTTGTTGCTTGAAGCAGCCCTGACATTTGACGTTGTCTGCTGTAGGCCATCATAATAAGCATGAGTGACAGGAGTGCAGACCTACATGCAGTGCATACACAGCATACTGTACTCTGATTTGCGCACTGCATCAGATGCTGAAAAAGCAGTTGGCAAATGCTTTAGCTAGCACGTAAATAAAAAATTGAAAGTGCGCCACCTTTGTAAAGATGCCGGACTAGCAACTAACAACAGACACTGCAATCACCAGCGCCCATCGACAATTAATACCAATTCACAGCATCCTCTTTGCTGCATGCTGGTCTAGGTAAGGGCTTGGCCGGACCAGACAGGTTTTCCGTGTATGTTTACAAGCAGGATGAAATTACTACACCTGCACCAGCAACCAAAGCATGGGAGACACATCTGCTGCAGCACATGCTTGTCAATGCTGTAAGCTTTTGAATGAGGTGTGTGCGTCTGCCAAGGAAATGGCTGCCCAAACATGTGGCAAATGCATTGCCAAGCCACATCAATTATTCTCACCTTAGCTGTGTTGGACTCACAGGACCAGAGTGCTGTAATGGGGGGCAAACGCAGTGAGCTGAGTGCTGCTTGTGGCTATGAGTGCAGTGGCATCCACCTACAAATCAACACGTGCGAGTGATGAAGCTGTCAGCTGGGGATCAACAAGATCATGACAGACACAACATGGTGTGACAAGCAGGTCTTGTTTCCTGGGCAAAGCAGTGCTCAGCTGCAAAAGCATTGCAACAGTCTGTTTTGGGTGCACAAATGCTCTCACCTGCAAGACTCCATGCCATAGTCACTCGCACAGCAGTTGCACATCAACAGAGTTGTGAGCAGCAGCAGCTGCCTATCCTGTAGTTGTGGCCTGTAGTTGTGGCCCAGCCGTATGCAGTGGCTGTAGTGAGTGCTTTATCGTACAACGCGTCTGCCGCTTTAGCAGCAACAACAACAACAACAATAATAATAATAATAATAATAATAATAATAAAAATAAAAAAATAAAAATAATAATAATAATAATAATTAAAACGCTTTCCAGCTCATGATGAGCTAGGTACGTGCAGGACAAGTCTCTCCAGAACAGCCTGTCTTGTGCATCCCTATAAGGCCTACTAATACGACAGTTTTGACAATCACGTAATGCAACATCATTGAAACTAGACCTAGGGCGGCCAGGTGGGCGAAGCCCCTTGACTTCACCAAACAAAAGCTTCTTAGGCAATCTATCGTTAGGCATCCTGAAAACATGACCTAGCCACCTGAGTCTTTTGCCTTGCAGCTGAGACTCCACAGATAGGGTGTTGCACCTATTCAGTATGACAACTTTTGGCACATGATCGCGCAAGGATATGCCACAGATGCGTCACAAGCAGTTCATCTGAAAAACAGCCAAAGGGCTAATGTGTTGTTTCACAACAGCCCATGTTTCTCCAGAGTACAGCAGAACTGACATGACGATGCATTGAAAGAATTGCATTTTAACAGACAGGGTC
>JAABUP010008410.1_pt1 | contig 13178 bp, 11 predicted proteins | sample 5559201 | NCBI WGS metagenome assembly JAABUP01 (sample SAMN10711887, study PRJNA513373) | rock metagenome | isolation source: Antarctica rocks | place: Antarctica | reverse complement strand
AAAACTTTCCGGCCGGCTCCATCAGGGTTAGTCCTAGTGTCAGCGGAGAGTGACGGAAGGACATTTGCACTATTGTTGAGGGATTTGGATGTCAAGCTTTGCCTGAACGCGGTGTTCGAACCCACTGTACGGGCGCAGTCATAGGGAAGAAGCCGAATGGTTCCAGGAGACATTCCATAATTTCCTCACGATAGCGGACCCTTTTTCGTATCTCCAGATATCCAAGCTTCCAGATCGCGGGGAAAGCCGTAAAAGACAAGGTATTGATCCTGGCCCCCCAGCTAAATGATCCATCCAATTAAGACCCTAGGCGTCACAGAGTCGGATCGCGGTCCGGGGAGATCACACCTTCAACCTTGACGCCCTCGGCGCCTCAGACGTCGATCATGACAAGTATCGAAGTGTCCACTGTAGACTGCTGCCAGCTGCCAGTATCCAAGGCATCAGCTGATTCTCCTGTGGTAGTATTGCCGAAGTCAGCTGTCCTCTGATTGCTACTGTCTGTTATGAGCGGACCTGTCAAGGGAATAGGACCCTTGCATGTCATGTCGGCCAATCAGACACTCGAGTAAGCGAGTCCTGCAACCTTAGGCCTTGGCTCCGTTTCCCCGACCCCACGCTCGAAGCCCGAGCATTTTCGATCCAGATGAAAGCAAGGCCTGGGTGTTTCGAGACACGGCGCATATCTTCTTTCGATGCTGAGGGAATTCATTTCAACTTGGGAAGGAAAGTCCAGCGTCGTGTCGAGGCCAGTTGTCAATGGAAGGCTGCGTATCAGATCGTCCCGCTCAAATTCCAAGCCCGCTCTTGCATCCAGCCCGCAGACAGCGTGCATACGACTATCGAATTTTCGGGTCACGCTTTCGAACGCACCATGGAAGAAGCCGCCAATGAATCCCTGTCGTTCTCGCCTCTTTCATAAGACAGTGTGCGACACCCGCTTCCTACAGCCTTTCAGCCAGCCACAAGCGTAGCAGCACGCCCAGTATAACCCTAAATAACTTTATTCGCATACCAATCTGCTCTTGATTGGATTTCCCTTTTGACTGGAATGAAATATGGAACGTGATGAATACGCTGACAGATAACGACAACACGAAGCGTAGACGCAACTCATTTGTCAAACTCTCCCAATGTCTGGACTAGTCGACAAAATCCTTACCTGCTTCAGCGAACATGCAGAATTGCCTTGATGTCTGAGGCGACCTGCATATACAGGTGCATTGGCAAAGTCCCAAATCCGGCATTTGGCACTTCTCCGAGGGGATACCCCTGCCAACCACGTGGAACGCATGAACAGTGCACATGATATGGGCGCTTGAGATCGCGCACCCCGATGCACGTCGATAAATAGAGACACACTACTTCTGCATCTGGTGCATGACACCCAGGGTCGGCCTTCCTCGTATATTCGAACAGCGAGACATCAACCGACGCCTTCCTGTTTGGGATGATAGGTGTAAACTGATTGAGTTGATACGGAATCTTGAACCGGGACAGCGCACGCAGATTTGAAGGAGTGTATTGGTATATGCAATGAGCACATGGGAGAAAGAGCCAAAGCCTCGAGTAGCGCATAGAAATAGTAGTGTTTCTTCGGTCAAATAGTCAAGGCGACTCACGGGTGTGCATCTGCTGCCGCACGGAAAGATAATCCGTATGTAGTATTCTGCGCGGTGCACATTGCCATGCGCCTGGACGGAACGAGCCAGTAGTTGTACTCGACGCATACGCCCATGACAGCTTCATTACAAAGATAGCGATACAGATTGTGCTTTCCAGACGTAATAATAATCAAGAGTGAAAGAGGTGAAAGAAGGATCGATAGAAAGTGCCAGAGGAAGGTACTTAGACAAGAAGAGCGAGAGGAGGAAGCGTTTGACGCCCAGACGTTTCGACTATGCCAAAATCAATTAGTGTACATTAGCTTGGCACTTGTACCCTCCGGACGACACACGAGCTTGATATTTACTTTTCAATCACTCAACATTAAGAGTACGCCATAAAATTGACTGTGCTTTGTCACCCTTAACTCCTGCAAGTCTATTTACTGAAGGCTATCGCTTGACTCATCTTCAATTGAAGGCTTTGCATGCCACCTGATTTGACTTTATCTCAACAGTTTCTGAGAGCAGATATTATAGGATAAACCCTTGTTTCTGACAGTTTGGTGAGATACATAATCCACTAAGGCATAGCAATATTCCTCTCCGACCTGTACAAAGGGATCGTGCAACACGTTGCTAATGATCAGTGACTTGCTCTCTTGTATCTGGCAGTATTCGTATCGAATCTAATCCTCTGATTGTTCTGAATCCTGTGTTTAAATGTGCGCTGTTCATTGAGCTTTTGTGAGGTGTGCCTGCACACTTTTACACGCTTGGTGAGTCGTAGGATACAGCCATTCTTCCTTGTCTCAATAGAGTATTGAGCGCTCTCGAACGTGGTCAGGCTGTGGATTATTGAGCATCATGCATAAGTTGAGATAGTAGCAACAAAAGCACACAACAAACATAAGCTTCTCATTCGTAATAATTGCTAGCCTGAGATTGTCAAACGTTTTTGTGGGGGACTTTAGGGGCTGTGTAGTTCGCCGGGGGCTATGCAAAGCGAATCGTCCATGCTTCTATCTATGCCATAGTAGGTTTGTCTATATGATCCTCTATGCATCATTTATCATACAGTCGAAGGCCACGGAAGAAAAATGTCGCCATCCGTCCCCCAACGTATGCAATCATTCATTCAGTCCTTAATTTCTTCAGCAGTTGGCAAGTCAATAGCACCATAAAGGAGGATCAAAGCAGAGTGGCTCTCTCCTAGAAAATCCATCAGAGTGGAGCAAGCGGTAAAGGACGAAGATAAAACTTACCACCACCGCTCAATGTCTCGATCTTTTCTGCCTCCACCTCGCTGACTTTGTCATCGTTGAACCACCACCACTTCCCATCCTCCTCCATCCTCTTTCCCGTGGTCTTGTCTAGCGGCCCTTGCTTTTTGACATATGAAGTGTAATGACCGCTATCAGCACTTGCACCTTGATGTGTGACTACACCGCGAAGCTCGTAAAGGCCAGAATTGTTCGAACCTTCGTCGGCCGCGAGATCAGGATTTATCAGCGCATAAAGCTCCTTCTTGGCGGTGAGAATTGACGCAGCCTGTTCAGCTTCGAACTCGGCATCAGTCTTGTAGACAGTATCTACCATCTCTGTGCCGTCGCCTTTTTTCTCGGCGGTCTTGTCTTTGACCGGCTTCTTTTCATCCGCTGGGCCAACACCCTTAGCAGCGTCGCCAGCACGATCTTCCTCCTGCTTGTGCGCTATCTTCTGTCGCTTTCGAGCACGGACTACATCTTCCTCGTCTTTGCGAACCTCACGAATCTTGTCTCGCACGGGCACAAGCTGCTTCCTAAGTGTCTCGGTACAATATTCAACAACGTCTAACTCAGGCGGGAACGTTACTTTTTTCATGATCTTCGTTTTCTTGCGGATATCCTTTCTCCAGAAAAAGCGAACAAAGTGAACGGTAAGGTATTTTGGCAAACGAGATATTCGGGATGTTTTAGTGTAGACGGCATCGCGACCAAGAGTAGGCGAATTCTTTTCAATCTTCTCTTCAAGACCTTTGAGAATGCCATCTCGAAGATGGCTAGTCTCCTTTTCAATATGGCAGTCTAGCTTCAGAAAAACATCTGAGCTCTCTATAGGCTCTTCGCCTGCTTCTCGGGCCTCGGACTCGTCACAGGTGAGACTTGATGAGAAACGACCGGCAAGATAATGATCAATAAAGGAGACATCTTCTGTTGATTTGTTTGGTTCCGCAGGCGACGATTGAGTGGTAGTGTTTATATCCTTGATCTTGAGTTTCTGTCGCAGTTGAGATATGATTTGCGTCCAGGCTTCTTCTGCGTCTTGTTGAGCATACCCGTGTCCAGTCCTTGACTTCTCTGCAAATTGGGGAAATGTTGTTTGTAAAGCGTTGAGGAACATCAGCGGTGGAAAGCCTTCTTGGGTCTCGGACATTTGCCTATAGAGATCCCTAAGGGAGCTTGTGATATCTGAAGATCCACCAAAGGAGTTTGGAAGGCCATACTGGCTCAAATCAACACCTCGAGATGAGCTTGCATTGGTCCCAGTGTACTTCAATAGTTGCTCCTGCAGTTCTGGCACTGCACGTAGTGTCTGCAAAGTGGAATTCATGTAGCATGTATTGCCCAAATTTTGGAGACCAGCAGGAGTTGCGCCTTCAGTCGCAGCTACTTCAGCTTCTGTCATGTCTTCCATGAACTTCATCTTCTCTTTGGGCCTCTCAAGTGCTACTCCGCCGCCTTCTGCGGGCGTACCCATCATAATGAAAGTCTGACCAGGCTTTACGCCGAGCTTCGAAAGCTCGGTATCATCTTTGAGTTGTCCACCCTTGACAATAATTTTCTGACGATCTGGCTCTACACCCGTAAGCGAGTATAATTGGTATTTGAAGGTCTCTCCTGTAGATGTAGGATCCAGCTCCACTTCATGTTTTGTCCCCTGGTGTTTTACGAATACTGTGTTGTCTGTCAGCTTGCTTGAGGATTATGTTGGCTGCAAAAGGAGGTCACCTTGTATATTAGACATTTCGGGCAATCTCTATCAATAGTGAGATGCGGCGAATTCTCAGAAAAGATGTTAACCTCCGCTTGTTCAGTTTAGTAATTGTAGAATACCTTAGCCGTAGACACGGAGATTCGGCAATGATAATGCCAAGACGCTTCGGGTGGCTGCCTTTCTCCGTGCCGTTGCCGAAAGTCATTAAACTGCACAGCTCTTGACATCAACCAGATACAAGCACATGTAATCTACAATTGACCACAGACAATTCACAACGACTGACAGCTTGCATGGCTTTCCACAGGGGTTGCTAGATAGTCCTCATTCCATAGCATGGTCAGAAAAGACCCCAACTTAAAACGTCGATATCCGTCTAACGCACCTTCCCAGTCTCAATCTCTTCGGCCCTACCTTCTCTGCGTGCGGTCTTCCCTCACTGCCGCCCTCTCACTCTCAAACTTTGCCTCTCAGACATCAGAACGTCATAACGTCCCCGAAATCGAAGCTGCCAGTTCTCCAGAAGTCCTCCTCAACCCTTTGACCATCTCCCGTAACGAGAATGAAAAGGTCTTCATAGAACCAAGCGTGAACAGTGTACGAGTCAGCATTAGGATCAAACAGGCAGATGAGATCGAAAATATCTTGGTCCATAAATTCACAAGATTCTTGACGCAGAGGGCGGAAGCCTTCTTCATATTACGGAGAAAACCTGTCAAAGTCTGTCTCCCGGGCATCCATAGCTATTAGCTAATGGATCGTGCTAATGATAGTGTCTAGGGTTATGACATATCTTTCCTAGTTACCAACACTCACACGGAGGAAATGCTAAAGCATAAACTGGTGGATTTCATCATACAATTCATGGAAGAGGTCGATAAAGAGATATCTGAGATGAAGCTATTCGTATGTAGCCAGAGGCTTCCCTGATTCGTGGCATTATGGACATGTCGCTTCTTGATCTTGGTCTTGTGATTGACAATTGATACAGCTTAATGCAAGAGCCAGATTTGTGGCAGAATCATTCTTGACTCCGGTTTGTACCCCTATCCAAACTTTGGAAGTCATTCTAACCTCTGTCTCTAGTTCGATTAGCCTATCTTTAATGCACGCATGCATCATGTAATATGAGAAAACGCAAGAATCTCAAGATGCCCATGTCCGAGGGATTTTGGCCGCTACTGGTGTCATGATTGCTTGAACCGTCGACCATCCTTGTCATCTTTGGCCTTGCTCGTTATCGTCATAAATCTTAGCGTCAATTTAGCTAATCTGATCTTAGGCCGTTGTCTCTTCAATGAGCGATTGCTTCGGAGGAACGGCTCTGGCGGATCTATGACGACAGCGGTAACGTGAATTGGCAAGTCTTTTTCCCGATCAATTGCATCTGAACGCAATCCTACGCCTCCTCTATTCATGTGCCGACTCTTGCGATGCCTTCCTGAGAGGTTTAGATTCATTTCGAGACGTGTGCTGGGGACGCCTCAATTTGCATTGATGTCTTGCACAGCTTTAAGGATAAATGTACACTGTCCATGACATGCCTTGTGTAAGGTTGTCAGTGGACTCATCCAAAATTCGATGACGCTTCTTCGAGGTCACACATCCCATCCCGCAGCCGGAAGGATCTCAGCATTTTGCTTTGGCATTTCAGTGAATTTCAAGCATCCTTATGCAGATGCAGCTTTCCTTACAACTCAAATCACTCTCATACAGCTTGGCTGACCTCGTACTCGTTTTTGCTACTCTGGTAGCTAAGGGGGTCATGGCCGCATACTATCAGCATCTCTGTGAGAGTCCGTTCGGGAAAGGACCAAATCAAAGGATCCGAAGCAGGTAGTTAAAGTCGGCGAGGCCAGGACCTTCAAAATGGGCCTCGATAAGAAATTCAATACAGAATCATTGACCAACACCATTCCTGAGGCGACCGGGCCTCGTTCATCAGACTGGCCAGCCATAAATGGTAGACTTCGAAGAGAATGACCCCGAATGACTAGCTGCCAAAGCGACTGTAGTGACGCCTTCGTATGGCATACCGAGACCAGCAGTCCAATAAGTCCATGAAATGCTTTATCTGCGCTGCTTGCCAGTCTTCTGTTCCTTGTAAATGGAAGTCTGATGCACGCCACGAGCAATACTAGCGTTAGATCCCATAGGACTGGATTCATTCCAAACTTCCTGGTTTCCGCAACAGGAGCAATCCGGCCAAGCTCAAAGGTTGACTTTCCGCGTTGCTTATCATGAGGCAGGATTGCTGTCGATGTCACAGCAACTGCCCCTTTTTCTCGAAATCGAAATACGGGTACCGCTTTCAACTTGGGTAGTGAAAGACCTTCCTGTGGGGGAATGGTTTTTGCTTGGAGGAAATGTAGGGGATCAATCTCGTGACCAAATGCTTTGTGAATGAGTATTTCAGGGCGGGCTCGGTTAGAACAAACTAGCGTTGTTTTCATTTGGAGCAGCACACAAACCTCACCCGACTTCTTCGCGAAGTACTCCGCACCAGCTGTTCCATCGAACCACCTCCAAATCTTGTGACCTGTCGTGGCAAGGTGCGTGACTGCTCTCCTGTTGTCTTAAGTATACTGACAGCTGTATCAGATGTGTCTGATAGTGTGAAGATCAGTCTCAACACACGGTCGGAGGACCACCCAGACTGACAGAGGTCGCGTCTGAGGCGGAGTCAGGCATCTTGCTTTGCTCTTTTTGTAAGTCATTATCCCATGGACTTCCCTCCCGACGCTCTGTGGCCTGCATGAGACGTAGTTCACGAGGCTTTGTTGTAGCCCCTTTTTGACGGGCATTAGGCTGATTCTTGTTGATCTAGCAGCTCCGAAAATATCCTGATCATTGTGCTTCAACGCAATCTTGCTAGTAAGTTCCCTTTCACCTTCGGAGAACGCAAATTCCAAACCAAATCATAAGCTTTGGGATGATCCAGAACAATTTCGACGGCACTAATCTGCTTCTTCAAAGTTTGGATCTAGCATCGCTGTAGTCAACATGGATTTGACAACCTCCACCAAGCCGGTCTCTCCGCTTCGTATTCCTCCAGCACAGCCTATCAGAAAGACGAGACTTTGGTTATATGGTGAGCCAGCCGCGGAAAATTCGGCAAAGAACCCGGAATTGGATCGAAACGAGGGGCGTGCCCTTGGAGAAGACTCAGAGATTGGACAAGACGCTTTAGGGCTGGCAAATTCTGCCAACACGCCATCACGTGAATCGTTTTCTCCGCCTACTGCCAGGGTCATTCACAGCTCAGAGGTCCCTCAGCCCTTCTGGGAGCCAGATTACCCTTCACGGCGTTTCAGACCAGAGGAGTACGAAAAAGATGATTCTTATTATTCACCACCTCCGCAATTCTTTTCACCACCAACGTCCCCAAATGAATTAAGTGTTAAAGACTTGGCCGAACACGAGGTGAGCTCAATTACCTCATATAAAACACCTCAAAGTATACTCACAGATACTCATAGCGAATGGCTTCTTCCATGGGGAACCCTTATGCGGGAATGAAGCCAACCCCTTTTGCTCCAGCATATCAAGGGATCCTGACCAATTCTAACTCAAACTCTTATACCACGGCGTATAGCAGTTCTGCCAATCGCTCCAAGTTTGTAGACGCTACTGATGGAGGTGTTCACACTGTCATGAACCCGATGGTGGGTCAAGACACTACTGAGAAAGGGTCCTTTTCTAGGACCGAAGCAACGTTCTCTGCATCAAATACAATGTCAAAGGATACCTCGAACGACATTGCATTCAACGAGAGCTCTTTCAGCACAAGAAACGAGCACCATCCTAGCTCGGACATATGCCTAGATAGCTCTGGTACGAATGTGCCCATGACGAATCAGAATCAGACAAAGACATTCCAACAGCTTGCAACAGAGAGGGGAGTCTCGCAGTGGGATAGCGAAATTCTTGATGAGCGTTGGCTGCCTGCAAATCGTAACGAGCAGCAGCCACGTACTAGCAAGCGTGAGATTACCTCCAAAGAGATCGAGAATGTATCACGGCGCCACAAGAGAATGGAATCTTTTCTCAAAGAGCTTGATGACACAGAGGAAAATATGAACTCTCAACTTGGAATTTACCGCCCAGACCCATCAATCTGGGGTTTGGAGAATACATACCCTCGATATGCTAGGGCTCTGCGCGGATCGCAGCCCACAAGTGAGTAAGTAGGATGATGAAAATACCTTGACCTAATTGATTGTATACTGACGAGGTTCAAGTCTGGTCCCTGAACCACCGGAGCCTGAGAGGCTTCGAAAAGTCGTTCGTGACTTGGAGGATGGTACGGAAGCTCTCCCTCGCGGTATATCTCATCACCCCGACGTCTTGCGTCGTTTCCTTTACGACCGAATCTTTGAGGGTGAATGGGATGGTCAAATTTTGGGTCCCGAAGGCGACAATATGACTAAGCATGGTGGAAACTTTATTAGCCTCAAGGCTTTGCGTGACCAAGTTCTGAAAGACATTGAAGACCTTATCGCCTTTATGAAGGTACCTGTGGGGGAGAACGCTCGTTCTGCGATATACCATCGTACTCCGGAGGCGAAGGCTAGTCTAGAAGGCGGAGAATCGGGCGGTCAATCAGGTGTGAAGGAGCCTTTTGTGCCCCAGTACATGCCAGGAATCAATTCCAGAGGATATCGATACGTGGTCCGGGAAGAGCAGCATCCTACATCCCAAGAAGACGATCCTGAGGCGAAAGACAGTCAGCCTTCCAGTGTGAATACTTCTAAGGGCAAATCGGCCATACCGAACATCTTCTCCAGGGCAACTTACGCTTCTCCCAGACCAGCATACCTACCATTCAGTGAACAGCTGACGTCAATTGAGAGTCGTCAACCATTCCTTGAGCAGCTGCGTGCGATTGAGAGTCGCGCTGATAGCCGTTTTGGGGGAAGCTCGCTTAGCAACCAAGCTAGTGAACACGACAACAAAGTGAAGGATGAATCTGCAGATCACGAAAGCTCCGTAAGCTCTAAAGCTTCACCCCTCACAACACAACACACCAGCTCCCCTCATACTGCTGCTAGCCAGCGTCGCTCTTCACGTGAAGCAACTCTCGTAGCTTCAGATAAGGACACCATGGATAACGCCACCCTTGCTGAGATCTTGCAGCAGCCCTTGCAACCAGAAGTGAGACAAAACATCATGGACGCGAACTTCCCAAATCGCTCACAACACGGCGCTCACAACTTCGGGTATCAGGTGCCACCTCAGTACCAACAGCCTTCTTTTGATCGACCTCCCGGTCAAGGGTTCCTTTCGGCAACGGATCCCACTTCATGGTCGTATAGGCCATATAATCAGATGGGATACGGATACCAGTCGTCGTATGATTCTGCTCAGTTGCCTCGATATCCACTCCCTCAGGCATTGCAGTATAGCTCTCAGTATCGGCCTGTGCCAATGCAGCCAGCCCCCTATCCGCCTCAGACCCTTGATTACACTTCTCTCAGCCATGGTCCTCCACCTCCCCGTTCACGGCCAGGTGAGCCTAGGTCGTATTGGTCTGGTGAGGCACCTGCTCGTGACCCTGCGGTACTTGCGCTTGAACAGGGGCTACGCGAGCTTGACACTGGCCCTCCTCCCCCACATAGGCATTATGGCAACGTTGCCATCCGTCCGCCTTCCTCTAATCGAGTTGCTGCGTATGTGTACCGCAACGACCCCGCATTTCAGTACAACGGCCTGCCACAAGTACGCGGTACACCGGCACCAGCACCATCGGCTCCTCAGGGCAATGCTACCACTTCGGTACCATCCCAAAATCAACACGAATGGCAGAACCGCTTTGGACTTGTGCCGGCCACCAAGCCCGACATTCCTGTCATGCCGTATCGTCCGGGTTCCGATGACATGCGTCCTCATGCTACTCCCGGGGCATCTAGTGTACCCTACCAAAACCTGACTCGCAACGTCGTGCCTACCCTCGAGGATGTTCGAGCTCCCGAGGTCAATCCGTTCCAAGAGCCTGCTAGGGACGCGAAGCCACCAGGGTGGGGTGTGCTGAAGATTGGAAATGTGAGTATCCAGTCAAAGGATAGAGACCCACAAGCGCGAGCGTTCATGAGGCCTGGTCAACGCAAGCCATAGTGAATCGGGTGCTTCGGGCAGAACGTACCTTGATGCATGAACTGCAATTTCTTCATCTCATCACTCTTTTTTCACGAGATCAGGAGGGAGGGTGGGATCACACTTCACAGAGTTGGCCATAGCACTAATGTTGGATGGATTTCCTCGGATTTACCTACCCCGCCGCCTGGCCACTGCTCTACAGATTGTCTTTCACAGAGCATTTCACGGATGGGTGGACCATGGACTTCATTCTGTCGGATGGCTGCCTTCGGGCAAGTCTCCTTCTGTCCTGGTCTAGTACCACAGCTCTTTTCCTATGTCAATCACACTTTTGCGCTTGCTCTTGTATTTAGACAGCATTGCTCACTCACACAAATTTTGCTTATCCTGCCGCAATGACGCTGTGACACCAAGGACTGACTCAAATCATTTCTACTAATTGCCAGTCCGTTCTTGCGAGGTCACCTTTGAACTAGTCCTCTGCCTCGTTGAGGCGGTGTACAGAATTGCGTTTTGAGCTCTTCACTTCATCCTCACAAAAGCAGATTGAGTAGGCCACCGTGCTAACCAAACTCTCGCAAACAGATTCCCTACGACATTACCAAAGGCCTCGTCGCCGCCTTCCTCGGCCCCCATGCCAAAACCATCAACCCAGCCTTCGGCCCCGCCATCCACATCATCATGGACCGCAACTCGGGCAAAACCATGGACTGCTACGTCGAATTTCTCTCCACCCACGACGCCCGCAATTGCTGCAATAGCATCAACCTGCGGCAGCGCGGACTCAATCGGATCTTGGAGCGTCTGGTCGAAGTCACGATGAGCAGCCAGGATGAGCTACTCGCTGTGCTGTTCCCAAAGGCGAAGAATGTCAAGTGGGAGGGTGGGAGCCCGGTGATTATGGAGCCGGAGGAGGACTGGAGCAGTGGGTTTAAGACTTTTGTGAGTGCGGAGGAATTGGGATTGATGGTGAAGCATGCTGAGCAGCCTCATCGAGTAAGTCGTGTCTACTTTGTCTCACTTCACAATGCCTCAAGTCAAGTCAAGTCAAGTCAACGTTTTCGTTCTGACACTAAAACACCTAACAGTCCACCTTCACCCTCCGCTCCCCCCAACGCCCCTACGAAGCCATGATTTCTCTCCTCGCCAAATACCCCTGGCACTCCGTCGCCAACTACAAGCTCTCCGACCGCACCAAGATCTTCAACGCCGCGCGTCAAATTCTCTCCATCCTCTCCGCCACCATCCGTCACCACGTCTACAACCCCCAACCAGGGCCCGCATCCGACCTCTACGGCAACCCCATCGCCTACGGTTTGGTTGGTCGTCGTGGCAGCATCAGCCATGGCGGCGGCGGCGCGCTCGGCCTCCCACCTATCATGCTGAATGAAGAGCTGCTGCATGATCTCCTGTCTGCGGGCTTGAACGCGGTTGGGTTCTCGGAGCGTCAGCGCTATGAGTTGTATGAGATTTGCGATTATGCGCGTCATCACTTCATCGTGAGTCCGCTGCTGCAATACTGGCCGTTTGAAGTCCTATGCCGCAAGCCGCGTGCCGAAGAAGATGTCATCGAGGTGAGCCACTCCCCCCTTCCCCCCCCCTCTCCGGCCTTCTCCCCTCCACATACAGTCCCCGCTGACCATCTCATGTATCTATAGTTCTACGCCCACATCCTATCCAACAACCCGGAAATCCAACCGACCGGCTACCCCTTCGGCAGCGTGACGCACCTGCTCCGCAACGTCGACATGGAGACCCACACGATGCACGACATCGGGCAGATGGAGATGAAGATGCTGGACGCGCTGCTGATTGGCGGGTTAGACAATGAGCGTGATGAGCGGGAGGAAAAGCTGATGCAGAGACAGCGCCTGTTGGCTTTGGGGTTCTGATGGAAGTGATTGATGTCTAGAAGACCGCGGAGGGTCGAGTTTACGAAGTTCCTTTCCCTTGTTGTCACTTTTTCATGTCATCATCAGCACAGCATGCGGGGATTTCTTAGCCCGGCGAACACACAGCCCCATTACTCAATACCCCTCACACACACCTCACACACACACACCCATCGGCCTCGAACGTCCATGCTTACTCTCCGGCTTTGCCGCTGGATTGAGCCATAGCTCGGTCTTCGATCCTGTGGGTCTGTTGGTGGAGGGGGTTTTTAACCCATTGATTGGGATTTCGAGGGGGATTCTTCTGTGGAAAGATAAATAACTGCTTAGTCTTTTTTTAGAAACGAATGGAAAATTTCTTTACTGATTAATGTATCTGTGGGTGGTGTTCCATGCAGATTAATGACTTGTAGAAATCTGCTGAGAGGGCGTTATTGCCCGCGTCGACGGCTTTATTAATAGATATGAATGCCTTCTTGGGCAATTCAGATTTGACTGAGTCTAACACCCTTACGGTGCCCTAGCCTGCAAAAGTGGAAATAGCGGCTGAGAAATCTACAATTATGCGTAGATTTTAACGGTAATCGTTACTAGTAAGCTTAGCCTTAGT
>JAABUP010008409.1_pt1 | contig 13178 bp, 12 predicted proteins | sample 5559201 | NCBI WGS metagenome assembly JAABUP01 (sample SAMN10711887, study PRJNA513373) | rock metagenome | isolation source: Antarctica rocks | place: Antarctica | reverse complement strand
CAGCCGGGATGGTCGAGGCGGGCAAGCAGTTCCGTCGCGTCAACGGCCACCTGCACCTGGCGAGCCTGCGCACCGCCCTCGAACGCGAGGCCGCCGAAACTGTCGGAGCCACCTGCCATGATGACCTGGTCAGCGTGGCCTGACGATCAACGGGCCGCCACCGAAGTTCCACGGAACTCGGGACATCCTCAAACGTACGCCGACGCAGAGACCCCACAGCTAAGCACGAGCCGCGCGGCCGGCGCACGACTGAGAAGATCGCGGTGCCGGCGCGGGCTGCGAGCGCACCCGCTCCGGTAATCGCCAAGGCGGGCCGCATGTGCCAGAGTGCTCCAGACCAGTCACGATGGAGCGTATCTGCGCTCAGACCGACGCGGCCGCCGCCCGGCCCGGCGCGGGAGGGCATTCTTGTGCGAGCTATTCAAATTGCGGAATTCGGCGGGCCCGAGGTCATGTGTCTTGTCGATGTACCCAGTCCTCGGGCCGAGGGCGACTCGGCGGTCGTAGATGTTTCAAGCGCGGGTATCAACTACGCCGACACCCATCAAGTAGAAGACACTTACCTCTCTAGGAGCGTTCTCCCACTTATCCCCGGCACTGAGGTAGTCGGAGCGCTACCGGATGGCCAGCGCGTCGCAGGGTTTACCCGGTCTGGCGCGTACGCCGAGCAGGCGTTGGTTCACCCCGACGAAAGCTTTGCCGTACCGGAGGGCGTCAGCGACGGGCAGGCACTGGCATTGCTTGTGCAAGGACTGACTGCTTGGCACCTACTGCGTACCTCCACTCACCTTATCCCGGGAGAGTCCATTGTCGTACACGCCGCAGCGGGCGGGGTCGGGTCGCTAGCGGTGCAACTTGCGAAGGCTTGGGGTGCCGGGCGAATTATTGGAGTTGCTTCCACTGAGGAAAAGCGGGCGTTGGCAGAGTCCCTGGGGGCTGACGCAACAGTTGACAGCCGCGACCCGGACCTGTCCGGTGCCCTGCAGGAGGCGAATGGCGGCAGGGTCGACGTCGTTTTGGAGATGGCGGGCGGCGACACGTTCGGGCGGTCGTTGGCTGCCCTGGGTCCTTTTGGGCGGATAGCGACCTTCGGCGCGGCTTCCGGCAAGGGGCCGCGACCAGTACATCCTGCGGTCCTCATGTTGCGCAGCCAGACCGTTGTGGGTTTTTGGTTGGCGAACTGCTCCGGCCGCACCGAGATGCTCAAACCTCAAATGATGGAGCTGCTCGCAATGGTCAAGGCCGGATCTCTGCTTCCACAGATCGGCGGCGTATATCCCCTGCCGGACGCGCACCGCGCCCATCGGGCACTGCGTAATCGGTCAAGTAGCGGCAAGCTCATCTTGGACTGCAGAACCTAGGGCATCCCGCGTGCCTGCCCGCGCGAGGATCCTGCAGAACCTCTGATCACGCAGATGGCTCAGCTGCGTCATCAAGTGAATCATTTTAGCCCAAGGATGTTGGATGGAGTCGTTCTCCCGCCCGGCCTGACTTCTTAGCCCGGCACGAACTGCTGCTTTGGATCCGATCCGTCTGTCGGGCGGGAGGCGACTTGGCACGCCGCTGGTGAGAGTGACCTCGTAGGAGCCTGTTGCCTCAGGCACCCGGTCCCTGGACTGTCCGACCACCGCCGCGCCGTGCCCGCCCTGCCAGTGCAAGCCGAAGGACGGACATGACCCGATCGCAGAAGCACGCCCCCTCGTCACCGGCGGCGTCGACACCCGCTCCGATGTGCATGTTGTCGCGGTCGTCACCGCAGTCAGCGGCGTCCCGGGAACCGAGCAGTTCCCGACGACTGCGGCCGGCTAAGGGCGACTGCTTGTCTGGATGCGGACCTTCGGTCGGCTCGACCGGGTCGGGGTCGAGAGCACCGGCACCTACGGGGTGGCGTCGGCCCGGCATTGGCGGGCAGAGCAGGTCACCGTCGTGGAGGTCATGCGGCCCAACAGTCAGGTCCGCCGGCGGCACGGCAAGACGGACGTCGTCGACGCGATCGCTGCCGCCCGGGCCGAGGCGGCCGTGTTCGGGCGGGTGGCGTCTGACCCGACTGTCAGCCGGGCAATCAGCGGGCTGGCCGCGGACGCCCCGGTGATGTTGCGGGCGATCAACGCTGCCCGGGCGCTCGCGCGGGCGCGGCAGCTCGCCGGCCGGGCTGCTCCCGGCCAGGGGGCTTGCGCCACGTCGCCGCTGGTGATCGACCTGGACGCGACGCTGATCACCGCGCACAGAGAGAGACGGAGCAGGCCGCACCGACGTTCAAGCGCGGCTTTGGCCACCACCCGCTGTGGGCGTTCGCCGACCACGGCGCCGTCGGGACGGACGAGCCACTGCGGTGCTGCTGCGTCCGGGCAACGCCGGGAGCAACACGTCCAGCGACCACGTCGTCGTGCTGCGCGAGGCGTTGCGTCAGCTGCCCGGCCACCGGTCCGGCAGCAGGGCCGGCCGCAGCGTGCTGGTCCGCATCGATGGGGCCGGCGCGACCCACAAGCTGCTGGACTGGGTGGCTGGCCAGCGGCTTTCCTACTCGATCGGGTTGGGACGACAGCGACGGGCAGGTCCGCGAGGGCGCGTGGGTCGCCGAGCTGACCGATCTGCTGGACTTGACCGGCTGGCCGGCTGGGATGCGGGTGGTCGCCCGCAAGAAACACTCGCACCCGGCGCGCAACTGCGCATCACCGACGTCGACGGGCTGCGCGTTACCGCGTTCGCGACCAACGCCCCCCCGGCCAACGTGCCGACCTCGAGCTTCGGCAGCGGCGCAGGGCCCGCTGCGAAGACCGGATCCGCAACGCCAAGGACAGGGGGTTGATGAACCTGTCGCTGCACGACATGGCGCCGAACCAGATCTGGTGCGCCCTCGTCAGCCTGGCTTGTGAGTTCACCGCCTGGATACAGCTGCTCGCCGTGACCGACCATGCGGCCCGCCACTGGGAGCCCACAAAGCTCCGCCTGCGGCTGCTATCGATCGCCAGCCGGCTCGCGCTCTCCGGCCGCCGCCACACCCTGCACCTGAGCAAGCACAGCCCCGGGACCGCGCTGCTCCTGAATATGCTCACCACTCTGCGGACTCTGCCCGCGCCCGCCACCTGAGCACCACCCCCGCCCCGACGACAGCATCACCGGGCCCTGGAACAGCCGCCCCACCGAGCGACATCGTGCAACCTGGCATACCCAGGATGCAGAATAAGCCGCGCTGAGGCAACCCGCCCAGCTCACAACCCCCAACAACAAGATCACGAAAGATCCGGGGTAGTGTGGGTTGGCAGGGGTTTCTGTCGGTAATGGGCTGGAGACCGGCCACTCGCCGCTGGCGCGCCCGTCGCACTGCTGTGCCGGCCTCCTCCAGCGGGTGAGGAGGCGACACCATACCGGCGTTGGGCACCGAGGCTGGCAGGATGCCCGCGAATCAGCCGTCAAATACCGTCGAGACTTGACTACACGGGAACTTGGAGCAATGGTATTTTGTCTTCCTTGTCAAGATTGGGCGTCGAGTGAACGGACTTGCCGATAACAGTTACTCATGCTTATCCGGTTTGCTCCGCTGGGGCCGATGGGCGCAGCCAATCCGGCCTCTTGACGGTGTCGGACGAGACGGCGTGACCGCCAGGGTGGTCACGGCACCAAGGCATGGCGAGGGCGCGCCGTTCGGCGGCCCCGGAACGCCGCCAGAGTTCGGTATTGTGGCCCGACAGGACTGGCGCAGCCCGGGTCCAGAACTCGGTCCCATGGCGTCCTGAGGACGGGACGCGGCGAAGATCCAGAGGACTTAACCGGATAAGCATGACAGCTACTAATCACTTGTGCCAGAGATGCGTTCACGCATCGTCCCAAGCGCGCGATGGGGTGGGGGGATTCCGAAAACTGCTCGCGTTTCACCACTCATGACCACTCAGATGCATGCGCTACGTACATGAAGGTATGGACGGTCATTTGACTATCAACCAGGCACCCTGGCACAACCCGTTTCTATCGGCTCGACAACCCATAGCTGGGCGCAACGTGGTTGCGACGAGTCACCCACTTGCGGCACAGGCGGCCCTCGACACCCTGAGCCGCGGTGGGAACGCGGCTGAGGCCACCATCGCAGGCGCTGCGGTGCTAGCCGTCGTTGAACCGCAAAGCAGTGGTCTTGGTGGGGATGCGCTCGCGATACTTTGGGACGGCGACTCCGTGAAGGGGTTAAATGGATCTGGACGTGCACCTGCCGCCCTTGACGCGGAAGAGTGGCTGGGCTCCGCCGATGGGATGCCGCTTTTTGACTGGCCAAGTGTAACCGTGCCTGGGGTAGTAGCGACCTGGTCGTCGCTGTATGAACGGTACGGACGCTTACCCTTCGCATCGCTCTTCGAGCGAGCCATACAATACGCTGCTGGTGGCTTCGTGGTACTGCCTACGACTGCGAGTTCGCTCGAACTTGCGAGTAGCTGGTATGGGCACGTCCCAGAATTCGCCCGGACCTTCCTATCAAGCGGGAGGGCACCCAGGGCTGGCGACCGGCTCGTGCAGGCGGACTGCGCTCAATCGTTGCAGCTGATAGCGCAGTCGCGTGGCAGCGATTTCTACCAGGGCGAGATTGCAGCCCGCATCGCGGAGTATGCATACGAGTGTGGCGCCGTCCTCTCCGAACAGGATCTTCGGGATCACAAATCCGAATGGGTGCAGCCGCTCTCCACAGTCGTCGACGGACAGACCGTCTATCAGCTCCCTCCTAATACGCAAGGAGTGGCTACTCTTGCAACACTTGGGATCCTGTCGGAGCTGCGAAAAGTTTTTCCCAAGGCGACGGGGGTGGATTACACCCACCTTCAGATTGAGGCTACGAATCTGGCTCTTGCTGATTGTAGCAACGTGGTCGGGGACGGGGCCGACTCGCGCCTGGGAGCTCAGGAACTACTGACGCCCGAGTACTTCCAACGCCAGGCCCAGCGCGTCTCACTCGTGGAGGCAAAGGACTATGGCTACCGGCCACCACACGGATCGGGTACGGTGTGCCTGACCGTGGCTGATGCCAGCGGATTCGTTGTCTCTTACATGCAATCGCTTTACATCGGCTCCGGTGTAGTCGTCCCTGGAACAGGCGTGCACTTGCATAACCGCGGATCCGCCTTCTCGACTATCCGGGGGCACGTCAACGAAGTTGCGCCCAGTAAGAGGCCGTTGAACAGCAACATGCCGGGACTCGTCCTTCAAGGGCAGGAGCCGCGTCTGGCCATCGCAATACTGGGTGGCCCTATGCAACCGCAGGGTCAGGTGCAATTGCTAGACCGAGTTCTGCAGCAAGGCATGAACGTCCAAGCCGCGGTGGATGCCCCGCGTTGGCGCGCTGAAGGCGGGCGAGACGTCTCGCTCGAGCCATCACTGGTCCTCGAACAGGGTCCTAGCTTGTCGCAGCGCGGCCACGCTATTACTGACGTGGGTCCTGGAGGCTTCGGGTCTGCCCAAATGATAGAGAGGTCCGGGCCGGAGTACGTCGGTGGGTCAGATACGAGACGGGATGGACAGGCAGTCGGCTTCTAGGCCCTTCGTAAGTTTAGCCCGAATGTAGGCAGTTTCATGAAGCTTGAGGAGCGAAGATGACGGCAACCGGGCAGTCCTCCACGGTGGGTACAATCACGGAACTCATTACGCGTAACGCTGCGGCGTCGCCGGCTCGGGTCGCCCTCCTGGATGCGGACTTGAGGGTTCTTACCTACGGCGAGCTCGCTGCGATAATAGAAAGGTGTCGGGAGCACTCCTTCTGGTCGGTCGGCGGTCACCAAAGGCGTGTGGCTCTGGCGTTATCGAACGGTGCAGGGCTTGCGACGGGCTTCCTGCTGGCGTGCTCTGTCGGCACGGCGGTCCCGCTAAATCCTGAGGCACCGCCTCTGGAACTGGAGAGAGACCTCAAACGCTTATCGGTGAATCATCTCCTGACAGAGCAAGGGTCGGCTGCAGGCACCGTCGCGCGGCAACTCGGCATACCTGTAGCCACTTTGGGCGAGGAGTTTGGTCAGCGTTACAGCCTGATCGTCCCCGAAGGCGACGTCCCTAGGCCCGCCGAGCAGGCGAATATCCCGCTGCCTCGTTCTGAGAGTTCCGCCCTTCTCTTGCAGACCTCTGGTACTACGGGGGAGCCTAAGCAAGTAGACTTGTCGCACGATCGCTTGCTGGCAGCGGCAGGCTTCGTGGCTAGCACGCTGACTCTCGAGGACACAGACCGATGCCTGAACGTTATGCCCTTGTGGCACATACACGGCCTCGTAGCGGCGCTCTTGGCGCCGCTACTAACGGGTGGAAGTGTCGTCTGCACACCTGGCTTCTACGCCACGGACTTCCTGCGTTGGCTTGAAGACAGCCGAGCCACCTGGTACACGGCGGTTCCGACCATGCACGCCAGCATCCTTCAGCGCGCCAGGAAGTCACCACGTCCGGTGTCGAGCGGTTTGCGGTTCATCCGGTCGGCCTCCGCTGCTCTACCAGCTAGGCTGGCGCTCGACCTGGAAGACGCATTCGGGGTCCCTGTCTTACAAGCGTATGGAATGACAGAAGCCTCCCATCAAATAGCCAGCAATCCGCTGCCCCCCGGGACTCGTAAGGCTCGGTCCGTGGGGAGAGCGACGGGTACTGACGTGATTATCCTGCCCAACAGTGTCGATGAACCGCTACCAGTGGGTGAGGTCGGAGAGGTGGGCATCCGTGGGGCCAGTATATTCGCAGGTTATCTAGGTGATGAGCGCGACTTTGGTGGCAAGAACGGGGGATACTTCCGCACAGGCGACCAGGGATACCTAGACGAGGACGGCTATCTGTTCTTGACAGGACGCCTCAAGGAGATGATCAATAGAGGAGGGGAGTCGATTGCTCCCCAAGAGATCGACGACGTTCTGCTTGAGCATCCAGCTGTAGCGCAGGCGGTGGCCTTCGCTATCCCCGACGTCAGGCTTGGTGAGCGTATAGGTGCAGCTGTGGTGCCTGTCGATGGACAGGGCATAGAAACTTCCGCCCTGGACCTACAGGATTTCGTGGCAAAGCATCTGGCCCCCGCGAAGGTTCCTGATGAGATCATCTTCGTGTCGGCGCTGCCCAAGGGGGCCACGGGTAAGGTGCAACGAGGGCGCCTCGCGCAGCAGCTTTCTATATCCTCGTCGGAGTCGACGGTAGGCCGCCGAGGGGACGACGTAACCCTGGAGGGGCGACTCACGACCATTTGGGCTGCGGTGCTCAAAACCGACGAGCCTGGACGTTACGACACGTTCCAGGATCTGGGGGGGGACTCGCTGCTGGCGGGTCGTCTGGTGGTAGAAGTGGAGCGCCAACTCGGCGTAAGACTGCCTCGTGCTGGGAGGTCGACGCGGGTGACAATCGCGGAGCAGATGGGGATAATACTTGCCATGCGTGACGAGTAGCGGGCTCCCTTAAGAGCCGCGGGTCAAAGGAGGAGGAGGAGGAAGCTTCAAAGGCGTAACTCGCGAGGGCCCACCTCCAAGTGAACCAGGCAGCAGGGATTGAGCCTCTCCTCGGGTTCGGTGTATGCCAATCGGTCGGGGTGCGTGGGTGGAGCGGGGCGACCAGGAAAACCCTCAAACGCTGTCGACGGTCACGCCTTCCTCGTGTTGAAGGGGCCACGGCGCGGTTAGCCGCTTTACCGCGGCGCGCCTAGACAAGATCGTTCCGGGGCCCGCACCCGGGCCCGGGATCGAGCACCTGACGTGTCATCAACTCCAGCGCACCTGCTTCGCGCTTCCTCGCGAGGCCGGTACGGCCCTGGAAGCGATCCCTCCGGGCGCAAGCTGGTCACCGCTCGATCGAGTCCATATGCATCTACTTGGACCTGGCCGACGACTGGCTTGCCGGGGAGTACCACCGAGCCTGCGAGGCCATCGACACCCAGAGCATCGGGAGCCAGTGATGCCGGCGGCGCTCGATCTGTCTGCTCCTACCGCTGAGCTGCTCGAGCAGTACCTGACGGCCATGCAAGGGCTCAACCGCAAGACCGTCGGTCCACCACCCAGGCAGCCCGCTCGTTCTGCGCGAAGCTCGACCGGGCCGGCGGGTGGACAGCTCTGTCGTTGCGGCAGCAGATGGACGCTGTCGGCAACGCCCGCTCGTTCGTGTCCTGGCTGCTGGTGACGGGGCAACCCACCACCTCCGCCGACCTGATGACCCACGTCGACCCCGTGCCTGGTCCCTGGCCGCGGGCGCACGGCCCCACGCCAGCGACCGCGACATCGCGCTGCAGTGGAATGCTCTGATGAAGGCGGCGGCCGTCACCGGCATGAGCAAGGATCGCCTGGCGGACAACGACTTCGAGCAAGCGCAGGAGGCAATCCTCACCGCCTTCGTCAACCGCGGGATGTCCAGGCTCCGGACCGAACACCTCCGCGATCTTCACCAGGCTGCGATGGACCTTGTTCCACTGCGGGCAGCTCAACGCCCCCCAAGCGGCGCAAACCAAAACCGCCACGGTCAGTCTCCGGCTGGACTCACGCCCGACGGCTTTCGCCGACACCGCCCGCCGCTACGTCGGCTGCGGCCGTCCCGTCGACACTGACTGCCAATTCGAGTCCATCTGCGAAGGGTCCACCTTCTTCGTCACCACGATTCGGTTTAGACCGAAGCTTCAAGCACAACGTGACGATGGCCAGGTCGCCCGACAGAAGATCTGCGACGGACTACTCCGGTGCCTCGACCACGAGGCCTCGTGACCCGGCAGTTGACACGATCACCGGCATGAGTTCAACCACACCCGGCTGCACTCAGCGCTGGTCTATCGCACCCCGGCCCAGGCCGAGGCAGAGCACTACCGTCACGAGCACAACACGGGCGAGCGACCGTTCGCGGCAATAACCGACCCTGCACTGAACCCGGTGCGCTTCAAGGTCCACCAGTGGGCCAGGGCCCAGGTCGGCCTCTTCGTGCCGCTCACCGCCGACGTGCAGGTGGCAGTCAGGGGGTCCTTCGCGAGTACCAGAAGATACTTGGCATTGGCAGCGGCTGCAGCGGCGCCGACCCCTGCGTCATCGCCCTGGCCCATGCACACGCTGGGGTTGTGGTGACGGAGGAGACCTTGAGCCGCAACCTGACCAAGCCCAAGATCCCGGACGTCTGTGACGCGATGGGCGTCCGGCGCCTGAACCTCCTGCAGTTCGTGCAGGAGCAGGGCTGGGTCTTCCGCTGACCCTCAGCTCGCGCCGCTACTTGTACCCGTCCGCTCGGACGGCGCGCGCAAGGTCGCGGCCATCGGCATCCGTGTCGCGCGCGGCGTGACCATGCACGGCTTCGCGCTCAACGCCGCCCCTACCTCACGGCGTACGACCGGATCGTCCCGTGCGGGATCGCCGACGCGTCTCGACGAGGTGAGCGTGCTAGACGTGCTGCGCGCTGACGGCGTGGTGCGCGGTCAGCAGCCGTCCAAGGTGCGGCTGCTCCGGGTCCGGGGAGAAGCTGCGCTTCCCCACCGCCTTCACCCTCGTGGCCGAGAGCGACGTGCTCGTCACCGGTTGCGTCTACGCCGAGGTCGCTCGCGATCAGGACGGCGACGGGCCGATGGTGCCCGGGCCGCTCCACCTCTCGCTGCTGTGCGTGGCGGCCGCGCACCGGCGCGGCAGCGTGGGGCAGGCGCTGCTCGCCGGCCTGCTGAAGCGCTTCCCGCACGTCTCCGCTTGGGCGCCGGGCGAGGACTCCGCTGCGGTGCTACGGGCGCTCTGCTTCGCACCCGCCGGCCGGACGGCGGTGGTGCGCGGGATGGCCGCCGAGCAGCTGGTGCGCGAGCCGTAGGACCGGCCCGCGTCTCCCTCACCGGGACGTCAGCCGAGCTGCGGCGCCACCTCGGCCGCTACGAGCTCCACATGGTCGAGGTCGGCCAGGTCGAGCACCTGGACGTACATCCGGGTCGCTCCCGCCTCGCCGAAGCGACCGATCCTGTCGACCAGCTCGGCGGGCGTGCCGGCCAGGCCGTTCACGCGCAGATCGTCCACCTCGCGCCCGATCGAGGCGGCGCGGCGGGCGACCTCGGCCTCGTCGCGCCCGCAGCAGAGCACCTGCGCCGCCGAGAGAAGCAGCTCACGACCGGTCTTGGCGGCAGCCTCGCGGACCCGACCGAACTGTACCCGGGTGTCCTCCAGCGACCCGAACGGCAGGTTGAACTCGTCGGCGTAGGTCGCCGCGAGCCGGGGCGTGCGCTTGGCGCCGCGGCCGCCGACGATGACCGGCGGGTGCGGCCGCTGGACGGGCTTCGGCAGCGCCGGCGAGTCGACCAGTTCGTAGTGCGTACCGCGGAAGGTAAAGGGACCGCCGGCGTCCCACAGCCCGGTCACAACCTGCAACTGCTCCTCGAACCGGTCGAACCGCTCCCCCAGCGGCGGGAAGGGGATGCCATACGCCGCGTGCTCCTGCTCGTACCAGCCGGTGCCGAGGCCCAGCTCGACGCGGCCGCCGCTCATCTGGTCGACCTGCGCGACGCTGATGGCCAGGACCCCGGGAAGCCGGAAGGTGCCTGCGGTGACGAGGGTCCCGAGCCGGATGGTGCTGGTCTCGCGCGCCAGCCCGGCCAGCGTGACCCACGCGTCGGTCGGGCCGGGCAACCCACCACCACCCACACCCGCCATCAGGTGTTTGGCCGCCAGCTTCGACCCCATCGCCTCGGCAAGGTAGTGGTCCGACCGGAAGAAAGCGTCGTAGCCGGCGTCTTCCGCCGTGCGGGCGACACGCAGCAGGTCGTCGTAGGTGGCCCCCTGCTGGGGCTCGGTGAACACGCGCAGGTCCATGCGTCAACCGTACGGCCCGGCGCCGGACGGGCCGGCCTGAGGTGGTGGACGACAGGTGACCGAGCAGGCGGGCGACAGAGGCGTCGACGAGGTGAGCGGCGCGGACGCGTTGCCGCGGCGCCGGCTCGTGGTCGCCGCCTCGCAGGCCAGTCTGTCCTCGCTCGGCGACTACCGGTCCAGCCTGCTCGCTCGCGCCGACGCACCACCCGACGCGGGGGCCAGCGCCTACGCCAACCTCAGCCGCGACGGCGCGCGCTGGGTGCCGCAGCTCAAGCGGGCCGACGTCGGGATGGCGGGTGTGCAGGTCCTGCCGTGGCACGGGGCGCTGCGCGACGCGCGCGAGGCCTACCTGCTGCGGCTGCGCGCGTGAAAGGAGGTGCTGACCCGGACGCGCACCAACCGGACTCGCGCGCTGGGTGCACAGGGCGACGTCGGGGCGACCAGCAGGCGACGCGCGACGCGCTGGTCGAGGGCATGCTCCGTCTCGAGGTGCGCAACGCGCAGACCCCGATCGAGAAGAAGCCCTCGTGGATCCGCACCAAGGCCTTGATGGTGCACCAACGTCGTGAGCGCCGAGCTCGCCGCCCGCGTCGCTCGGCTCCGCGCAGACGTGCCCGTCACCTACTCCCTGGGACTGGACGCCGTGCTGTCGCCCGCCCGGCGGCGCTCGCCACGGCGGCGGGCCGCGTCGAGATCGTCCGCTCGTACCGGCACCTGCCGATGGGACCGGGCGAGGTCATCGGCAACGCCACGAAGTGGGGGACCGTCCCGGACACCCCCGAGCCGGTCTTCGACGTCGTGTTCTACGACGAGTGCTATCAGCTCGGCTGGGCGCGGATGTGGCCGCTGATGAGCCTGTCCGTCTGGCACGTGCCCGTCGGCGACCCCGGCCAGTGCACGCCGTTCACGAAGGCCCCCGCCGACCGGTGGCTCGGCAGCCCCACGGGGCCGCTGGTGCCGGCCGCTGCCGTCCTGGCCCGGTTCCTGCCCCTCGCGCCTGTCCCGCGTCTGGACCGGTCGATGCGCTTGCCCCAGGACACCGTCGACGTGGTCCAGCCTGCGCTCTACCCGTCGCTGCCGTTCACCGGCCACGCGCCCCGCGGCTCCAGGCTCTTAGTCCCGCCCGCCACCTCCCCGGCGGCACGCGGGCGCTGGGCAGCGACGACGACCAGGAGACCGACGCTGGCAGGCCCACCTGCTGCTCCGGCAGGCCCTCCGCGCCGCCGGGGGGCGCTGACGTCGTTTCCCGCATCAGAGCCGGCGACGGGGCGGCGCCGCGCGGGCCGGTGCCGGCGAGGGAGAACAGCGGCGGTCCGGGCCGCCCAGCACAGAGTGATTAGATGAGCGGTAGTTCCAGCTGGGGTACTGCCAGCAGCAACCACGACGCCTTCCGCATCTACGACGTGAGTCCACACTCGGGACGATCATGAACGTGAACGGACTGCACCGGTTATCGCCCGACCCCGCCTCAGGACTGGCGCTCCTGGCGACAGCCGCTGCACCACGGCTAGTCTGGGTACGAGTTCGTCCGGGCCCGATCCGGACCAGAGGTTAGGGCCCCTCGTCCCTGCCGCGCGGCGACGAGGCGGCGACCTGGTTTGCCGCGAAGGCGGCGGGCCCGCGGCTGCGGCATCAAGCGCTCCCGGTGCCAGTGGTAGGTGGGCGTCGTTGTGCAGCGACGGGGCATCTGGGCAGGACCGGGGGCGGGTGCCCGCGGACCCGGTTGGTGGTCTGTGTCGCGCAGGATCGACAGCAGGCGCTGCAGCTCGGCGACCGAGGACCCCGCCGTGGAAGGTGCACCGTCAACTACTGGGAGCGGCCTCTGACGCGGCGTTCGGGCTCGGCTGCCGCGCCGAGCATGAGCCACGCGGCCTGCGCGAACAGCGTCCACTGCTTCCCGTCCGGCGAGGTCACGTTCGGGATCGAGCGGGGATCTACGAGGAGCCTCAGCGCGAGGCCCTCGGCGAGGGCGGTCAGTGACGTGGCGACCAAGTCGGCGGGCATCACCGACGACAGCCTGCGTCCGCTGCTTGCCAGCGCGCGGCTCACACCCTCAACCAGGATCGCTGCGTGGTCGCTGTAGTGCTTGCCGATGACCTCGGCGACAACCGCGGGAAGTTCCCGCGCCGCGTCGCCGTAGCCGCCCTCCCCGGCAACCGACAAGGCCACTTGCAGTCGGAACGTGGAGGACTTCACCAACGTCTCCCACAGCGCGTTCGCACTTAACCGTACGATCTCCTGGAGGGACGGCGCATCCCTTGAGGCCACGAGGGCGTGCACGTGGTCCGCGAAGGCGCGGGCGTCGTCGTTCGTGTCGCGCAGAGCACTGCTGATGGAGGTTGTCCCGGGTCTCGTAGAACTTGAGGTGGTGGTCCCCCGCCTGAGTCCTGCCTCGCGGTAGGAGTTGGGCGTCGACCAAGACACCACTTCAAG
>JAABUP010008408.1_pt1 | contig 13179 bp, 14 predicted proteins | sample 5559201 | NCBI WGS metagenome assembly JAABUP01 (sample SAMN10711887, study PRJNA513373) | rock metagenome | isolation source: Antarctica rocks | place: Antarctica | reverse complement strand
ACGCCTCATAGTGAAGTCCTTGTTAAAAGTCTGACTGCCTCCTTGTGTCTTCACAGCTTGCATGCGTTGCTGGCCAGAAGATGACTGCGCTGCCGGATTGGGTGGAAAGTCTATTGCAAAAGCCTGATTTGACTGTTGGGCATCTGCCAGAACCTGCTGTCGATGTACGCTACGGTGTGCTTGTTTACCAAGCCATGTCTGCAAATACAAACACATGTATAGTCAGTGTGCGCCTGAGCAACTGCTGCAGTGCAAACCTTGCACTCAGCTCTCCTCAGAGTGCAGATGCTGAGCATATAGTCAGGCATCACTAACTTCGTACTCTCTCCACTATCACCTGACTGTAGGTTTGGAAGCGCGAAGACATTGGCAAGAAGGAGGAGAAGTATGATCTGGTGGGCAGCTTCCCAGCAGAGCCCCAGGGCAAGCAGCTGAATGATGCCTTCAAGAACAGACCCACTGAAGTGGACCCTAGCAAACCCTGGTGGGCCAACCTATAAGTCTTCAGCTGGATCAATACAGGCCTGGGTGTGCAGATAATAAACAGTGGGCAATGTGTTTAGCACTGAGAAGGGTTTGAACACTGCGCATTGCTGGTAGGAGATGAAGCATCATTTTTGTGCACATGTGTTGATCGGTCATTTGGTTGGACAAAGGAGCGTGTTGCGATGCCATCACCCTGTGAGGACAAATGCCACCTCTTGACAGCATTTCAAGTCTGACTCATGGTCTGATTTATGGACCGATGACTTTCAGTATCTTTTCACAGTGACAGCAACATTTTCAAGAGCTACCTGAGACTGCTGTTGTGTACGCTGTTCTGCACAGCAGACTAAGGCTTTGTCAGTAGCTGGCTGCCCTTCTCTTTTTTTATGCTGTCCTGATTGAAAGACTTGTTGCTAGGAACGTGAACACTGCAGCAAAAGAAGGATTCGCTTATGGCAATTGAGAGGTTGTCAATATCAAGTGTATTGTGAGTAAAATCAAATTGTTCAGACCTGTGTTTGCCCACAGCCGGAGTCCTTGGGGCTTGTATGTAACGAATCATACAGGGACTCTAGAGCTACATCTGTTTTTCAATGCCAAACAAGAGTTATGACCAGAATGTGAAGCTGCAAGACGGCTTGTCCTTGAGCATGCACACATGGCTTGGACTGTTGCTGGGAACCTTCAAAGTATGCCAATGCACATACACTGCAAAAAGGTGCAACCATGCTGCGCTATCAGTACATTCCTTAGTCCCCATATCTTCCTGTGCTAACAAGAATGGACGTGCTATGTACAGATGTATTGCACATACACGATATGTATATGCAATATAAACGTGGTGCATGTGCACATTACTTTGCAAACTGTCTCAAAATACGTTGCGATTTGATCATGCTGCAATCCATTTACTTGTGAGCTGTAGTGCGTGAGCTTTGAGCATCCAGTTCAAAAGTATCAAATGGTTTGTCCAGTTGGAGTGGCATGGCACAATGTGTCATCTAACCATCATGCTACTCTAATTGAAAATCGTATGTATTGCTAAACATCCAGCTGTCCAAAGAACTAACTTTTTTAGCAGCTGTTTCGGGTACTACAATGACCAACTGGTTGCAGGTGTCAGCCAAATAGTGACTCCAGCCTCTACATAACTCAACGCCTATCTGGATGCAATCCTCTCCGTGGGTGTCAAAACCTACATGCTTTAGGCCTTTTGGTAAATGGTCAAAAGATGTGAAGGTGACAGTCAGCTTTGGTGGTGGATGTACAATGTAAGCATGAAGATGAATGCTGTATTGCAAACACTGCAGGGCTGTGCATGCGGAAAACAGCGTCAGTGGCACAACACAGTCAGCCACTGGTCTTACAACTAGAGACAAGTGCGACAGACTTTGGGCAGTACAAGGTATGGGTCCCCTTGTCAGCAACCCCATTTTGAGCTGCACTTGGCACCCATGCGGAGCATTGATTGCCGGAATGTCTTCTGGCTGGTGGTCTCCTGCTGTCCAGGATGATACGTACTGCAGGGTCTTCAGATGAGTCAAGTGTTGAATATCATGTTGCAGAAAGTTCTCTGCCCAAGGAGCAACATGTTGCCCTAAACGTGGATTTGCTTCAAGACATAGGTGCTGGAGGCTTGAGAAGTTGGAGTTCTGCAGCTCAAGGGTTTGAGTCTGCTCCATAATGTGCAAAACCTCCAGGTTTGGCAAGTTTGGACACGCTGAGAGATGATCGACGCCAAGGTCCCAGATAGCTCGCAGGTGCTCAAGACCCTGCGCCTTGATGCGACGCATGAGTCCCTCAGTGCTACAGACGCCTGGTAGTACCTTCATGACTCCAGAGGGGATGCCGACAGCTCTACTAAGTCGGTTGACTCTATACCAAAGCATACTATGACTTTCAGGCCGGCACATCGCTTTCTCCCACTTCCAACATACAACCCGCAGGCAAATCTTCTTTTTGCTGAACGGTATTTGAGCCAAGATGCGGCAGATTAGGTCTTCAGGAAGGCTCTCCATAGTCTGCCTGGCTTACGATGCGAGAAGCCCTTGTCTAAAAGTCGTCAATGAGCGGATGCGAGCAGCAACCGCCGGATACGTCCAAAGGCAATCGCAGCAACTTCTGAACCATGGCTGCCGTGGTGTCACTAATGTGCTCCGAAACCAATTCTTGCCAATTTGACGTTGGCAACTTTTGTGGGTTTGGCCCAATAATCGACACAGATCCCATGACGCACAGACCAACATGAGTGGTCCACAACTGAAAGCGTCGAATTGGCGCCGCAACAAAGTAGCGCCGACAAGGTCACGATTGATGTTGGCAACCATCAACTCCAAATTAGTGGTTTATGTTGGCCCTTGCGAAGCTCATAATGGGTTGTCTCTTTAACATCAAGTGGCATCGGACATGACGCCCAGGGCTGGTCAAACTGTTTCAGCTGGTACGACCAAAGGGTGGCACTTAAGTTTCGTGTAGAGAGCTTGATTAATTCGTGAGACTTGCCGCTACAGCAGAGAGTGCAGGGCATCATGTTTGCCGCAAACCTGCCAAATTTGCAGACCAATGCGGCATGAGCAAGTTTCGCGCGGCAAAAGGTCGTCTGAGTGGCCGTGCAAGCTTTTTGCCTGCCTGTGGACCACAGGGTGCTGCTGAAGCTGTGACAAATGCATGTGAAGATGGGTGCTCTTTCGGCGCCTTGCCATCCCAGTTCAAATACTTGCCTGTTTGCTTTTGTGTCAAAGCCATGATGACTTTTTGTTGGCCTGCATCATGCACTCCACTGTGAGTAGCTGTTGAGGACACAGAGCACAAAAGATTGAGGTATATCTCAAGAGCTCAGTGACAAAGAGGCATGTAAGTTAACTATCAACATTGCAAATGATGTTGATGTCCAATCAATGAGTACCACAAAGATGGCACAACATGGCTGCTGTTGCAAAGGTTGTACCTTGGCCATGACCAACCAGTTGCTGTTGGATGTAAATATATGCAGAGCTGGATTACTGATGAATCCTGCAATATGTAGTTAATGGTTTTCTGCAGGCTTATTCCCCAGCATGATTGCATGTGACATAAGAAACATGGTATAGCACATGGCTTTTTCTCAGGCCCAAACACGTGGGCTGACATGGGCATACACACCCCCAGGCTGCTTAGGCATCCACCCAACTCTTTGTACTCTGGGTCTAAAGACCACTTGACTGCAAGTCCCGCGGGCAGCAACTTATCACTAAATGCCAAGCAGAGGGGGATGAGTTGCAGTCGCACTATCTTGCAGTCTTGTCCCACATGTGGGATCTATCATATAACATCTGGCAGTACCTTGACCACGGGCAACAACTTATCACTTACCTGCGACGCTAGTGAGCACATCCAGGGGTGCACAGCCATGGCCCAGCTGCTCTGTGGTGTTGCCCATCTCAGTCCTGACCCACCCAGTGTCCAAGGAGATGACAATGAAGCCATCTTGCTTCAAATCATTTGCTAGCACAGCGGACTCTGCAGCACAACGCCACAACACTTTGACAGCTGTTTCCAAAGTAACTCTTTGAGTGAAGATGGGATTATAAGAAATTTGTCCAAGCAGGTGCAATAGTGCAATGCAAAGACTCACCTGTCCAGTGCCGAAGAAGTATGCGTCTGCATTGGTACATGAGCGCATGCAGTCATGGAATGCTGACTGAGACTTGACAGTTGCATTACTGTTTGCCTGGTCAAGGTAGACTCAGACTTTGGTTTCATGGATGCAGGTCTTTGCATGTTGGTTGAACTGTAAGCTGTGTGGAATGGTCTACCATGTGCATGATGGTTCAGTGTGGTGGGCTTAAGCAATACAAAGAGTAACAGCCTAGGCAGAAGGTGCAAGGCTTACGCATGTTTACAGCTGCTTTGCTGGTGTTGGACGCCAGCAGCACACTCCCAGTTGGACTGTGATGACCGTTGCTGTCATTCAGGGTTGCATTTATGGAGTCGTATAGTGATGAGGTGTTGACAATGACCCTAGTTTTCTTCTTCATCAAGCTTGGAAGCAGATGCTTTGTCGTCAGATACGGTCCAACAACATTTGTTGTCAAGACATGGACGTATTCGCTGCCAGCCCTGCATCGTGCAAAACGCATATATTGGCTAATGGAAGTTTTGAGCGTGCAGCACAGCATGCATGATGATGTAGAAAACAGGTCAGCAGCCAGTTGATCCAGATTGCATACGGGGCATGTAGAAGCATACGTTTCCGAGGCCCGAGTAATGGGCTCTTGCATTCCAGCATTGTTCAGCAGCAGGTCGATGCCACTGGGATGAGCAAGACTGATTTGCTCTGCAGCTTCCTGCAGCAGCAGCTCATAGTCAAGTTCGCTCATGTTTCGCCCATACATGACACCTGACTTGCCTTGATGCTGGATTCGTCGCTCAAGTCAAGAGTGACTACTGTGAGTCGGTGAGATTTGCCCTGATCAGCAAGCAATCTCAGGTTGCTGGCTTCGGAAGGCGGGCTTTTTGTGGTGGTGGCAACGACATGTGCCTGCGTCTTTTCCAAAAACTGTCGAACGTGCTCCAACCCCAAACCTCTGTTACCACCTGTCACCACATAAACGGCATCTGCACCTGTGGGCAGCAGAGTGGGAAGTTTGCTGACGTGCGTCATGGGCAACAAATTAATTGGCTATGATGTATTCCACATTACTGATTGGGAGCCAACGCTGTGTTGCTTGTGCAAACTTCTCCTACAAAAGTGAACCCTTTGGTCAGCAAGTAGCTCTACGAGCAGTTGACCGAAGTTCTAATTTTGCCTGCCCAGACACGTGGGCTCCACACTACGTAGTATACTGTATGCATTCTTGCCTGAGTTGGATGCTGTCTTTGGGGCTGTGTACAGGAACATTGGAGCAGACGCTGCCTGGGTGGCCAGGAGCTGGATTCTCAAGAACACTGCTGCTTTCTTACCAGTTCTTGAAGTGTGGAATACACAGTATGCATGCTATTCATCTTCAGCTCCACTGCTGGCTGCCTGTGAATTTGCCTGTGATTTTGCACGCCTGTACACCAATATCCCGCACACAGACCTGCTTGACAAGGTTATGCAGCTCATCCACACTGTCTTTGAGATGGATGCTCACAAGGATCATGTAGGCATCAAGATCCGGGAGAAGAAGCATGCTGTGTGGTTGAAGGTACAGCACGTGCCAGTTGATCTTACACGCAGGTCTGGCAGGGATGATGGGGGTGCCTTTCTGATTTTTGATGTGTGCATGATCAGGGAGTGGCTGACATTTGTACTCAGCAACATGTTCATGCAGTTTGGTGGCAAGCTGCGCAGACAGGATGTCGGGGCGCCGATGGGCACCAACTGCGCCAGCAATCTTGCAAACTTCTACTTGGCAGCATATGAGCTGAGATTCCTTGTGGGCTTGTTGCATGTACACCTGGATCAGAGCCAGCCAAGCTGGGCAAGGGTGCTTGCAGCGCACGTGATGAAGGCCTTTGGCCTCAGTGGGCGGTTCATTGATGATCTGGCGACCATCAACAATCCATACCTTCGGCACCTGCTGTATGAGGACCAGGCCTTTCATCATCCCCTGATTAGGGGTATCTACCCCCGGGTGCTGGAGCTGAAGGTCATCATGGAGGGACCAAGCATCAACTACATGGATGTAACCATTGGTCCTGTGCCTGGGCGGCCAAATCGCCTCGCCACTACCCTCTTTGACAAGAGGACGGTATACCCCCTCACCAAGCTGCGCATCATCAGATTCCCACACATTTCATCTCACATATCAGACCTTGCCAAATATGGCATTGTCATCAGCCAGTTCCACAGGTTCTGCAGCATCATCATGCGGCGCAACAATTTCATTCACGCAGTTGCTGATGTAGTGCAGGCTCTGTATGTTAAGGGCTATGATGTGCCACGTATGGTGGCGCTAGTGAGACGGCAATGCAGAAGGCATAATGAGCTGTATGGCACTTTGCCTAGGCACCTGTTTGTTGCCATTGTGGATGCACTGCAGGCTAGACTTCACCGACAGAGGCTCATCTAGCTTCTGCGTGCAGGCTGTGCGAGGAATGTGTACCATACCATGTACAATATGTGTGCCTCTTTGCAGGCGAAAATATTTGTTGGCAGAGGGAGTGTGTGTGTGTATGTGTGTGTATATATATATGTGTGTGTATCTGTGTCTCTATGTATATTTTGCAGGTTGATGTCATGTATATAAGGCTGGATGTACCTGCCTTTTGAGGGCCCTGTACCAATATGTATGTTATCTTCTTTTTGGTTCATGTGGACATTTTCTGCGCGCAACACATGACCATGTATCATATGTACATTACTGCTCAGAGGAAGGCCCTCCCTGGGAGATGGAGCTACGCACCACAATGCTATGCATGGCTGCTTTGTCCTTATGCATTCAACCATGCCATGTACTAGCCTCTCGCTTGGATGTGCCTGTCATGTCTGCCATATCTGCATCTTAACATGTTCAATTACCTGCATCGCACGCTTTTTTGTTCATGACCCTGGAGGGTATGTTTTTACATGCCTGCCTTCACTAAGTTGCTTTTTGCCCCGCTCAGGGAATTTTTTTGTGGACAGCCGCAATACACTTTGGATATGCCAACACTGTAGCAATGTTTTGTTACTGTATTGTGATCATATCCCTGAGCATGTATGTCATGGCAACATGCATCTCCACCCTCCAGGACACTTTGTTTCAAGGGCGCCCAGGGCCATTCTGGGCGCCCCATTTGCACCCCTACTTCTGCAGTGCGCTGCAGGTTTCGTTTGCTCGCGACGCTTCTGCTGATCGGGCTCCCATCATCTACCAACCTTCATCAGACACATCCTTCAGCAACACATCTCAGCTACAGCCGGTCACGAGCGCCTGTGTGCCTGCGCGTCCTGCCTGTGCCTGAGCGTGTGCCTTGCCAACCCTATCTTTGTCACTGCTGCTTCCCGTGATTGCCTACAAGACCGCTTCTACTTGCCTTCGTTCAGGTATATCGAGCCGAGTTACCGCTTGTGTGTCAGTGTCAGCGCTTGATGCTTTCTCCGCTCGTGACCGGCGAAGCATTTCTGAGATTTTGACAGCTTCAGCGACAGCTCAGCGGTCAGCGCAGCGACAATTTTCAGCCCCAGCTCACGATTTCTTGTGTACTCGCAGGTCTGTAATTATCTATCGCTCTCTGCATCTCATATTTGTCCTTTGCGTAGCTCTTCGCGGTCCGTCTGTCTTCGGATTGCGTTTGAGTGTCACTTCGGTGTCATCCCCCGTAGTATACTGTAATGGGTGCTACTAGTGCTGCTGTCATCCACCTTGTAACTATCACCCACGTGTACTGTCAAACCAGGTTTGCTTGCATACTGGTCTGCGCAGCAAACAACTGCACAGGTCACACCTTCGCCAACTCATGGGAAGCAAAGTTGTGCATAGAGTACACCCCGCAAAGTAGACCATGCAACCCTGCAGGCGGTGCACTTATCATGCAATGCACAGGGAGATAGTTGTTGAACATGCACTACCTGAACATTCTCGATGCTGACCGAGAAAAACCTGACACATGTCTGATGCGTCAAGAGGCATGGCTTCAAGATACGATTTCAAGTGCAGCTGGTGTGGCTGAGATATTGTGTCAAAGTCCACACATTCTGAAATATTTGCTTTTGAACCAGATGTTAAGCACATAGCTTGGGCAGAGGTAGCCTGATGAGAATGTGTGCTGACCTCAACGCTGTCTCAAAGCATACTGCTGTCATTTCACCTCTGCAGCAAAACTTGATGTCAAAATAGCAGGGACTCTTGATACAGTGCACCAACAATAGTCTTGCCTTGTTTTTGCACCCGATAACTTGTAGCTAGATGTCTGCATGTAGACTTGTGTTGTGACCAACGCTACTGTTGACTTTTTCTGCCGTGCAAAATGCAGCATTATGCCGCAGTGTGCAACATGCTACTCTCATGTCATGAAGAACTTCCAGTCATAATTCAAAGGCGTCAAAACCTGTTCCCAACAACAGCTTCACAACAAGGTTATGTTTAAACAATGTATCTTCTGGACTATAATGACGTCTGGCACTTACACCTAGACACTTCTAGCTAGGTGTTTGCATGCAGGCTTATGTTGTGGCCAATGCTGCTGCTGACATTCTTTGCTGCAGTATGCAGCCAGGTGACATCTTGAACACTTTGCAAGACCTGCCTTTATGCCACAATGCATGCACACAAAGCGCTCCCGGTCTAGCACGCCCTTTTGCTGGTTGGCTGCTTGAATCTGATGTCGTATGATGAGGTCACAGCGCGGATTCAGGCATACTGGCTTTGGATAGTCCATCACAAAAGTCTGATCGTCTGTGTCATAAAAACCAGGTTGGCACACCAAGGTCTCTGCTTTCTTTCCGCAAGCCTGACACCTGTTTTTGGAGACAAGCAGGACCTGTGACTGAAATGGGTGGATAGCTGTGCTAAGAAAAACAAGCTTGTCTTCTTCAGAAGCTGATGAGCCCCGAAAGTTGGCAGGGACTGGAATCATCGACTGGTAAGGGACTAGCTCGCCTGCTTCATTTTCAACTTCCGCGATGTACAACCACTCCGTCATGGCAACCAAAAACTCTCAAATCAAAGTTTGCAAACCCGAAGTAGACCAGTGTACAGTGCCACACTAGGGCGCATGTCTGCAGGGGCAGTCACTGGGGATTGGGATCAAGGCTGGGCTTTTGCGTTCCCTGCGATTTTCCACGGCGACAATGCTGAGAGCGAAGAGTCTGCTTTGCGCTCATCGCTGTGCTTTGTCATGCATGCTAACGAGCTTTCAGCGTCTGTGTGTTGTGTCAGCATGGCTGCCCTTTGCGTGAGTCAGCTGTATGCTGCTGAAGTCCATGGTTGTGGACTGACTGTGCTCCTCATCACCTTTGTTGTGCATTCCATCAATGACTGGAACCTTGTTGGCAGAGACATCGCCTGGCGGAGGCGCAAGTGCACTGAAGGCCTGTTGATGCTCTACGAACTGTGCTTGTACTCCTCTCTGACTGTCCTCAAGAGACCTCGATCTGATCAAAGTGCAAGCCTTGGTACAGAGGATGCGCGTGCAAGCTCGAAGCAGTTCTTGACCTGTGTAGCATCTGTTATCATAATCTTTGTCTTCATTTTCAAACCAAATTTCAGAAGCAGGATTGCCACAATAGCGAACATATGAGTATCATGCTCAAGTTAACAAGCCTGTGGCAATTTAAGAGCAGCATCTAAGAAGTCAACATGCATGCAGCTCCCCAAGCATTGCCGCAAATCACTATAAGCCAATGCAGACTTGTTCAGCCTGTATAGCATAGACAGCATTTGTTTGTTGCACCGACTCATTTGTTTTTCATTGTCTGCTGTCCATGTAAGCATGTTCATTCAGCCTGTATTGTCCTCGCTATAGAGGTTGGGGTCGTGTCTGAACAACAAACATGTTGGATCCTACTACAGCCCCCTCCACATCCTGGGGCGCCCCAAACTTCTCCTCCAAAATCACTGCAACCTTGCACAGCTGCTGTCCGACCTGCAGACAGATCATGCCAAGCTCAAGCTTTCATGGCAACCCTTTGCATGCCTTGCAGGGCTGTGCTTAAAAAATCTGTCCACCACAGCTACTTTGCTAACAGCTACTTTGCCCTTGTCATGTCAAGCCCTTGAACTGCATATGACATGGCCCAAACGTCAACAGCACATAGTAATTGCACGACTCTCTGCTGCACAGCAACACAGATCCAGCACTGCAACAAGCTGCAGGTTTGCCACACATCTGTTAACGCCTGGATCTGAATCCCCCAATCTGCAACCACCTCTGCACTGGATCTTTAGCTTACAGCCAAGCGTGCAAACTGTACCTTTAGTGCCATGCAGCAGACAAAAGCATACCTGATCTCTGGCTTCAGAGCTCAGAGACAACTCCTGCTTACTGTAGTCCAGGACAGCGTTGCTGCCACCTTTGCCTTTTGACTTGCTGGATTCAGCCCCTGTGCTGCGTAGGGCTGTGCCAAAGTTGGCAAAGGCCAGTACTTGTACCTTGCCTACATCACATCCCACATCTGTTGCTAAGCTTCAATCCACACTGGCAGGCTGTCAAGTCATAGTCACACATGACAGCAGTAGATATTGCATTGTCCCACAGAAATCAACTGGTTTTATAAATTACATAAGGCACGCCCAGACAGCACTCTTCCGATATGCACCAAATGTGATCTGTAGCATCTGACCAACTGATGCAGAGTCCACTTGGAAACCCTTCAGATGGCAAAGATGCATACATAATATCATGCTCATCAATGATCATGTGACAAGAATACATAACACACACAGAACAATAAAACTTTGACTTTCTTGCCAGGAAGAGCTTTGAGCCAAGGACTCACCAGTTGACTTGTTGACAGCGAGTCTCCAGGGAGAGCCCCGAGTGCCAGAGGCTAGGGTTTCCCCAAGCCCTACCGCCAGCTCAGCATACATGGTGTCCTTGTCACCATCCAGGGGGCTGACTGTGTGCAGCACAAAGGAGAGATCCGGGCTGAGCTGCTGCTGAACCAGCACTGCCATTGCAGCATCTGCCTGTTTCACTCCTGCATTGCCAGCCACAGCGTGTCACATTTGCTGTGCGTTGTTGTGCTCTGCAGATAGACAAGGCCAGAGGCAATGCTGCTTGTCTCTTTGATGTTTTCTGCTTGTGCTTCTAATTGTGATGCACTTTGTCAGCTGCTTGGAGACATGTTGGCGGCACTGTACAGGAGGGACCCAACAGCCTTTCCTGTAGCTGCTGCTTGAAGGGTAGTGGCATCACATTCCGATATGGTCCTCACATTGGCATCGTCTCAATGATGCGCTGTACAGTATATGAGGCTAAAATGAGCACGGTAATACGCTACAGATGCTACAGGTGCTCTGCTAAAGTTGATAAAAAGCTAAAGTTGATAAAAAGCTACACGAGGCTGGGGATGGGTGTATTGGGTGTGCACAGTCCAGGCAGTTACTCGCGACAGAAGCAGACAATGCATGCATGCAGACAGTTGAGTTGCTGACCTGCAGCCCTTCTGCTGAGGACTGCCCTTCTGGTGTAGAGTGAAGCCCACACACTGGCAAGGGCCTTCTCAAAGGCCCCTGAGGTACTGAGGGCAATGTTGGGGATGCTGTCATACAGCCCTGCCCCTGACATGCCCGCTAGGTCCTCCACATTGGCCGTGCTGCGCACTATCACTGTTGCGTCATTGCCTAGTGCCTTGCCTGCATTACATATCCACAAGCCTTGACCACAACAGCAGAACAAGGCTTTCATGTTGTGAATGACAGGTGCAATCAGCTGTAGCTGTCACCTGCTGCTGCTATACTGAGGTCATTGCCCAGTGCCTTACCTGCATTGCCAGCACTGCACAAATACCTACACACAAGGCTTGACCACAACAGCAGAACAAGGCTTTGATGTTGTGAAAGACAAGTGCAATCAGTTGCAGCTGTAATCTGCAGCCAAGTGTCTTGCCTGCACTCCCAGCATTGAAAGCATACATACCCAGACATTTTGCTGCCACAACAGCAGAACCAGGTGCTCATATTGTCTATGATGGCTGCACTCAGCAGCTGGCACCTGCTATGTTTTGTGCATTGAGTCTGTCACGCAAATTTTATTTTGACACGTAGATCAACTGTGCTATACAATGGTCCATGTATTGCAAGACAAGTTTTTCCCAGGCATCCTAGGCGCCTGTTGCTGGGCATGGGCTTCAACCTTGGCTTGACCATGCTTTGCATCAACATTCATGGTGCATCAAGCTGAAACAGGGTAGCTCTGTCCAAGCTACTGCCGGTAGCTGGTGTGTGCGTTGTGACCTGATGCCACAGGGAACAAATGCAACAAAGCAAAGAACACTTGTACCTCTGCCAGTGAAGAACCAGTGCAATGCTGACATGACCTATGCAGGCAGACAGGTCAGGGATGCTGCAGCATGAGCTTTAACAACAGCTGATCAACCTATGTGCAGTGTCTGACTCACCAACTTCCTTGCTCAGCTGCTTGGGAGGTTTGAGGCCTGACACCAGGGCTTGCAGCTCATTGCAGGCCTTGTCCAGAGCCCCGCCCTCCAGGCTCGCCTCCTCAATGTCTGACAGCAGCGCTTCAAATTCCTTGCCTTTGCCAGCCTCCTGCGCACAGACATACGCACATACACTTGGACCTGTCTTGTGGACCTGATGCAGGCTTTGTGAGTTGCTGTGTTCTGAAAGTGTGCATAGCTGTCAGCTTGTCTGGCGGTGGATGTGGTGTGCATTGAACCACAAGGTAGCATGACCTGATTGAAGTTGAAGGGTTGTTTCTGTCCAGCTGTGTTGACCGCCTTTTGTATTGTGGACATTCCCATGGGATCAAGCAAGTAACTTGGGGGTGTCAACCCAACTGTGAAGTGCCTGGCAATGGCCAAGAATGTTTTTGGTCAAGAGCAAACAGGAGGAGCAAACGGGTGATTGAGTTTGATTTCAAGATAATTGAGAGGGTGCTCGGCCAAGGCTGTAGTGCAGTGCCATGACCAAGCTGCCAACCCAGCAATGCAAGCATCACTATTGGGAAGGCCCCCAGAAAAATAGGTTAGATAACAAGGGGGACAATGTCCCCCATTAGAGTTATCAAACTCTAAAGAACAGATACTACACTTGATCTTAGCCAAAAGGCCGAGAAAGGTATGAC
>JAABUP010008407.1_pt1 | contig 13181 bp, 14 predicted proteins | sample 5559201 | NCBI WGS metagenome assembly JAABUP01 (sample SAMN10711887, study PRJNA513373) | rock metagenome | isolation source: Antarctica rocks | place: Antarctica | reverse complement strand
TCGGGGTCGGGCTGAAGCAACAATCGCCGGAAAACAATGCTTCGTTGAGAATTGTACTCCTGGATTATCTGAGGTGTCGCTTCAATTCTTTGCGTCCAATTCGTAGTATCTTCGGGGATGAACGTCCATTCATCGCAATCAAAGGCGAAATGACAAATCGAGCAGAGGGCGACTAGATTGCCTCTATCATGGATGTTATGAAGTTGTATGCGGCCAAGTTTATGAGATTCTACGAACTACGGTTTTGTAAGCCGCCATGTCGGAGGGGGTAGAACGGTAACCTTACATGAAAACGCCTTGATGTTGCCTGTGGGTAGATGTGACAGATTTCCAAGGGTCGCGACTTTTTGTGCGCTTCGCAATCACACAGCCAGCATCTCTTGTTTTGTGCTCTTTTGATGTCCTCTTTGGTTTGAGGTGGCACATCGACGGACGATTGTGATGGATGGTGACGGGTTTTTGGAACCTTATCTCTCTTTCTCTTTGGAGGCATTTTGTGATGGAAGACCGTTCAGCTGCATTAGAGGTAGGTCTCGTACTGTCGCTCGACCAGATGTTAAGTGAAGAGATGAATTAGCTGAGTGATGGGTTGATTAAAAGCTGAGCGCGTTTGGCGGAGTGTCAGGCCAAACCCGATCAATAAAGCAGCTTGTGTCACGCCTCACCTGGTTGCAGTTAAGAATCAACGACGAAGCAACTGGTAGGGTACACACATACCTTGGGCTTTCATTCTTTCAACACATAGAGGCGTTGAAACACGAGTAAAGCTGACCCCGGAACGCGGCACGCGCGGTTGATTGATTGAGGTTGAAATAGCCGAGCCGAGGCCGGAATTTTATTTCTTTTTCGCCGGTCCCAGCTCAACTAGAACTATAGTCTACAGTACCTTATGTGCATAGAAAGTATGCTAAGCATGAGTTCAAAAACATTTCAACCCCGGATCAAGATTTGATATTTTCTACACTACGCATATGCGTAGCAGAAGCAGAAGCTACAAAATTTCAAATCACACAAAATCTCAAATCACAGAAGAATCGGCCGAAGAAGAGCGCATACATATGCTTTGCATGAGCAAAGCATTGAGACTCAGTTCACTTTGCGACGATACAACGAGAGCGACACGTGTGTCTGTGTGATGCATTAGCGTGACATATGCGACGCTAATACCATGCTTACCTGTGCCCTTGCCTTTGCCTTCAGCAGCGGCTTTCTTTGGGCGTTTGCTTGGGGGGGGGCCTAAGAGAAATATTAGCAAGGCATATGCAGAGCATATGAAGTACATATCTACGAGCGAACGAAGAGAATGAGGATGATCTGAAGCGGGGGGAAGGATTGAGCTCGGCCTGACATAAGATTAGCATATGCTTGACATCGAATTGAGATTGTCCCGAAATGAACTGCAACCCGAAGCTGAGTTACATCGAACTCAACGATCACACTACGTATGAACATGATGAAAAATCTGATCATGAACACGAACTGCATTCTGAACAAGACTATAAGATGAAAACGTCTTATAACTCAAGAAGTTCAAGCGTAATTCGAAGAAGAGCAAATTGAAAGCGTCAAATGCCCATGTCGAAATGGGTCAGATATTGACGAAGAACTCTGTATCAAGAAAGAAGATCTAAAACTTTTAAGCGCTATATAATCGCACCCGATGACTTCGATAGAAGGATCGAGAAAGATTTAGATTCCCACGCGTAAACTCAAAGACGTATTAGCTCAAGGAGGCGCGCTTTTTGGAGAGATAGAAGGTGGTCATACAAAAGCACCTTCTCCGCCCACGAAGCATGAAGCCCGCAGGACACTTTCCATCGTCTCTTGAAGCAGCAGGCCATTATTCGTCTCGTAGGAAGATACATGTAGAGCACAACGCGCTTTTGATTGTTTCAGAAGCAGCAAAGCCATCATTCCGCGCATAGTAAGAAGGTATACGCAAAGCACAAGGCACGCACCCTCATTCATGGCTGAAAGAGTAAGTCATCGTGCCTCACATGCCAGCGTATGCAGATATGCACAATGAGCATCATCAGTCTCACAAGTCGACGCTCACACACGATACGAACGAATACATTCCGCAGCCCTAGATCATCATGAAACGCCGAGCATTGCGGCCTCGGATTTAATCAGTGTCGCATCCCACAGAAAGCATTCCGAACCTTCAAGCCATCGCGCATATGATAGCCATATCGTTCTGCAGGCCGTCGTCGTCCGTCTCATAGTGAGCATTCAATTATTTAGTAGCAGTTCCTAAAGGAAAGTGTATTTTCGAGAGCCGATATCCTCCCTAGAAGCATTCGAACTTTATTTATCATATAGAGAAGGCACCCTCAGTAGTCTCATCTTCCTCCACAGAAACCCTACGCAAGCCACCTAGTACATTCTCTGAAGCTCATAGCCACCATACATCTTACAGCATCTCCCCATCATCCGTCGCGTCTATTACTCGAGGTTACTGCCACTGACGTTCAGACTCTGGAGCTGGCTTGGTTGCGTCTTCTCGCCGTTTTGTTGATTAGGATATAGCGGTAGCGCGGCTTTGCTCTATCAGCGCAAGAAGTATCATCGACGCGCTTCTCTTCATGATGTACCCGAGATACCGCCTTTAGAACAGTGAGAGGAGGTTTGTGGACAGGGGTTCCATCCGAATCGAGCAGAGCCGGGGAGGGAGGTTAAAGTTTTGGAAGTCTATAAATATAAACCGGGGAGGGCGCCGAGGGTGAGGGAGGTGCTGGGGAGACATGTGAAAGTGTTAAATAGGAGGCCTGGAAGGACTTTGTACAAAATGCGGTGAAGGTGTCATCGCTTGCGTGTTTTGGCTCGTTCCGTGGATCGCTTCCGTTTCGGAGCCGGATGGTCCTTGGGTCTCTCAGTGAACACCACCAGATCTTGATTGCTGGAAGATGCCGCTCGCTCTGCGACAATTTTGTTAACGAGCTCGGTGTTCGGATATACGAACTGGACTGGCTGTTCTCCTCCCGTAGCTGCTGATTTTAGTACATCGGTTTTCAGATGCCATACCTTTTCAAACCACGTCCACAATTCGATACAATCAATGTAAAGGTGTTTAGAAAGCCGCTCAGATCGGTCGTTAGGTACTCTAAGATCCATATATCTGAGGCACCCACTTATGATCCATGACTCAATAACAGTACTGTCAATTGGCACCTGAAAGCCTTCTTGAGAAGCCAATGTCAACGAAGCGAGAACAGCGTCTCGCGTTGGAATAATAGACTGCCTTTTGTCAAATCCCAATCCCTTCTTTTCGCGATCTTTGGGCTCTATGGGGTCGTTCGTTGCGTTGACGTAACAGTCATAAACAGACATAGTGTTGTCTTTGAGAGCCTTCGGAAGCAGATCGAACAGATCTCTTATCCATGCATAACCTTTGACTCTGAAAGGGAATATCGCTTGAATCTGAACGTCGCAAGTGTGAGCATTCCATTCTTTTGATCTCGGCATTCTATCAGGTACACATCTGTACGTTGTATGCATCGTCGCTCTCCTTTCAACCAGTCTATAGACGAGAGATATCAGCTGCGGTATTGTGACATTCACCTCGCCCTTAATCTGATAAAGACATAATTCTGGTTGTGACTTTCCCACGGCGAGACCGTCCAGTTTTCCAGTCATCAGTACGAACTCGTGATTCCCTTGACTGTTTTTACAAACATCTTGGGTGTTTGGCAAAGCGATGGGGTGTGAATTGGCATTGGCATCATAGTTGCTTTGCTGTTCCTCGCGAGAAGAATTCCTGATATATGGCTCTTGGAGTAGCCTTCTACCACCAACTGTATGACTGCTGTAAATCTCGTGAATCACGGCATAACTCTCATTTATTCTTCCACACTTCTCGGCTTCTTCACTCGTATTGACTATAGCGAGATAAGAACTCAAGAACATTTTCTTCCTTCCTCTGCTTCGGGTGACTACTCCTGGTTCCATCACGAATGCGAGTGACAAACGGACCATGGCGGCATGCACATTGAATTCTGCACATCCCGTTCGCAAGCGATGAAGCTCTGTTGCAAGACTGTTGGTAGCAGGAGAAACACTCTCCAGAGTGACTCTCCTACTTCTGCGCGATCTAGCGATCAGGACCTCGATGGCGTCGTCAGACACGGCCAGATACGATAGTTCCCTTACCAAATCCCAAGTCTCCGTGAAGAATGACCGGAAAGCCAGTTTTGTATGGAAAGTTTCGAATTGTCCGGCGATTGTGCTGTTGCCCGCATCACCAGTCCATATTTCATGAATATTCGACAAGTCATGAGCGGTCAGCTTCATGTTGAAAGTCTTGTTGCTTGGAAGAACGCTCAGGACCCCTCTCGCGAACCTTTCCTTATCCCTGACGGATTGCAATAATGTATCAACATTGTCACGGCTAATGAAAAGCCCCTTTACCCGAGACTCAATGCAAGTGGCACTTCGTAGGCATCCGGCCTCACTATCAAATTCGTGGTAGAGGCTTATGTTCGGAGTTTCAATTTGATCTGAGTCTTCCGTCATAGTACCACCCTCAGGAGTTTCGGGCATCGTACTCACTGGATACCAGCTGTAGAGTTTACTTTCACCACTCACGGTCACATTATCCGGTATTTCGGGCCTTGCGATTTGACAAAGTCGACGAAAGATGTCACCGCGGTATTCATCGCGAGCCCAGTCGAATATGTAATCAATTATCAGGAGTAATTGAAGAGCGTTATCGATATCGCATATATCCCCAGCCCAGAGCTTGACAATTCGCTTCCTTTGTCAGTACGCGCAGGAACAGTTGTAAAAGCTGACTGACGATCACTCACGTACTGCTTGTTACTTTGCCCATTCAATGCCTTCATTATGTCACTGGTCTCAATGAAGCACGCATAAATGTGCCACTCCGATCCTCTATTCGCCAAAAACCATACAAGCGGAAAGGGCAGAAGTCTCGTGGAGTGACTGCGAAGTTCATGCTGAAGTTGAAGTAGGGCGCGTATAGGGAAGGCGGTCTGAGTCTGGATAAGCTGAAAGCTAGAGCTTTCATTGGCTTTGGCTTCTAATATCAGAAATGGAAACAGAAGAGGCTCGCACTTGTCCCCAAAAGGACTGATTGAGGACATCATTTCTTTTATGGACTTCGACAATGGTATCTCCTCATCTGCTTTGTAAAGATCACTCAAAACATCTGCAAATTGACTGGTTTGCCGGAGACCGTAGAGGCGGTCAGGCTTTTGATCTGCGACGACCGAATGTACGCTCTTTTCTGGTATGATGATTCTCTCCGCCCTGTCGGAGAAAATTCGATCAAGATCTTCTTCTTCACTAAAGATTACTTAGTAAGTAGTTGTTAGATAGAGATCATCGATTTACTCTTGCTGCATGCGGTCGTATTCAGAGCACTTGCAAAGAGCCTGACCCCTTTTCTGACGACGTTTCTCTATTTTTTGCGCTCGCTCTGGGTCAACTACAACCTCAACGTCAGATCTCCACACACGATGGTGGCATTTTGTACTAATGCCGCTTGTTAGCGCGACTCCTGGGCATATTTTGTCAGCGCCAACTCTCACCAAGTGATTCGGTGCTTGAAACGAGCAAGAATATCAGGCTCAAGACTGAGACGCCATTCCATCTCATTACTCTTGTCGTTATATAGGTGACGTGCCTCTGCAGCAACTTGCTCTGCTCGCTGCTTTGTCCTGCTTCTCCATGGCTGATCGTTAAAGGTTACCCTACTCGCATCACGGTAGGATTCGTAGGTTTGCGAACCCTGCGCCTGTATTGCCTTAAAATGTCGAGCGTGGACATCCGGCCATCTTTTAGTTGATCCGGGCCCATCAAAGGCGATGTCAAATTGCTTGGCTAGTCTGTCAAGCTCACGAAGCTTCTCGTTACTCATGGTAACTCGTCGCAACTGTGCGAAATGATGTTGTTGCAAATACACTCAAAACCAGGCAAGAAGGTGCGAGGCCTAGCACAGCCTGAAGTTAGGGATGGAAGTTGGCTGTGTCAAGACGAAGAAGGTGACACTGAATGGCAAAGCATGAAAGAGACGGTTTCTGGTAGAGTTAATACAGGGAATGCTCTAAATATGCATTGTATTTGGCAAGCACAGAATGCGTGCTGGAGCCTGGAACAGCACACCCGTGACACCCAAATGCTGCATTGGACGGACTTGGTGTTGCCTGAGTTGCCTCAGGACCTCAGACGAGTTCCCGTAGCTAAGCCCCTTCGGGTTAACTTCTTCCCTTATGCCCCTTTGGGTTAGGAACCCTCTGAATGACTGCGGGTAACACGTATTTTTGCCTGATCTGCGTTATTTTGACGTATTCCGTACACCCCTTTTTACTACATTGACGCCCCCCACTTACTACATCTACGCCCTCTGTTTACTACATATACGCTCTTCTCTCAGATAGGTTTAGCGATTACTCAACTAGGGTTAGCGGCTCAATAATATTAACGCACACGTTCTTCATCAATCAACTATTTTACCTACCCACCATCCACCCTACCTCATCGCCGCCATGGATCCCCCTCCGCCTCCGGTGAGTGAGCTCTATGTGAGCCACGAAGAGCTCATCGCCGCCGCTAATACATGGGCTGAAGCTCACGATTACGCGCTCAATATCAAACGCTCGAGCAAAAACAAGCGAAGAATCAAGGATAAAATTTGATTGAAGTGTGATAGAAGTGGTAAATCTACGAGTCCTGTCGAGCAAAAGAGACTACATGTCAATTTAAGCTCAAATTTACAGCGAGACACCCTACATTTTGAAGCTGAAGGATGTGCATTCTCACTGGCGTTTCGCCAAACCAGCTAGGGTAGTGAGTGCAAACAACGAACCGAAGGCAGCTTCGAAATCCATCGATTCACTACTATCAGTGCAAAATTCATCTACTGCAAGAGCTCAAGGTAGATCAGCTGGTTCAACTGCAGCTGCAGCTCGTACACGCCGTGAACAACAGCTAGAGGACTCTACTCAACGCGAACCAAGCCAATTCCAACGCGTTGAAGCGCATCTGCAACAACGGGCTGAGCAAGAGCTAGAGCAAACACAAGCGAGGGGTAGGAGTAGGGGAGATAGGGCGCGGGGCGAAGATAGAGGTAGAGGGCTGGGTCGAGAAGATCGAGGGGGTGAACGAAGTGAAGCTTCGACTGAGTCTCTATCCGAACATCAGCAGGAAGCTTCAAACGATGAAGGCTTCCACGAGGTGTTTCAAATCTGATATGTAGTTGCAAATGTAAATCAGCTTCGAAAAACATATCGATCTCAAAGATACCTCATTCTTGGTGAGCCGCTCTTATAAAATCAAGTATCTGTATGTATGATGTTCGTCTGTTTCAAAGCTGCCAAACCCTACTCGTAGTTGAGTAGCCACTAAACCTACCTATCTCAGGGGGGCATATGTAGTAACTGGGCGTCAATGTACATAGTAAAAAGGGGTGTACGTTTAGTGGTACCCTTAATAAATCAGATTCAAAAAACACGTACACTATTGACGCGCTACATTACATCTGATATACCTTACCTAGCTCAAACATCACCTACCAACAATTAACAACCCCGATGATATTGTAGGTACCTAGGATCGAAGCGAATGCGCTTCAGGGTCGTCGCCCTGCGAGCCATTCTACATACTCCACATCCTGTTCCGCTGGCAACGCTCACAAGCGCAACGTGCTTTACTACGGCAGAGAGCAGGCTTGTTGCCCATTCTCCGCGACTGGAAGATCAAGTCGCAGGTTCATGTTGTACTGAGAGCATAAGCTGTGATAATATAGGGTCTGTTGCCCTGATCGTAAGTGGGTGCTTTCGCGTAGGTGGGAGATATTTTTCCATAATCCTAAGTTCGGGGTGTATATATATGATATAGGTTTCCAACGAGATACCCCAGCGTAGGTATGGAAGCTACACAACGCCTCCCAGATGCTTCCCGGCCCAAAACGCCATCCACAATCGCACGAAAAGACAAAGACCCAGAAGACCCCCCACGCTCAAGCAACAGCAAACCGACTCCGCGCTCTCAGCCTCGTCCCATACACAAAAAACAGATACGGCACGGGAACACACACCGCACTAATCGCGCCTAGGATCGTCAACGTCCAATGCACGCCCAACCGCTCATAGAACGGTATCCCCACCTCCACCATCGCGCCCGCAGCCACATACCGGATCAGCGTCACGCTCGCCAACGCGCTGGCGGCGAAGAACTCGTAGCTATCGATAATGTACTGGTAGCTGCTGATGAAGACGCACAGGATGCCGTAGCCGAAGAGCACCGACGCGACGAGCGGGGACCATGGCGAGATATCTGGGGCGGTGGTCCAGCCCATCCAGAAGAGCGAGATCGGAATGGCAGGGGCGCCAAACATGGCGAACCAGAGGCGGAATTCGGGGGGCAGGGCGTGGCCGCCTGCGGCTTTGATGCGGGCGAGGTCGCGCTTGGCCCAGGTGTAGATGAGGGGGACGAGGAGGGTGGCGAAGCAGAGGCCGAGGGCAATGCCGAGGAAGGCGAGGCCGGTGAGGCCTTGGGAAAGGCTGTAGGTGATGGTGAAGATGAAGGTGTAGCCGTCTAGAAAGGTGAATAGGATGATGTAGATGACGGTGAGGTAGAGGGCGATGAGCATGATGATGGGTTCGCTGAAGGTGAGGAGGAAGGGGCGGTAGAGCGCGATGCGGAGGCGGTGGAGGAAGGATTCCACGCGGATTTCAACTTCGGCTCGGTATCTGTCGTCTCCGGTGAGTTCGCGCAGGTGTGCTGCTTTCCATTTTAAGAGAATGGGGGCGTAAGTCTCGGGTTGGAAGAACACTACGAGTGCGAGGACAAGGCCGGAGATGATCAACGTAACCCATTCCGTCCATCGCCACGATACAAGCGAGGATTCGCCGATGAAACCTCCGACGACCGGGCCAAGGATCGGACCCATGAAAGCAGCATTGGCAAAGACAGGAAACATGTACGTGCGCTCCATGGGGCTCCAAAGGTCAGAAATGGAGCCTCCGGCACAGGTCAGCGGTGAAGATCCAAAGAAACCTGCCATGAAGCGAAAGACGAGCTGGGCGCCGATGCTAGGGGCGAGGGCGGAAGCCATGATGAAGATCATGTAGAAGGATAGGGTGGTGATGTAAACGGGATTCCGGCCGACGGTTTCGGAGATAGGGCCGGCAAACAGAGCGCCTGCTCCGAAACCAATTAGGAAGAGACCAGTCGCGAGGGATTCGGCCACTTCGCTGACTCCAAAGTCTTTGGCTGCTTGGGGGAGAGCGGCGGAGTCGATGCTAGAGGCGAACCCGACGACCCAACCGATGGTTGCAATGGTGATCCTAAAGGAGTCAGAGACCGTTCTGTGATCGGTGGATCGACATACGTTGCGCGGAGTCTAATTATGAACGACCAGTTGTGCGGATTCATATTGTCTTGTTCCCCCTCATATCCCACCACAAAAACAGTTCCTTTATCCCCACCTTCCTTAGTTGTCCGCTTCCCCACATTGATACCCGTCAATGCCGTTCCGAGAGCTGTTCCCATAGTTCGTTGTGTTGCAGCAGTCGATGCCCTGCTCATTAGCGGAGGACGTGGTTCTGATTGCTCTTCTTCTTCCGTATCCTCTTCCGCAATGGGCGGTAAGCCCTTCGGTTCATTGTGCACTTCATCGCCAGTGGAATGTTCTGCTCTCTCCGGATCTCGAGTATCAATGGTCTCGTCTGAAGTCGCTGGTGAGGGTTTGGCGGTGGTCGAGACGGCTGAAGATGTCAGGCCCAGTGCGTCGTTGCCGCGTCTCAATGCTTCCGCCTTTTCCCTATCCCTTTCATATTGCCTTGTGGCATGTTTCTTGAAGCGACGGTACTGTAAGAAAGATTGCATTACAGTGGAGTGGCGGTTCCCAGGGCGTTTTGCTCTGCAAAGATGAAATGATGAGAAGTATACATAGGGAAACGAAGGCGTGATAGTCTTGAGAAAAGACGGCCATGGTTGATCACACTACCCAACAAACTCATTTTTCTAGTTGGATAATAGTGAGATGCTTTTAGAGGAAGCACCAAATCAAATAATGATGTGATGTCGCAAGCTCATCAAAGACCGTGGGTCCATGAGATCCAATGATGAGATCCGTTTCTGCCGTTCAAGGCTCTACCCGGCAGCGAAAAGCTTATCAATCTTAGTGCCCATGACTCGCCTTATCTCTCGGCAATTAAACGAAGGACGCGGATGATGTAGGGAAGGACAATGAACTACCTACCAATACCGGTGGAAAGATCTTGAGAATGGCCACGAAGCAGTAAGAGCAACGTTGACAGTTTATGTGATGTTCTCAACCAGCTAATTTAGGGAGCTGAGGTAATTTTCTCATGAGGAGATTGAAGTGAACTTACAAAGCGTAACAATGCTTCAAAGTTAGATGGATGCTCTATTTTTCTATACGTACATGATACATCGCCCAAAGTTCCGTCAGTGTTGAAATCTAGAATTTATACACTTGCTCTTGACTGTATCCCAAAGCTTTCAGAATTCCCGAAAGCTCTCCTTGATCTTGCGGGCTCTTCTTCGCTCCACTGATTGCTTTGTAAAGTCCTGGCGGTCCGCATACGAATATCTTGATGTTCTCGGCTTTGGGTTCTGGGAGTACAGTCTTCAGTAATTCCTGGTTGATGAAGCCTTTGCCTTGGGTCCAGCTCTCACTGGGCTTATCCAACAGGTAGAAGGCCTTAAACCGTTGGGGATATTGGTTCTCAAGATCCTCGAACTCGCGTTTTAGTAATATGTCTTCTTCCGTGACGTTTCCAAAGACTAATGTGACCTTCGTCTTGTCTGCTGGATTCTTGAAGATTGCACGGCACAGCTGATACATGCTGGATTCATGTTAGACACCATTGCCTGCATTGGAATAGCCTATACTTACGGAGTGATCCCAGTACCACCGGCAATAAGACAAATGTGATCGTGCTTATTCGGCTGCCACGGGTACTTGGGAATCGGTCCCTTGAAATCCATACGCTGCTCCACATTCATGTCATGGAAGTGCGATGACATTGGGCCATCAGCATATTTTTTGACGATAAAATCAATGTGGCCTTGAGCGTCTAGCATGGCGTAAGTATGGCAACGTGATGAGGAAGAAAGGTTTAGCAGAACCAACCTTCGTCGCTCGTTGGGGTATATGGACGAATTACTGGCTTGAGCGGTGTCAGCCAAAATGGAAACAACGGATGGGAATGTGCCCACCTTTTCCATCTCAGGTCCCTTGTATTTCGTAAGTACAGCAGATGCGATATGCAACCCAGAGATATCATCCTCGTTCGGTAGGGCAAATCTAAATTTCTTCGTGTTGTGGCCGAGCTCCTCCACACTCTCAAGCTTTAAATCAATCCACCCTTGGTCTCCTCCAAGGAAAGCCGAATTTGAGGGTTTGCCTTTGTTTTGTGTGTCTGAATCGACCTTTGAGTCTTGGGGTGCTGCTGTAGGTAAGGACGTGCCGCCGCCCATTTGACTGCTGTAGTAGTAGCCACCAGCCGCAGCTACTGCGGCGACAGCAGCTACAATGCCGTATCTGGCACTCCCACCAGAGGAAGGTCCCTCGGTCGCATAGCGACGGACACTCTATAGAGACGAGCTGTTAGCAGGTGAAACCATAGCTATAGCGGATATTCGGGGCGCTCAAGGGGAGGTTTCTTCAGTCCGTATGATCTGGGCTTTCATAGAAGCATAGCTTACATGCTTTAACGGTAGTACCGATCGAAAGGCTTGTCTTGCAATCATGATGGGTAGTGGTGGATAAGTGGTATGGTTTCGTCGGAATAGTGAAGGCTAGCAGCTTCCGGGCCGAAGATACGCGCCAAACTTCCGACTATCGGCGCTCGCAGGTATCAGATATGAATTATCTAGAAACAACGCGTTACCGAGGATGAACGAGATGAACTCTCATTCTTTCAAGGTGGAACCTGTGCATGGTAAGATTGTATACCTTTCTGCAGCTAAGCCCGAGATTATATGTCACTGACACTGAATCAAGTCTGCATGGTCCAGTCCTCGACCTACCTCAATTATACACTCGCCCACCAGCTACAGAGCTACTATCCACTCTTGCACGCCTGGCTATCAAGGCTTCATCGTGGGATGTTACAGAAAATTGGCAAGAACATGAGGGTGGGGAAATTGGTGAAAAAGGTGTACCTAAATACTTAATTGGCATCATAGCCAGTCCACTGGCATGGATAGAAGATGAGAACATCAAGGAGCAGATCTGGGAAGCTGCTGGCGCGAGGTTGAGCGAGAGATCTGGACGGACAGGTGAGACAATGTCTTCCTCTACTACTGTTCAGTCGAGAATATCCAGCAATCGCTAATTACTTACGCCGAGACACAGCTATTCCTTCTGCATCTCGGACCTTCAGTATCCCAGGACCTGCATCACCACAATCAAAATCCACCGACTCACCAATCTCAATTACCCTGCACGAGCCCTCGCTCACCGCTGACAATCTTGGCCACAAAACCTGGGTAGCGTCCTACCTCCTCGCCAAACGTCTCTTGCACCTTCTCCCCTCTCTACCCGTCCTATGTACGCTCTCAGGTATTTCTGCCAACGACATTGACATTCGGAAACCTCGTATCCTCGAACTCGGCGCCGGCACCGGCCTCGTCGGTATTGCCGCTGCAGCTTTGTTCCACGCGCATGTTCATCTTACAGATCTGCCGGATATTTTACCTAATCTTCTCGCCAACGTTTGCTCAAACGAAACATTGTTCGAGCATAGCGGTGGGAGTGCGAGTGCTGGCGTGCTGGACTGGTCCGATCTACCCCTGGACGTAGACGACGAGGAGAAGTACAACGTCATACTGGCCGCAGACCCGCTATACTCACCCCAGCATCCACCCTGGCTGGTGCAGGCTATTGGGAAGTATTTGAAACAACAGAAGGAGGCGAGAGTCGTGATCGAACTGCCATTGCGAGAAGCATATGCACCAGAGATTGAGGATCTGAAATGTAGGATGGAGGGTTTAGGGCTCCAAAAAATCGCGCAGGGGGAGGAAAGCGGGTTTGATGATTGGGCGCATGGGATCGAGAGGCAGGCAGTTGCGTGCTGGTGGGCTGTTTGGGCGTGGGCCTCGCAGTAGAAACACATAAGATAGACCAAGCACTTTCCTAAAAGGTTTATACATCCACAGGCAAATCCCCCAAAACATCATTCCCTCTT
>JAABUP010008406.1_pt1 | contig 13181 bp, 10 predicted proteins | sample 5559201 | NCBI WGS metagenome assembly JAABUP01 (sample SAMN10711887, study PRJNA513373) | rock metagenome | isolation source: Antarctica rocks | place: Antarctica | reverse complement strand
TGAGAGTTTCTTGTTTGAGCGTTTCTGACTCAGGTTTTTCATTGACAATAGAACTAAATTGCCTTTATTGTATGTCTTAAACTTGTGCTTTTGATTGTAAGCTTTGACTTATGATGCCACAGCACTTTTTCATTGCTTTGATAGCTTTTTGTGTGCTTCATGCAGTTGCTTAACTCTATTCTTTGCTACAGGTACTTTCTCTTCTCAGACATTGTTCTCAATGTCATAGTGAATTGATGCGTTATACCCTGTCATCATATAGAATGAGCTACACTCTAGTGTTGACTGCTTTGCATTTATATATGCAAATTTCGCAAGAGAAAGAAGTTTAACTCAATTGTTTTGCTTCTCATTGCAATAGCACTGAAGATAGTGTTCTAAAGTTTGGTTTTGATGTTTGATTTGTTCATCTGTCTGTGAATGAAACGCAGTGCTAAGTCGGCATTTAATCTTTGTATGATAGCATACTTTTGATCAGTAGCTGCTCATGAAGATTGAACCTCTATTGAACACTATTTCTTTGAGAGTTTCATAGCAACATACTATTTTCTCAAAGAACATATCAGCTAATTGTATAGCAGTGAGTGTCTTATTTGTAGAAACATATCTGATCATCTTGATGTAGCGGTCTACTATCATCAGAATTGCATCATGAACGCTGTTGTCACAATTGCTTGATGGCAAGTCAGTAATCATGTTCATGATTATCTCTTCTCAAGAATCATTTGAATGGGATAGCGCTTGCATTTTGTCATATGAATGATGTTTAAACATCTTTATTCTTTGACATATGTCACATGAGGAGACATACTTCTTGACATCTTTGACTAACTTCGGCCAGTAATATTTGTGTGACACTAATTTTAATGTTCGCTCAATATTGAAGTGTTTTGTCAATTCATCATCATGATGACACTTCAGTAGTTTTGCTTGAACAGATGCTTCAGGTGATATATATAATCTTTCTTCATAGCAAAGCAATTCAGTTGAATCAAATGCTCATCTCAGGCCTTCAGTGTCACAACTGCGCTTTCTCTTTGTTATCTCTGTTTTCTGTGCTTGAACAAAGGGATTATTCATTTGTAAAGAACATACTAAGAATAGAAAGAATTCGCCACTGTCATTATATGCTGTTTTGTGACTAGCCAATTCTGAAACTAGTGCACATGAAACAAGTTGTCTGCAGTCAACAGCTTCAGCAGCAGGGTTAAGTGGCCTTGCTACACTGCATTCACAATGAACTAATGATTGTCTGTCTTCTAGCCCTCTTAGTGCATGTTAACTGAGTTGAGGTTTTCTAGACCTCATGTCAATTCACTCTTCACAAGCTTGGCAAACTGTCTCAAGACAACTAATAATCACTGAGAACTTAAGCATAGTTGCAGGCATAGCTGCTAACTTCCTTTGTAACGTCAACAAGAGTTTACTAATGCTTTCATCAGTGACCTTGACGTAGTCTGAACACCTTGATGATGCATCAGCGGGGTTTGTCTTGCTCAATCTGTGCATAATAACAAAATCAAAGGTGATGAGCCTGACTGTTCATCATGTCTGTCTTTTATTTAACATCTTAACATGCATGAATTCACATAGATTATTGTGGTTTGTTAAGACTTTTACTGAGTAAGTACTTCTCTCAAGGTAGTGGTGTCACTGCTTAAATGCCTCAACAATGACTAAAAGCTCAAGGTCATGTGTCTTATAGCTTTCTTTCACTGATGACAGCTTTCACAATCAGTAAACAATGAAATGTCACTGCTCTGACACCTGCAACTGAGTGTAAATTTCTGTCACTGCATGTTCAGAGACATTAGTCTTTATTTGGTTTTTGAGCTCTGAATCAAAGTGAACAAGAACAGATGCAGTTGTAAAAGCTTTCTTAAGATAGTTAAACGTCTTCTCAGCATCTTTTAGCCACTTAAAGGGCTCTGTCTTCTTCTCATTCTTACTGCCTTTTAATAGACCTGTAAGTGGGCTTGCAATTCGTGAATAGACCTCAATAAAGTGTCTATAGAAGTTGACAAACTCTAGAAAGATTTGTACATTCTGAAAGGTCATAGGTGTTGGCCAGTTCTTAATAGTGTCAACTCTTTGTGAATTCATCATTACATCAGTAGTGAATACTATAAATCTCAAGAACTCTACAGTGTCTGTAGAAAAAGCACATTTCTTTAAGTTGACAAACAGCTTGTAGCGCTGTAATTGCTCAAGTATTTCACATACATGGCATTTGTGCTTCTCTTTTGACTGTGAGTATATAAGAATGTCATACAAATACACAACACAAATAGAATTCATATGCTCTGCAAGTGCTCAATTGATATAGGCTTGAAAGGTTGCAGGTGCATTAGCTAGCTCAAATGACATGATCAGGTATTTAAAGTGGTCATAGTGCGTATGAAACGCTGTCTTTCACTCATTGTCCTCACATATGCAAATACAATGATAGACATCTTTAAGATCTAGTTTGATGAAAATTTTAGCATCACTCAGTCAATTCAAGGTTTTGCTGATTAAAGGCAACAGGTGATGATTCTTCACAGTAATACGGTTTAGCTCACAGTAGTCAACACATAGTTGCAAGCTATTATCTTTCTTTGAGGTGAACAATACTGACACCTCAGCTGAACTGACAAAATGCTAAATTCAACCCTTCACTAAAGCGTCATTTAGATAGTTTTACAACACTTAAAGTTTCTTGTCTGACAAGTTATATAGAGGCCTGTGTGAGGAATCCTCTCTCTTAATGTCAATGACATGATCATGTTTCTCATGTGCAGAAAGACATTCTGCTTCAGACTTCAAGAAAACATCTGCATAGTTGATATATGCCTGAGGTATAGATGACGCTGCAGCAATGCCTTGCAAACACATTGTCAATGACTTGAGTATGAATCAGAGAAGAGCACAGGTTACTGGCCCTTCAGCTGTCTTTTCAAATTTATTTGAATCTTTGAGGCTCATCATCTGAAAGTTGATGTCAAAGTGTCAGCTGTGCAACTCACAATCAATATAAACTTGTTTCTTTCTTAGAGCTGATAGACTCATTATCAGGTCAGGTTCATTCTTTTTTAAGGTATAAAAAACATGCTCACAATTGTGTTCTTGATCTCAGCTATCTTTTAGCCAATGCTTCATCAAATATGCATCATAGCAATAGATGAAGTGATCATTCAAAAGAAGAAAGTGTGATATCTCTGTGTTCAATTTGATCATCTCATTTGCAACAGTGAAATGCTGATTAATCACATTTGATTCAGCATCAGTATTTAAAAGTAGGGTGTCTGAGACTTAATCAGTCTTTGTGACAATGATCTCTTCAGCCACAATGCTGAGCTTGATCTTTACTTTTGTTCTTTGTTGCATCAACATTGAGATTTTGACAGAGTGTTCTCTTTTTTTGACAGAGTCACTGAGAATATATAAATATTGTTAAAGTTATTCAATGACTTTGTGCAATCACTAGCATAGTGGCCTCTTTCTTGACAGCAATAACATGTTACATTTAGCTTTGCTCTTGAGTGAAAAGAAGATGAACTAGACTTTACATCAATGTTATTCTGTTGTCTTGACAACATCTGCTCAGATAATCTTTGATCATTAAAAAAAGGTGTTCAATCAAAAGTATTCTTCAGACAAGAATCATCAAAAGTCTTCTTCATCACAATAGCATCAGATGCACAAAGATTACTCTTTAACTGCGCTGTCAAAGCTATCAGACTATCTTATTTATCTGAAAGATCTTGATAGTCCAATAAGATCTTTCTGATTTCTGATTGTAGTTTTGTGAAGAAATGCATCACTAGCTGTTTCTCATTATAAGATAACAGCTGCACTTTCAAGGTGCTGAGATATGCTGCAAAAGCATGCACACTTTGACTTGACTTCTACACAGTCTCAGTGTACATTTGTGCATTATGCAGCTGACAATTTATCAAGTCTTCAACAAGATTGAGAAGATAGTTGATAAAGTACTCTCACAAGATATTCTCAAAAGAAATCATTTCTTAATGTCAATATCATGTCTCTCATGATTCACTCACTAGAAACTGCATAATGTATAGAATCTTTACTTCATCTTTAATGAAGTTTTCAAACATCAAGCAAAACACTGTTTTCACACTGCATATGAAGTTGAGGTGCTCTCATACAGACTTTTCAGTATAAGTATTTAAGCATTCTGAATGAATATTTCTTTTAAACATCATGACACTGAGATAATTCTCTGCAGAACACTTAATAAAGAATGTGAATTGAGTATGCTCTGATATTGAAGAATTATCACTGATCTTTGTGTCAAAAGAGTTGTCAACAAGCAACTCATTGACACCTTGATGTTGCAGCACTTGAATCTCTCTCTGAACAGATGTGAGACAATGTTTCTTTAAAAGCAGGTCTCTTTTCTTTTCTGCTTGTTTCAGCTCATTGTCTAGATCTTGTATTGTAGGTGTGAAGCTGTCAATTTCACATCACACTGTTTGTGACAGGTTTGCTGAAGGTGAATCTTCTTCAAGAGAATCATTAAAAACTGCACAACTTTGAGTCTGATTGAATGACAGTGTGTGATCATTGCTTTTATGACATTGACTTTGCATCTGTATATTGTTATACAATGAACTGTCAACTGTGAGAAAGAGAGATTAAAATTGTGAGGTTCAATACCTATCTGTCACAGATAGGTTATTAGAACAGGTTTATGACAGTGTGAGATATGACAATATACAGACTATTTGATGATGAAGCAAGATCATCTATCTTTATTAATGTCAAGACTAATCTCTGAGAAGCTCTCAGGTGTAAAGAAGCTCTCTTTATATGAGTTCTCACTTAATATGCTTAGTAACATATGACTATGTGACTGTGCTCAGTTATTTACTCTGACACTGACTGAGAACATCTCAATCTTCTTCTGTTTCTCTTCTTTCTTCTGTACAAGGTTCATAAAGAATGTAGCTAACATTATAACATAATTGAACTCACTCTCAGCAGAAGCTTTTCTGTTTCATATGATAGTTTCTGTGAATTCAATTGTAAGAAAGACTCTGTCTGCATTCAATATGATCTTGTTCTGCTTCATTCATGATAGATCTAGTATAAAATTGTAGAATGCTAACTTAGAAACAATATAAAAGAATGTTCTTGACTTCTGATGTCTGTCAATATCAATTTGTACAACAACTACTTCATTTACTGATGAATTTGAAGGTTCATCAAACTCTGTAATTGTACAAGGTCTTATCTTCATGCATTGTAGATTGTGATTTCTAGCAAAGTGAGAAGTGATTATTTCATAGAACAGGCATTTTGTGTTGTATAAGATATGCACATATGATTTCTTATTGATTAATGTTGACATAGTGAAGAGAGCACTGTTCATCTGATTCTCAAACTTCTTTCAGCTTTTATCACATCTCATATGCTTTCAGCTGCAACTTCTGCTAAAAGCTACTCTTTTTCTGAGTTCTTCTTTTCTTCTGTTGTCTTCTTCACAGTCTCAGCAGCAATAACATTAATGATGTAAGATCATACAGCAGACAGAAGTTTGCAGTTCTTAATGAAGTGATCATTGTCTTTGCAGTGCATGCATAGTCATTTTGTACAATGTTTTGCCACTTTCTTCTCTGACACTCATTGTGCTCTGTGTTTCTCTTCAGTTTTTGTAACTGTAACAATGATGTGCTCAATGAGTTCTCAGTTCATGTTGTCTGTGTGAGACTGTTGTGTGATGATGATAGTTGTCATACAACACTCTTGAGTAACAGCCTTTTGAATTGAGTTTAAGTTGTGACTGATTTGCTGTAGCAAGATAATGTACTCATTGTACAACACAGAGATTGAGATAACAATCAGAGCTTGCATGAGTGTTGTGTTAAGACTGTTATCTAAAAATGTTTTCTTAACAGCATCATCTCATTTCAAGTCTTCTGCTTTCAACAGTGTTTATTCAAAGGTGGTCAGATGTCTAGCAAATGGTTTTCTCATCTGTTTTAAAGTTTTTAAGATATGAGTTGCTTTCTTCTTCAATTCTGAATCATTATATGTGTGCTGAAGCTGATTGATCAGCTCCTCAATGATTGTATGATTTAAAACTTCATTTGACTTGATACAAGCCGCAATTCAAGGTGTGATTGAGCTTAAAGTCAACTGTAAGGTTTCACACCTATTCATCTCAGATAGGTGTCAGAACAGGTTTATGACAGTGTGAGGTATGACAATGCACAGGCTGTTTGATGATAGAGTGAAACCATATATCTTAATTGATGTCAAGACTAACTCTGAAGAGTCTTCATGTGCAAAGAAGCTCTTCTTATATGGGTTCTCACTTAGCATGCTTAGTCACATGAACTACATTCATATTCACTCTGACAATTGCCTTTTTCTCTTGAGTGCAGGTTCTTCAGCACCTTCATAGAGCTGAGGTATCACAAGGCCATCATCACATTGTGCTCATGAGTGTAAATTTCTGTTGTTTGTTGTGGTTAAGCTTGTTCAGGCTTAACGCGCTTGTTGCACTGACAATGCTATTCACTGTTGCAGAGTGCATGAATATATTTCCTTTCTGCCTTTCACTTTCTTTCAACTTCTCTTTCACACAACACCAACATCAGCTCAACATCAACTGCCTCACTGTCACTATCTTGTTGTGTTGTTTCCGCTTCAAACTCATATCACAATGCCTATCAAAGCCAGACCTCTATCATGGCTTCTGTGGGTTTCATACGCATTTTTTGTGTGTGATACTGACACTGGCTTCAGGGTCATGCTCACAGTGATGCTTGTGGCTGTGAGAAACACATTGCTTCATTTAATGTGTCTGTCACTTCAGCAAAATGTGCTTGTGTTGCCTCTGCTGCATCATTGTCTTTGTTGTCTGAAGTAGTTGACTCTTCACATACTTCTGCTGGCTTTATTCTCTTTTCTGTCACTGCAACATCATTGATTTCTTGTTCTCATGGTTCTCTGATTGCGCTCATTCATTTCTGCTGTCTTTGATGCAGCAAAGTCATTGCCGCTCTGCTCAACCACAAATGCAAAGTGATGAAGAATGTTCAGTGCGGTCAGTGTTTCAAGAACTGTAAGGCCTGTGACAGCATATGTAAGATGCTGACAAAACACCGTGTTCAACTAACAATTCTACTAGATCCTGACTGAATTCAATGCTCAAGTCAACGGGTTATTCACTGCTGCCGTCATCATATCTGAAAGAGAAAACGCAAGCAAAGAGCTGGTTCAGCAGCAGACAAGCTATATCAAAGTGATTGAGGCTCATTTGCATGTTGCAAGCCGTCATGATCTCAGAAAGAAATCAACATCAATAGTAAAGATAAAGCTTCTGCAGCTTAAAGAGTCACATCATCAAACCTGCCTCTTTGAAGACATGCTTGATTCATATTGTGCTGTGGTACGCTGTTGTTTTCCACTCACTATACATGCTTTTACTGACATTTTTGAGAACAATCTTTCTGCTTTAAAGCACATTGTCATCACATCTGTTGAGTCTGTGAAGAGAAAAGATGACAACAAATCAGCCTTGTTGTAAAAGGGGCTTTGCTTGCGCTTCACTGACACTTTTCTTTGATTTAGTTGACAATTATCCTTCTGAGTCCCTAGTGTACTTCTAGATGCAATTGCTCTATATGGGCTGAATACAGCTTCTTGCCTTTGCCTTTGCAGTGCTTCATCTTTGGTGTCTTTTCTTTATTCTGACATCATACATTTCATGTAACTCTGATGCATCATCAAGGTCTTGTTCAGGGATTCACTGATCATACTCTGAGGGATAGTCTATTCATTTAACCTTATATCACAGCTCACCTTTCCTGCGTTGCTTTTCTAGAATTTCCTCAACCTCATATTCTTCTTTCTTGTTGATCAGTTTCAAAGAGGGTAACACCTGCATTATTTTGTCATTTAGACATCAATTGTACAGTTTGAGGTATGAGACATGAAAAACATTATGAATTCAGTAGTGAGTAGGTAGATATAGGTGATACGCTTGCTTTTTAACAATATCTTGTATGCAAAATGATTCAGCAAACTTATGTGAGAGTTTCTTACTTGGGCGTTTCTGACTCAGGTTTTTTATTGACAACAGAACTAGATTGCCCTTGTTGTATGTCTTAAGCTTGTGTCTCTGATTGTAAGCTTTGACTTGTGATGCTACAGCGCTTTTTCATTGCTTTAATAGCTTTTCATGAGCTTCATGTAGTTGCTTGACTCTGTTCTTAGCTGCAGGCATCGCTTCTTCTCAGGTGTTGTTCTCAATGTTGTAATGAATGAAAGCATTATACTCAGTCATTGTGTAGAAGAGGCTACACTTTAGTGTAGACTGCTTTGTGTTTATATATACAAATTCTGCAAGAGGAAGAAGCTTGACTCAATTGCTTTGCTCTTCATTGCAATAGCATTGAAGATAGTGTTTTAAGGTTTGATTTTGATGTTTAATTTGTTTGTTTGTCTGTGAGTGAAACACGGTGTTAAGTCGGCACTTTATCTTTGCCTGATAGCATACTTCAAATCAGTAGCTGTTTGTGAAGATTGAACCTCTATCAGACACTATTTCTTTGAGAGTTCTGTAGCGGCATACTATTTTCTCAAAGAATATATCAGCTAGTTGCATAGCAGTGAGTGTCTTACTGATAGAAATGTATCAAGTCATCTTGATGTAGTGATCTACTATCATCAGAATTGCATCATAAACACTATTACCGCACTTGCTTGAAGACAAGCCAGTAATCATGTTCATGATTACCTTCTCTCAAAGACTATTTGAATGAGGTAGTGTCTGCATTTCATCATATGAATGATGTCTAGATGCCTTCACCCTCTGACATATGTTGCATGAGAAGACATACTTCTTGACATCTTTGACTAATTTTGGCCAGTAATATTTGCGTGACACTAATTCTAGTATTCACTTAATACTGAAGTGTTCTGTCAACTCATTGTCATGATGATGCTTCAGTAGTTCTGTTTGGACTGATGCTTCAGGGGGTATATATAATCTTCTTTCATATTGAAGCAATTCAGTCATATTGAACGCCCATCTCAGGCCTTCAGTGTTTTGACTTCGATTATTCTTTGCTATTGTCACTTTTTGCGCTTGAACAAAGAGATTATTCATTTGCAAAGAACGTACTAACAATAGAAAGGATTTGCTACTGTCATCATATACTGTTTTGTGACTAGTCAATTCTGAGGCTAGTGCACATGAAACAAGTTGTCTGCAGTCACCAGTTTCAGCAGCAGAGTTAAGCAATCTCACTATGCTGCATTCACAATGAACTGACGGTTGACTGCCTTCTAGTCCTTTCAGTGTATGTTAACTGAGTTGAGATTCTCTAAACCTCATGTCAATCTGCTCTTCACAAGCTTGACAAACTGTTTTAAGATGACTGATAATCATTGAGAACTTAAGCATAGTTGCAGGCATAGCTGCTAACTTCCTTTGTAATGTTGGCAAAAGCCTATCAATGTTTTCACTGATGACCTCAACATAGTCTGAGCGCCTTGACGGCACATCTGTGAGGTTTGTCTTGCTCAACCTGTGCTTAATCACAAAATCAAAGACAGCAAGCCTTACAGCCCATTGTGTCTGTTGTTCATTCAATGTTTTAATGTTTATGAACTCATGTAGATTATTGTGATTCATCAGAACTTTCACTGAGTGAGTACTTCTCTCAAGATAGTGATGTTACTGCTTGAATGCCTCAACAATGACTAAAAGCTCAAGATCATGTGTCTCATAACTTTCTTCTGCTGAGAACAGCTTCTGCAATCAGTAAGCAACATGGTGTCACTGTTCTGACATCTGCAACTGAGAGTAAATTCTCGTCACTGTGTGTTCAGAAGCATCAGTCTTCATTTGATTCTTGAGCTTTGAATCAAAGTGAACAAGAATGAGCGCTGTCATAAAGACTTTCTTGAGATAGACAAACGTCTTTGCAGCATCTTTCAATCACTCAAAGAACTCTGTCTTTTTCTCATTCTTACTGCCTTTCAATAGACTCATAAGTGGGCTCGCAATTTGCAAATAGGCTTTAATAAAGTGCCTATAGAAGTTGACAAACTTTAGAAAGACTTGTACTTTCTGAAAGGTTTTGAGAGTCAGCCAGGTTTTAATAGTGTCAATTTGTTGTGAATTCATCATCACCTCAGTGATTGACACTATAAATCTCAGAAACTCTATGATGTCAGTAAAGAAAACACATTTTTTCAAGTTGACAAACAGCTTGTAGCGTCGCAATCACTCAAGTATTTTACATACATGATGTTTGTGTTCTTCTTCTGATTGTGAGTATATGAGGATGTCATTCAAATACACAACACAAATAAAGTTCATATGTTCTGCAAGTGTCTGATTGATATAGGCTTGAAAGGTTGCAGGCGCATTAGCTAGCTCAAATGACATAATCAGATATTCAAAGTGACTATAGCGCGTGCGAAACGCTGTCTTTCACACATCATCAACACATATGCAAATACAATGATAGACATTCTTAAGATTCAACTTGATGAAGATCTTAGCACTGCTTAGTCAGTTTAAGATTTCACTGATCAATGGCAATGAGTGGCAATTCTTCACAGTGATATTGTTTAACTCACAATAGTTGACACACAATTGCAAGCTACTGTCTTTCTTTGAGGTGAATAACACTGACGCCTCTGTTGAACTAACGGAATGCTGAATTCAACCCTTCACTAAGGCATCATTCAAATAGCTTTGTAGAACTTGAAGTTCTTTGCCTAACAAATTATATAAAGGGCTGTGTGAAGGGTTCTTCTCATTATTGTCAATGACATGATCATGCTTCTTGTGTGCAGAGAGACATTCTGCTTCAGACTTCAAGAAAACATCAGCATAGTCAACATATGCCTGAGGTATAGATGGCGCTGTAGCGGTGCCTTGCAGGCGTACCGCCAGCAATTTGAGTACAGCTCAGAGAAAAGCGCAGGTTACTGGCTTCTCAACTGTCTCTTCAAATTTGTTCAGATCTTTCAGGCTCAACATCTGTAAATTGATGTCAAAGCGTCAGCTGCGCAACTCACAGTCAATATGAACTTGTTTCTTCCCTAGAGCTGATAGGCTCATTATCAGATCAGGTTCATCCTTTTTCAAGGCATAGAAAACATGTTCACAGTTGCGTTTCTGGCCTCAGCTGTCTTTTAGCCGATAGTTCATCAGATATGTCTTATAGCAATAGATGAAGTGACCGCTCAGAAGAAGAAAGTGCAATATCTTCACATTCAATTTGATCATCTCATTTGCGACAGTGAAACGCTGGCTAATCACATTGAATTCAGCATCAATATTCAGAAGAAAGATACTCAGTGCTTGATCAGCCTTCATGACAACAGTCTCTTCAGCTATAATGCTGAGCACAGTCTCTACTTTCACCCTTTGTTGTGTCAGCATTGAGGTCTTAACATGACGTTCTCTTTTTTTGATAAAGTCACTGAGAATATGTGAATCTTATTTGAGTTGTTCATCAGCTTTGTGCAATCACTTGAGTAATGATCTTTTTTTTGACAGCGGTAACAGGTTACATTCAGCCTTGTTCTTGAGTGAAAGAAAGATGAACTTGATGTTACATCAGTGTTATCTTATTGTCTCAATGATGTTTGCTCAGATAGTCTTTGATCAATAGAAGAAAATGCTCAGCCTGAAGTATTTCTTGAATGAGAATCATCAAAAGTCTTCTTTGACTTCATAGCATCAGGTGCACAAAGATTGCTCTTCAGCTGTGCAGTCAGAGTTATTAAGCTGTCTTGCTTGTTCAAAAGATCTTGATAATTTAACAAGATCTTTCTGATTTCTGATCGCAGCCTTGTAAAGAAATGCATTATCAGCTGTTTCTCATTGTATGACATCAACTGTGCTTTCAGAGTGCTGAGGTAGGCTGCAAAAGCGTGCACACTTTGACTCAACTTCTGTACAGCCTTGATGTATGTCTGTGCATTATGCAACTGACAATTCACTGAGTCTTTGACAAAATTGAGAAGGTAGTTAATGAAGAACTCTCATGAGATATTCTCAAGAGAGACAGTTTTCTGATGTCAATATTATGCATCTTGTGATTCCCTCATCAGAAACTGCATGACATATAGAATCTTTGCTTTGTCCTTAAGAAAGTTTTCAGGCATCAGGCAAAACGCTGTCTCTGCACTGCATACAAAGTTGAGATGCTTCTGTATTGTCTTCTCAGTATAGATGTTCAAATGCTCTGAGCAAATGTTTCTCTTCAACATCATTGTGCTGAGGTAGTTCTCTGCAGACCACTTGATGAAGGCTATGAATTGAGTGTGCTTCAATATAAAAGAGGTATAATCAGCCTTTGAGTCAGAAGGGTCATCAACAAGCGACTTGTCAGCATCTTGACTTTGCAGCACTTTGATCTCTCTCTGCACAGATGCAAGATGATGTTTCTTTAGAAGCAGATCTCTTTTCTTTTCTGTCTGTTTCAACTCATTGTCTAAATCTTATATTGTAGATGCGGAATCATCAGTCTCACATTGCATTGTTTGCAAGAAATCAGCTGAAAGTGAATTTTCTTCAAGAAGGTCATCAGATTTCACACAACTTTGAGTTTGATGAGATGAACTCAATATGTGACTGTTGCTTTGATGGCGCTGACTTCTTGTCTGCATATTGTCACACAACAGACTGTCAATCAAGAGAGGTTTGAGAGTTAGAATTGTAAGGTTTCACATCTATTCATCTCAGATAGATGTCAGAACAGATTTATGACAGTGTGAGATATGACAATGCACAGACTGTTTGATGGTAAAGTGAAATCATATATCTTAATTGATGTCAAGACTAACTCTGAAAAGTCTTCATGTGCAAAGAAGCTCTTCTTATATGGGTCCTCACTTAGCATGCTTAGTCACATGAACTACATTCATATTCACTTTGACATCAACCCTTTAAGCTGACTGTGTAAGTATCAGAACTGCACACTGACATTGTTGTCTGACATGTTCACATTCAATTTAGCAACAATTTGTTGTAGTCAAGGTCTGAATTTCACTCTCTTTTCTTCAAATTTGAGTGAATCAAAGAGACATTGTTTTGAGTGCTGATTCACACTCATTGCTGCAATAAGCTGCTTTAGAGTGAGACCATTCATACAATTAACTGATTCTTGAGAAGAAGATGATGTTGCAACAGCTGATGTTGA